>Ga0075428_100003177_pt1 | contig 17959 bp, 16 predicted proteins | sample RhiMetdeltSRZDD2_FD_75291 | JGI IMG/M metagenome (GOLD analysis project Ga0075428, IMG submission 75291) | Populus rhizosphere microbial communities from Tennessee, USA - Rhizosphere MetaG P. deltoides SRZDD2 | ecosystem: Host-associated > Plants > Roots > Rhizosphere > Soil | place: USA... | reverse complement strand
AGCGAGGCGAAGCCGAGCGGAGTCAAATCATGCTATGCCGCCCGGCCGCGTAGCCCCAGGCGATCCCGCGCAGGTTGCTGGTGCCGCTCTGATAGCCGGCGCCGAGGTCGAGCAGCGCCGCGGAGTTCCCCGCCGCGTAGAGCCCCGGAATCGCGTGACCGCGCAGGTGCAGCACGCGCGCGAAGCGGTCGGTGCGCAGTCCGTGCGAGTTGATGCCGGCGCCGACGAGCGAGAGGCGCACGCCGTACCACGGCGGCTTCTCGAGCGCGCCGAGGCTCGGGTTCTTGCGCCTGGCGTCGCCGACCATGCCCGCGGTCCAGCCGTAGGAGCCGCGGCCGAAGTCGGCGTCGACGCCCTCGCGCGCGAAGCCGTTGAAGCGCTCGATCGTCGCCTCGAGCCCGGCGGGGTCGACGCCGAGCGCCGCGGCGAGCGCGCGGGGCGTCTCGGCGCGCACCGCGAGTCCCTCGGGCAGCTCGACGCCGGGCGGGTAGGTGCCCATCGGGAGCCGCTCGCGGTAGGTGCCGTCGAAGACCAGGAAGCACGGCAGGTTCGGGTGCGACTGCGAGTGGCCGTCCCAGAGGCGCAGGCGCGGCTGATAGTCGCGGTAGAAGGACTCGTCGCAGAAGCGCTCGCCCCGCCGGTTCACGACCAGCGTGTGCGGGCAGCCGCACTCCCAGGCCGTGCGCCAGAGCGGCACGCCCGCGTGCTCCTCGCCGGGGACGTGGTAGCCGAGGAACATCGCGAGGTCGGTGGGCGGCACCGAGGCGACCGCGGCGCCGATCTCGCCCGCGAAGACGAGGTGGTCGCCCTGCACCGTCGGCGGGCACATCGACTTCCACTCCGGCACCGCCTCGTAGCGCCGCGCGAGCGCCTCGTCGTGGTCGTAGCCGCCCACCGCGACCACGACGCCGCGCCGCGCCGCGACGCGGAACGCGCCGCCCGAGCGCTCCGCCTCGACGCCGACGACGGCCCCGCCTTCGACGACCAGCGCACGCGCCGGGCACTCGAGGAACGCCGCGACGTCGCGGTCGACGAGCGCGGCCTTCACGAAGGCGGCGGCGAGCGCAGGCCCGCTCCCGCGCCAGTCCTCGCGAATGCGCGTCGCCAGGAGCTCGTAGTCCCAGCCCGCGACGTTCGCGAGCCCGCCGAAGCGCTCGAGGTCGGCGTGGGTCAGGCCCTGGGGCATGTGCGGCGTCTGCAGCACCTTCTGCTGCCAGGGCCCGAGCAGGGCGCCGTGGAAGAGGTCGACGGCGAGCAGGCGCCCGCCGCGGTGCGCGCTCTCGACGCGCGGATAGTAGTAGTCGGGGATCTTCGGCAGGCAGTGCCAGTGCACTCCGGCGCGGCTCGCGAAGTAGTCGATCGCCTCGCGCCCATGGGCGAGGAGTGCCTCGCGCAGCTCCGGCTCGGCGCAGCCGCCGGCGAGGAACTCGAGGTAGCGGCGCCCCGCCTCGTCCGAGTCCTCGATGCCCTGCTCGCGCTGCTTCGGGTTGTTCGCGAGCCAGACCTCGCCCGCACTGTACGCCGAGACCCCACCGAGCTTCGAGGCCTTCTCCAGCACCGCGACCCGCGCGCCCGCGTCGTGGGCGGCGATCGCGGCCGAGAGCGCTCCCAGGCCCGAGCCCAGGCAGACGACGTCGACCTCGAGGTCCCAGCGCACGCCGTCAGGTCTCGGGCGTGAAGCGCACCGGCATCGACTTCACGCCGTCGATGAAGTGCGAGTGGAGGGTACGCACCTCACCGTCGATCGCGAGGTCCGGGAGGCGCCGCAGCAGGTGCTCGAACATCACCCGGATCTCGAGGCGCGCGAGGTGCGAGCCGAGGCAGAAGTGCTCGCCCACGCCGAAGGCGAGGTGGTCGTTCGGCTCGCGCGCGACGTCGAAGACGTCGGGGTCGGGGAAGACGTCCTCGTCGCGGTTCGCCGACGGGTACCAGAGCGTGAGCTTGTCGCCGCGGCGGATGCGCTTCCCGCGCAGCTCGGTGTCCTGCATCGCGGTGCGCCGGAAGTACATCACGGGCGCGCGGAAGCGCAGCATCTCCTCCACGGCGGAGGGCAGGAGCCCGGGCTCGCGGAGCAGGCGCTGGCGCGCCGCCGGGTGCTCGCAGAGCAGCCACATCCCGTGCGAGATCAGGTTGCGGGTGGTCTCGTTGCCGGCGATCGCGAGCAGCAGGAAGAAGGAGTCGAACTCGGGCAGCGTGAGGCGCTCGCCCTCGACCTCGCCCTCGAGCAGGGCGCTCACGAGGTCTTGCCCGGGCGCGCGCCGGCGCTCCTCGGCGAGCCGGTTCGCGTAGACGAACATCTCGGCCGCCGCGGCGCGCCCGTCCTCCGGCGTGCCCGCGTACTCCGGGTCCTCGGTGCCGATCAGGCGGTTGCTCCACTCGAAGATCGCGTGGCGGTCCTCTTGCGGGACGCCGAGGAACTCGGCGATCACCTGCAGCGGGAGCTCGGCGGCGACGTCGGTGACGAAGTCGCAGTGGCCTTTGGGTGCGATGCGATCGAGGATCTCGCGAACGATCTCGTGGGTGTGGGGCTCGAGCGCCCGGATCGTGCGCGGCGTGAAGCCGCCGCTCACGAGCTTGCGGTAGCGGGCGTGCGCCGGCGGGTCCATCCCGATCATGCTCGGCGGCCCGAGCAGCTGCTCCTGCGGCAGGTCCTCGATCTGGTTGCCCGGCACCGACGAGAAGAGCCGCGGGTTCTTCGAGACGAGCTTCACGTCCTCGTACTTCGACACGATCCAGTAGCCGGGGCCGCCGTGGACGTCGCCCGCGTGCCACGCGACGGGGTCCTCGCGGCGCAGCCGGCGGAAGAACTCGTGCGGAAAGCCGCCGTCGAAGGAGCGGGGATCGGAGAGATCGAGGAGGTCCATGCGCGAGTCTCCTTCGGCGCGGCGCGCCCCGGCCCGGATCCTACGGTACGCTGCTGCGCATGACGACCTCCCAGGGACACGAGGACTTCGACGAGCCCGACTACGCCGAGATCCCCCGCACCACGCGGGCGCAGGTGCGCTCGATGGAGGCGAGCCCGTCCGCCGGCGACTGGAACGGCGCCGGCATGGCGCACTGCATCCTCGCCACCGTCGGGCGCCGCTCCCGCCGCGAGCACAAGGTGGCGCTCCCCTACTGGTTCGACCCCGTCGGCCACCGCGTCGTCGTCGCGTCGTTCGCGGGCGGGCCGCGCCACCCGGGCTGGTTCCTCAACCTCTCGGACCGGGGCGCGAACCCCGAGGTGAAGGTGCGCACGCAGCACCGCGCCTTCTGGGCGGTGGCCTGCGTGCTCGAGGGCGCGGAATACGAGCGCATCTGGGAGCTGCTCACCACCGACCGCCCGTTCTACACCGACTACCAGTCGCGCACGCCGCGGAAGCTCCCGCTGGTGCGCCTGATCGAGCGACGCCCCGCCTGAGGCGCGGCGCGGCCCGACGACTCCGAGGAGGCACGCCGATGGGAGTTCTCGACGGAAGGGTGGCGCTGGTGACCGGCGCCGGGCAGGGCGTGGGCGAGGGAATCGCGCTGGCGCTCGCGGCCGAGGGTGCGCGCGTGATGGCTGCGGGACGCACGCTCTCGAAGGTGAAGGCGGCCGCGGAGAAGATCGCGCGCCGCGGCGGCGCGGCGCAGGCCACGGCCTGCGACGTGAAGGACGAGGTCGACATCCGCGCCTGCGTCGACGCGACCGTCGACGCCTTCGGAGGCCTCGACATCCTCGTCAACAACGCGCAGGAGGTGCCGCTCGGCCTGATGACGGGGCTGCGGCGCGAGGACGTCGAGGCCGGCTGGCTCTCGGGACCGCTCGCGGCCTTCTCCTTCATGCAGGCGGCCTACCCGCACCTGAAGAAGGGCCGAGGCTGCGTGATCAACCTCGCGACCTCCGCCGCGCTGCGCCCCGACCCGATCGGCTACGGTGCCTACGCCGCGGTGAAGGAGGCGCTGCGCTCGATGAGCCGCGCCGCCGCCTACGAGTGGGGCCCCGACGGCGTGCGCGTGGTCTGCCTGATGCCGCTCGCGCGCTCGCCGGCCTACGTCGAGTGGGAGCGCACGCGCCCGGAGGAGGCGGCCGCCTTCTGCTCCACGGTGCCGCTGCGCTTCGTCGGCGAGTGCGAGGAGGACATCGGCCGCGCCGCCGTCTTCCTCGCCGGCCCCGACGCGCGCTACATCACCGGCAGCACCCTCGTCGTCGACGGCGGCCAGGGTTTCCTGCGCTAGGGGCCCTGCGGCGTCGGCCCGGGGCCCGGCGCGACGCCTTCGAAGCCGGCGAGCACGCGCTGGAAGCGCGCGTCGATCGCGCCGCGGAACTGGGCGTGCGTGAAGATGTACTCCGCGTTCGCGCGGATGCCGCGCAGCACGATCGGCGCGACGTCGTCCGGGTCCATGCCGCCGCTGATGAAGGGCGTGAGGTTCTGCGCGGTGCCGCCGGCCGGCCCGACGTCGCTCGGGCGCAGGCGGTCCGAGCTCGCGAGCTGCGTCGCGATCGGCCCGGGACACAGGATCGAGACGCCGACGCCCTTCTGCGCCAGGTCCTGGCGCAGCGCCTCGGAGAAGGCGACGACGGCGTACTTCGTCGTCGTGTAGATCGTCATGTCCGCAGACGCGAGGAAGCCTCCGACCGAGGCGGTGTTCACGATCTGCCCGGCCCCGCGCGCCACGAGGCGCGGCGCGAAGACGTGACAGCCGTGGACCACCCCCATCAGGTTGACGCCGAGGATCCAGCGCCACTCGCCCTCGGTCTGGGCGAGGAGCGGGCCGGTCGTGAGCACGCCGGCGTTGTTGCAGACCACGTGCGCGGGCCCGAGCTCGCGCTCGACGCAGTCCGCGAGCTGCTCGAGCGACTTGCGTTCGGAGACGTCGGTGCGTACCGCGATCGCCTTCCCGCCGCGCCCCGCGAGCTCCTGAGCCGTCGCCTCGGCAGCGGCGGCGTCGACGTCGGCGACGGCCACCGCCATCCCCTCCGCGGCGAAGCCGCGGCAGAGCCCGCGGCCGATGCCGTTCCCGCCGCCCGTCACCACCGCGACCTTCCCCGCCAGATCCCGCATCGCACTACTCCTTCGCCGGCACCGCGCCGATCGCCGCGAGCGCCGCACGTGCGACGTCCGCGTCGAGGGCCTGGCTCGCGCCCGAGACTCCGATTCCGCCGAGCACCATCCCGTTCGAGAGCACCGGGAAGCCTCCGTCGGCACCGACGTAGCCGCCGATCCCGTGGATGATCTGCTGCTCCTCCGCCGGGATGCTCGCGACGTAGTCGCCCCACTTGCGCGTCGACATCCCGGTGTGCACGGCGGTCACGGCCTTGCCGCGCGCGGTGTGCGCGGCAAGGCGCGGCGCGCCGTCGAAGGAGATCCAGCCCGCGAGCTCCGCCGAGGCATCCATGATCGCGATGTGGACGCGGATCCCGAGCTCGCGCGAGCGCGCGACGGCGGCGTCGAGCATGCGCTGGATCGCCTCGACGGTGAGCGTCGCGCGCGGGGCCGAGATCTGCATCGAGGCGGTCTCCTTCTTCGCGCTAGCCGCGCCGCGGCACGAGCTCGACGTGGAGCTCGGCGAGCGAGCGCAGCGAGAGGCCGGGGACGTGGCGCGGGCGCGGGCGGCCCGGCGCGAGCCGGAAGGCCTCGAAGCGCTCGAGCAGCGCGCGGAAGGCCGTCGTGAGCTCGAGCCGCGCGAGCGGGGCGCCGAGGCAGTGGTGCGCGCCCTGCCCGAAGGCGAGGTGCGCGCCGGGGTTGGGGCGGCGCAGGTCGAGCCGGTCGGGATCCGGGAACTGCTCCGGGTCGCGGTTCGCCGCGGCGAAGCGCAGGTGCACCATCGAGCCCTTGGGGATCTTCACGCCGTGGAGCTCCGAGTCCTGGAGTGCGAAGCGGAAGAAGCCCTGGCTCGGCGACTCGAGGCGCAGCGCCTCCTCGACGAAGTTGCGCAGGAGCGACGGGTCCGCCTGCAGCTCGCGCAGCACCTCGGGGTGGTCGATCAGCAGCAGGAGGCCCGCCGTGAGCGCGCTCGTGATCGTCTCGTGCCCACCGACGAGCATGTGCTCGGCGAGGCCCATCGCCTCGGCCTGCGAGAGGGCGTTGCCATCGGGGAGGCGCCCCCGCACCAGGTCGGAGAGGATGTCCTCGGCGGGGCTCTTCCGCTTCTCCTCGAACTTCTCCGCGAGGTAGCGCTGCAGCTCGACGCCGAGCCAGGCGATCTCGACCTCGCGCTCCTTCGTGCACGCGTAGCCGAGCGGCTCCACCCAGGCGTCGGACCAGACCTTGATCCGCGGCACGTCCTCCGCCGGGAGCCCGAGGCGGTTCGCGATCACGCGCACCGGCAGCGGCGAGGCGAACTCGCGCAGGAAGTCGCGCGGGCCTCCGCCCGCGAGCGGAGCGAGGAGCTCGTCGACGACCGCCTGCACGAAGGGCGTCGAGGCGTTGACGCGCCCGGCGGTGAACGAGGCATTCACGATGCCGCGGTAGCCCTTGTGCTCGGGCGGGTCGGTCGAGAGCCTGGTGTTGCGCGGGATGCCGTGCTCGGCGAGCACGTCGCGCGCCTCGGCGTGCTGGAACATCGAGAAGCCGGCCTTGCCGAGCAGGTCGATCGAGTAGAGCTCCGGGTGCGACATCGCCCACTGGATGTCGCGGTAGCGCGAGATCACGTAGGCGCCGGCGTCGGGCATGCGGTAGACCGGCGCCTGCTCGCGCAGCGCGCGGTAGTACGCGTACGGGTCCTCCTGGACCTCGGGGTCGAGCAGGCTCTTCTCGTCGGCGCGCACCGCGCGACGCTACCCGCGCCCGTCGCGCACGGCGAGCGCCACCGGCGCGCGCACGGTCGGGTTGTCCTTGCGGAAGACGACCTTCTCCTCCGCGAGCTCGAGGCGCGGGAGCCTCGCCAAGAGCGCCGCGAGGGCCGCGCGCGCCTCGAGGCGCGCGAGCGGAGCGCCGAGGCAGACGTGGCGCCCGCCGCCGAAGCCCACGTGCTCGATCGCGGTGCGGCGCAGGTCGAAGGCGTCGGGGTTCTCGAAGCGGCGCGGGTCGCGGTTGGCGGCGGCGATGGAGCAGAGCAGGTGGCTTCCGGCGGGCAGGAGCTTCCCGCCGACCTCGACCGGCTGCAAAGCAAAGCGGCTCCCCGAGAGCGCCGAGGGCTCGTAGCGCAGCGTCTCCTCGACGGCGGTCTCGAGCAGCTCGGGCCGCGCGAGCGCGGCCTCGTGCGCCTCGCGGTGCTGGAGCAGGCAGAGCACGGCGTTCGCGATCAGCCCGGTCGTCGTGTCGATCGCCGCGGACACGAGGAGCACGCAGTTCGCGACCACCTCGAGGTTGCCGAGCGCCCCCGCCTCGGGGTCGGCGACGCGCAGCAGAGCGAGCAGCCCGTCGGGCGGGAGACGGTCCGGGCGCGCGAGCTTCTCCTGGAAGTAGAGGGCGAGCGCCTCGAGCGCGGCGCCGGGCGCGGCCGGCGCGCCGCCCGGGCGGAAGAGCGGCTCGACGCGCTCGCGCCACTCGGCGGCCTCGATGCGGAAGAGGTGGCGGATCACCTCCGAGGGCAGCGCGAAAGCGAGGCCGGCGACGAGGTCGGCGCCCGCCGCGCCGGCCGCCTCGCGCGCGAGCGCCTCGACCTGCCGCTCCGCGATCTCGCGCACGACGGGCTCGAGCGCCGCGACGCGCCGCGGCGTGAACTCGCGGCTCACGAGCCCGCGCGCGCGCAGGTGCTCGGCGCCGTCGAGCGACATCAGCCAGACCTGCATCGCGTCGTAGAGCAGGCCCGACTCGGCGCCGAAGGACTCCGTGACGCCGCTCCCCGCGTGCAGCGCCGGGTCGCGGAACACGCGCAGCACGTCGGCGTGGCGCGTGACCAGGAAGACGCCGTTGCCGGCGTCGTGGACGGGGTCGCTCTCGCGCAGCTCGCGCAGCGCCGCGTGCGGGTCGTCGCGCAGCGCGATCTCGTAGATGTCCCAGCCGCGGTGCAGGTGCGGCGCGGACTCGCTGCTCACGCTGGGAGGCTCATGGCGGGGGGTCCCGTGGCGGTTGGGCGTCATTCTTACCCGTTTCGCCCCCCCTCGTCACCCCGAGCCGGCCGGCCGATATCGACTCGGCCTGGCCGCGTCGGGCCGCCTGCACCGCTGCCGACTGGCAGGGCGACGAGGCGGTGACGCCCCGCGACTGCCGCTGGCTCCGGGGAAGCGGCTGCCAGCCGCTCTGAGCGCGCTCGCGCCGCCGCGCCGCGGCCGCCCCCGCTTCGAGTAGACTCGGGCCCCAGGAGGGGCCCGGCATGCGTGCGGTGCGTTTCGAGGGCAAGGCGGTGCGGCTCGTCGAGGCGCCGGCGCCCGAGGGCCCGGGCGTGCGCGTGCGCATCCGCGGCTGCGGCATCTGCGGCTCCGACATCGCGATGCTCGACAGCGGCTTCCCGATGGCCGGCATCCCCGGGCACGAGCTCGCCGGCGAGCTCGACGACGGCACGCCGGTCGCGATCGAGCCGCTCGCTCCCTGCGGCCACTGCGAGTTCTGCCTGCGCGGCGACTATCAGGTCTGCCGCTCGGGCGTCGCGATGATCTTCGGCGTGGGCCGCGACGGCGGCATGGCCGACGAGGTGATCGTGCCCGAACGCGCGCTGGTGCGCCTGCCGCGCCGGGTGCGCGTCGAGGACGCCTGCCTCGTCGAGCCGCTCGCCGTGGCGCTGCACGGGATGCGCCGCGCGAACCTGCGCGGGAACGAGCGCGTGTGCATCGTCGGCGGCGGGCCGATCGGCCAGAGCGCCGTCGCGGCGAGCGTCGCCGCGGGCTGCGAGACGGCGCTCGTCGCGCGCCACCCCGCGCAGGTCGAGGCGGGGCGGCGGCTCGGCGCCGTCGAGGCGAAGGGCGAGTACGACGTCGCCGCCGAGTGCGCCGGCACGCCGAGCGCGACCGCCGAGTGCTGCGAGCGGCTGCGCCCGAACGGCACGCTGCTGCTCCTCGCCGCCTTCTGGGACGCGCTCACGCTGCCGGGGATCCCCGTCGCCGCGAAGGAGCTCGTGATCGTGACGGCCTCGATGTACGGGCGCTTCGGCGCCTCGCGCGACGTCGACGCCGCGGCGGCGCTGCTCGCCGCGCGGCCGGAGATCGCCGAGTGCCTGATCACGCACCGCTTCCCGCTCGCGCAGGCGGGCGCGGCCTTCGCCGCGGCGCGCGACCGCCGCGGCGGCGCGATCAAGGTCGTGCTGGAGCCGTGAATGATTTGACTCCGCTCGCCTGCGGCTCGCTGCGCGCCTTCGCTTGCCTTGCGCGGGGTTACGAGAGGACGGCTGCCGGGGCGGGTCGGTCGAAGTGGTGGCCGACCTTCGGGACGGCGGCTTCGCCCGGGTCGAGCGCCGAGGAGATGCGGCGTGCGCGCGGTCGCCGGCGCACCGCCGCGAGGGCGGCGAGGCCCGCGCCGAGGAGCAGCGCGGCCCCGGGCTCCGGCACCGCGGTGATGCTCCCCGACTGGCCCGCGTAGTTCGTCGGCGAGTTCGTCTCGATCTCGAGCATCGGCGGGTGGCGGTGGATCGCGTTGGTCCCGTCGGTGGGCAGCTGCGCCGCGGTGTAGGTGAAGGAGTCCCACATCAGCGAGGGCAGGCTCGGGTACGGCCCTCCGGGCGGTTGGGCGACGTTCCAGAGCGTCAGCGTGTCGCCCGCGGTGCGGAGGAATCCGTCCGGCATGACGTAGTCCGGTGTCACCGCGCCGGGCTGCGCCGCGAACGCGGCGGTGGCGATCAGCAGATGGCGGTTCAGCGTGTTGCCGCCGAGGTTGGTCCCGAAGTGGAACTCCTCGCCGGTCGCGGTCGAGCGGATGAAGATCACCGAGAGGCCGTTCTCGTTGGTCGTGTCGGTGAACATCTCGATGAACTGCACGCTGCCGTCGGCGTTCGAGAAGAGCTCGGTGAACTCCCAGAGGTGGCCGAAGGCGGCGGCGGGTCGCGGGGTGAGGCATAGGGCCGCGAGCGCTCCGACGAGGGCGGCGCGCGCGGACGCGACGACGGGCATCGACACCCCCTTCACCCCCACTAACCAGAGTGGTAGCGCAGGGATGCGCGTGGCACTCGGCGGACCGCGGTCCGGCCGGCCCCCGGGGGCAGCAGCGTGCGTGCTGGGTTAGACTCGCCGCCGCCATGTCGGAGCTCGCCCCCGCTTCGTACACGCTCGAGTACCCCTACACGCGCACGACCGGCCCCGTCGTCGGCCGCTTCCTCACCGCGCTGCGCGACGGCCAGATCCTCGGCGTGCGCTGCCGCGGGCGCGTGCTCTGCCCGCCGCTCGAGTTCGATCCCGAGACGGGCGCGACGCTCCTGCCCGAGTTCGTCCCGGTCGGACCAGGTGGTCGCGTCGTCGCCTGGACGTGGATCGCGGAGCCGACGCGCAAGCACCCGTTCCAGACGCCGTTCGCCTTCGCGCTCGTGCTGCTCGACGGCGCCGACACGCCGCTCGTGCACGCGGTGCAGGCCGCCTCGATCGACGAGATGTCGACCGGCATGCGCGTGCGCGCGCAGTGGCGCCCGGAGCGCCGCCAGGCGATCACCGACGTCTACTTCGTGCCGGAGGCGAAGGCGCGCGAGCAGCGCCTCGAGCCGGGCAAGGGCGAGGTCGAGATGACCGAGCACCTGATCTCGCTCAGCTACACCGAGCCGCTGTCGCCGCACCGGCAGCGCTATGCGAAGGGCCTGCTCGAGGGGCGCTTCGTCGGCCAGAAGAGCCCCGCCTCGGGGAAGGTCTACCTGCCGAGCAAGGGCTACGACCCGATCGAGCGCGTGCGCATGACCGAGAAGGACGACGTCGTCGTCGCGAACGTCGGGACGGTCGTCGCCTACACCGTGATCACCCCCGTGCAGTACTACGGCCAGAAGGAGACGGAGCCCTACATCCGCGCCTCGATCCTGCTCGACGGCTCCGACCAGCCGCTCGGGCAGCAGGACATCCACGACCTCCCGATCGCGGAGTTCCGCGCCGGCATGCGGCTGCGCGCGCTGTTCCGGCCCGCGGGCGAGCGCGACGTCACCGAGATCGACAACCGCTGGGGAGGCACCGGCAGCGTCATCGAGCGCTGGGAGCCGACGGGCGAGGCCGACGTCCCCTACGAGAAGATCGCGGAGCACAACTGGTGAGCGCCGAGGAGATCGCGATCGTCGCGTTCGCGCAGACGCCGGCGGTCCGGGAGTACCCGGACTCCGAGGCGTCGATGCTGATGGACCTCACGAACCAGCTGCTGCGCGAGACCGGGCTCGCGCGCAGCGAGGTCGGGTTCACGATCGCCGGGAGCTGCGACTACCTCTCGGGGCTCCCCTTCGCCTTCGTGATGAACGTCGACGGCTTCGGCGCCTGGCCGCCGGTCTACGAGTCGCACGTCGAGATGGACGGGGCCTGGGCGCTCTTCGAAGCCTGGGTGCGACTCCAGATGGGCGACGTCGATGTCGCGCTCGTCGCCGGCTCGGGCAAGAGCTCGCCCGGCAACCCGCGCGAGATCTTCCCGCTCCAGACCAACCCCTACTACGCGGCGCCGCTCGGCCTCGACCCGGTCTCGGTCGCGGGGATCCAGGCGCGCGCGCTCCTCGACGCGGGACGCGCCCGCGAGCGCGACTTCGCCGAGGTCGTCGCGCGCAGCCGCCGCGACGGCATGGCGAACCCCAACGCGCAGGTCGCGAAGGACGTCTCGGTCGACGCGCTCCTGAAGGAGCCCTACTTCGCGGCGCCGCTGCGCCGGCACGACCTGCCGCCGATCTCCGACGGCGCCGCCGCGGTGCTCGTCGCCCGCGGCGACCGCGCGCGCCAGCTCGCGAAGCGCCCGGTCTGGATCCGCGGCATCGACCACCGCATCGAGTCGAGCCACCTCGGGCTCCGCGACCTCACCGACTCCCCGAGCTCGCGTCTCGCCGCCGAGAAGCTCCACATCCACGACGGGCCGATCGACGTCGCCGAGCTCTGCGTGCGCTTCAGCCCCGAGGAGATCGTGCTGCGCGAGGCGCTCGGCCTGCGCCCGTCCACGCGCATCAACCCCTCCGGCGGCCCGCTCTGCGGCCACCCGGTGATGGCGACGGGCCTCGTGCGCGTGGTCGAGGTGGCGCGCCGCATCCGCGACGGCGAGGCGCGCCGCGGCCTCGCGCACGCCGCGAGCGGCCCCGCGCTGCAGCAGAACCTGCTCTGTCTGCTCGAAGGGGGCGCGTGATGGCCGAGCGCTGCGCGGTGATCGGAATCGGCCAGACGAGGTACGCGCGCCGCCGCGACGACCTCTCGCTCGACGGGCTCGTGCGCGAGGCCGCGCTGCGCGCGCTCGAGGACGCCGGGCTCGACTGGAAGGACCTCGACGCGATCGTGATCGGGAAGGCCCCCGACGCGCTCGAGGGCGTGCTGATGCCCGAGCTCTCGCTCTGCGACGCGCTCGGCGCGGTGGGGAAGCCGATCCACCGCGTGCACACCGCGGGCTCCGTCGGCGCGTCGACGGCGATCTCCGCGGCGACGCTGGTCGAGAGCGGGCTCTACCGCACCGTGCTGACGCTCGGCTACGAGAAGCAGAGCGAGGGCAACGCGACCTGGGCGCTCGGCGGCGGCCGCAGCGGCAGCCAGGGCGCCGGCGGCTCCTTCGCGCCCTGGATCCGCAACTACATCCGCAAGAGCGGGGCCCCCGAGCACATCGGCTGGAAGGTCGCGGTGAAGGACCGCAAGAACGCGCTGCGCAATCCCTACGCGCACCTGCAGCTCAAGGACATCTCGATCGAGAAGGTGAAGGAGTCCCCGATGCTCTGGGACCCGCTCCACTTCCTCGAGTCGTGCCCCTCCTCCGACGGCGCCGCCGCGATGGTGCTGACCGACTCGGCGGGCGCGAAGCGCGCGCCGAGGCGCCCCGCCTGGGTGATCGCGCACGCGAAGCGCACCGAATTCTCCCAGTTTCCCGGGCGCGACACCGTGCGCCCGGCCGCCGGCGTCGAGTGCGCGAAGGCGCTCTACGCGAAGGCCGGCATCAAGGACCCGCTGCACCAGATCGACTGCGCCGAGCTCTACGTGCCCTTCTCGTGGTACGAGCCGATGTGGCTCGAGGGCCACCTCTTCACCGACGAGGGCGAGGGCTGGAAGCTCACCGACTCGGGCGCGACCGAGCTCGGCGGCTCGTTCCCCGTGAACATGTCGGGCGGCGTCCTCTCCTCGAACCCGATCGGCGCCTCGGGCATGATCCGCTGCCTCGAGGCCGCGAGCCAGGTGCGCGGCAGCGCCGGCGAGTACCAGGTCGAGGGCGCGCGCATAGCACTCGGCCACGCCTACGGCGGCGCCGCGCAGTACTTCGCGATGTGGATCGTCGCCTCGGAGCCCGCGCCTAGCTTCTGAACGCGCTCAGCCGAGCGCGAGCTCGCGCGCGGTCTCCTCGAGGAAGCGCAGCGCGGCGTCCGCGCTGCCGCCCGCCATGTCCTCGAAGCCGCGCATCAGGACCAGCCGATCGACGCCCTGGTCCTCGAAGCGGCGCGCCGCGTCGCGGTCGACGCGGCCCGGCGGCGTCACGGAGATCTCGAGGCGGCCGAGCGACTTCGGGCGCTCGACCTGCTTCGCCGTCTCCTCGAGCTGGCGCAGCATCGCCCCAGTCGCGGCGAGATCCTGGAAGAAGCCGTACCAGCCGTTGCCCTGCTCGACGGCGCGGCGCAGCGCCGCCGGCGACATGCCGCCGACGTGGATCGGCGGATGCGGCTTCTGCACCGGGAGCGGGCGCGACTGGATGCCCGAGAACGAGGTGAAGCGGCCGCGGAAGGCCGGCGCGTCCTGCGTCCAGAGCGCGCGCAGCACCTCGATGTGCTCGCTCGTGCGCGCGCCGCGCTCGGCGTAGGGGATGCCGAGCGCCTCGAACTCGCCGGGGACGTAGCCGACGCCGACGCCGACGAGGAGCCGCCCCTTCGAGAGCACGTCGATCGCGGCGAGCTCCTTCGCGAGCACGATCGGCTGGCGCTGGGCGAGCAGCAGGATCCCCGACCCGAGCCGGATCCGCTGCGTCCTCGCGGCGAGGAAGGCCAGCGTCGCGATCGTGTCGACGAAGGGCGAGCGCGGCGGGACGGGAGACGGCGGCTTCTGCGGATCGACGAGCACGACGTGCTCGCCGGTCCAGAGCGACTCGAAGCCCAGCGCCTCGGCCGCCGTCGCCAGCCGCCCGATCGCGTCCGGCTCGTGGAAGGCCCCGAGGTTCGCCCCGAAGTAGCCGATCTCCATCTCTCTACCCCTCCCGGCGCGACCCGCGCGCCACGGCGAGGACCGCGGGCCCCGCGACCTGTTGCCGGAGCGGGAAGCCGAGCTGCGCGAGGAAGCCTCGCGGCACCGGGCTCGCCTCGAGCCCGAGCGCTCCGAGCGGCACGCGCTCCGGATGCGAGAAGGTACCGAAGAGCACGTCCCAGAGCGCGGTCGAGCCGCAGAAGTTCGTGTCCTGCGTGCGGCGGTCGGCGGTGTGATGGAGGTTGTGGAGCTGCACCGTCGGCAGGAAGTAGTGCGCGAAGGACGGGAAGCGCTGGTCGATGTTCGAGTGCACGAGGTTGCCGTCGAAGACGAGCCACATGCGCAAGAGCACCAGCACCTCGGGCGGCGCGCCGAGCAGCAGCAGCGGGATCGGCTTCACCGCGGCGTTCAGCAGCTCCTCGCCGAGGTGGATGCGCCCGGACTTCAGGATGTGCATCTGCGGCGTGTCGTGATGGATCGCGTGGAACCACCAGAGCCGGTCGAAGCGGTGGAGGCTGCGATGGATCCAGTAGTCGGCGAAGGTCCAGACGAGGAAGGCGAGCGCGAACTGCAGCGCGAAGGGCCAGGCGCGCGGCCACGGGTCGGAGAACGGCGCGAGCGCGCGCAGCTCGGAGAGGCCCGCGAGCAGCGCGACCGAGGCCGCCGTGCCGAGCGGGCGCGCGACCGCGAGCAGGATGCCGTGACCCACGTCGCAGAGCGACTGGCGATCGCGGAAGAGGCTCGTCGCCGGGTGGCGCGGCAGCAGCTGCTCGACCGCGAGGATCGTGAAGAAGTTCGCGACCGTGAGCCCCGCGCCCCAGCGTCCGGGCGGGTAGCCCCGGGCGAGCCCCCAGGACGCGAGGGCGACGAAGCCCCCCATCAGGACGGGGAACGAGAGCCAGGCGAGGCCGTCGCGAAGCCGGGTGCGCCGGCTCACGGCATCCGCGCCGGCACGGCCCGCGCGGGGCCCCGCCGACGCAGCACCGCCACCGCGATCGCGCCCAGCAGCGCGAGCAGCGCCAGCCTGCCCGGCGCCGAGACCGCGGGCAGCGCCGCCGGCACCGGCAGCACCTGGATGCGGTCGAGGCCGAAGTCGCCGCTCGCCGGATCGGGCGCCTGGACGAGCGGGGGCAGGTCGTGCCGGAAGAGCAGATGGGTGCTCGCCGCGAGGGCGTCCTGGAAGGTCCCCGTGCCGATGATCTGCACCCACTGGCTCGGATCGGTGAGGTCGACCGAGAACTGCTGCCACTGCCCGTCGGGCGGGACGAAGCCGGGGACGCTCAGCCAGAAGTTCGTGAACGCCACCCCGATGCCGACGTGGATCGTGTGGTTGTCGTTCGCACCGGTGTCCCGCAGCCAGAACGTGTAGCCGGTGACGCCGTCGGCCGGGAGATTGCCGACGAGATCGGCGGAGGTCGAGAAGGCGCCGAGGTTGCTCGAGAGCGAGTTCGAGATCTGGATGTAGCCGTCGCTCGCGCCGCCGACCCCCCCCGAGGCCACATGGGTCACCGTCGAGCCGCCCCCGAACCCCGCGGTGCCGGCGCCGAAGTCCTCCACGAATCCGGGCGTGGCGGCGCGCGCGGAGGTCGCGAACGCCGCAATCGCGAGCAGCAGGGTCCTGCACAGCAGCCGCTCCATCAGCTCTCCTCCAGGTCTCGCCTCGTCCGGGCCGTGCCCCCCCCAAACCGAGTAGAAATAGACCCTGGGCGGGATCGGGGTCAAGCGGCCGCACCCGCGGGGAGGCGGACACGCGTGGGAGCCCTCAGAAGCGCAGCTGGAGCGTGGAGCCGACGACCTGGGCGTGGTAGTCGAGGTCCTCGTGCCCGAGGTAGTAGGCGCCCGCGATCACCCCTGCGCGCAGGCCCGCCTGCTGGAAGTCGTCGAGACGGCTGCGCTGGTAGACGTGGAAGACGCGCAGCGCGACGTGCTTCTGCAGCTCGATGCGCAGGCTCGTGACGAGCACGTGGTCCTCGGTGGTGAGGGTCGGGAAACGGCTCCCCGCCGTCGCGCCCGTGACGCCGAGGGAGAGCGCTCCGTCGCTCGCATAGTCGTAGTCGAGGCGCGAGCGGGCGAGCAGGAAGGAGTAGCTCGTCTCGAGCGTCACGCGATCGAGGAGCTTCAGCCAGCCGCTCGCGCCGCTCATCACCGTCTCGTCGCGCGTGCTCTCCCACCAGGTGTTCTGCGGCGGGAAGCTGGGGCCGGTGTCGTTCACGGTCTTCATCCGGCGCCAGCCGCGCTCGTAGGTCCCGAAGAGCGACACCCCCCAGCGCGGCGACGGCTGGATCGACCACTCGACCGTCGCGTCGCCGCGCCAGGCGCGGCGCAGGCCGTACTCCGCCCCGTAGCTGTCGTCGCGCCAGCTCGTGATCAGCGCGAGGTCCATGTTCTCGCGCACCAGGAGGTTGAGCCGCAGATCCGCGACCTGCTGGTGGCGGTCGGCGAGATCGGACTTCTCGAGCCCGGGGAGCGTGAAGGGAGGCTGCGGGCCCGGGAGCGGCGTGAAGCCCGGCAGGCTCGACACGTAGTAGCGGCGGTACGGATCCGAATCGTAGGCGTCGCCGCTGCGGTCGCCCCATTCCCAGGAGAGCCGCGCCGTCGCGAAGGAGAGCTCCCGGCTCGAGAGCTCGACGCGGACGCGGCTCTCGTCGGTGTGGTCGCGCTCGCGGTGCTCGTAGCCGAGGCGCTGCCAGCGGTAGCGCAGCCCGAGGGAGCTCTTCGGGCGCAGCGCCAGGTCGGCCGTGCCTTCGGCGAGGAGCTGGTCGTAGCCGTAGGGGGTGCTGCGGTAGCGCCAGTCCTCGCTCGGCTGGCCGGGCCGGAAGACGCGGCTCGCAAGCGGCGTCCCGACGGAGAGCGCTCCGTCCTCGGCGATGTATCCGATGTCGCCGGTGACGGCATTCTGCGCGGTGTAGTCGGTCTGGTCGTCGCGGTCGTACCAGCGCACGCGCGCTCCGAGGCGAAGCGGCCGCCAGGGGCGGAGCCGCAGGTCTGCGTTCACGAGCAGCGCATCGGCGGCGGCATCCGCGCCGCCGCGAGCGAGTGCGTCCTCGCCGTTCCAGTCGTCCAGGTTCACGGCGTTCGGCCCCGCGCCCACGATCCCGGAGTTCACCGTGAAGGGGATCAGGTCGCCGTCCTGGTGCAGGTGGCTCCACGACACCGTCGTCGTGAAGACGCCGTCGAGGGGGAGCCGCGCCGAGAAGTCGCCCTTCACGTCGTTCCAGCTGTTGTCGGGCGGCAGCGCGAAGCGGCCTCGCTGCACGTTCTGCGATCCGCGTCCGAGCGGCGAGATCACGAACGGATTGTCCCAGGTGAGGGTCTCGTCCTCGTTGCGGTAGAACGAGCCGCGATAGGCGAGGCGCCCGATCATTCCATCGCGCTCGAGCTCGACCCCGGCGAAGACGCCGTGGGTCGTGTCGTCGACTGGCTGCGTCGTCTCCACGGAGCGACCCAGGAACTGCGTGAATCCGCTCGCGTAGACCAGCGAGCCGCCGAAGGGGCGGTCGCCGTCGCGATGCTGGCGATCGTAGCCCGCGAAGAGCCGGAGCTCCGGAAGCGGGCGCGCGTCGAGGCGCAGCCCGAGCGCGTCGCGCTGCACGGAGATCCGGCTCTGGTCGATCCCGGAGAGGGCCGCCGCGACGCTCGCATCGGTGTTGTTGCCGGGAACGAGCGGCGCGGGCAGGCGCAGCGTCTCGCTGCCCGCGCCCTGGAAGAGGTTGCGCGCGTCGTTCGCGTAGTCGTGCGGGATGCCGCTGAAGGTGCCGCGCAGGCGCAGCATCGAGAGCCAGCCGACCTCGCCAGAGTAGTAGTCGTCGCTGCGGCCCA
>Ga0075428_100003176_pt1 | contig 17959 bp, 16 predicted proteins | sample RhiMetdeltSRZDD2_FD_75291 | JGI IMG/M metagenome (GOLD analysis project Ga0075428, IMG submission 75291) | Populus rhizosphere microbial communities from Tennessee, USA - Rhizosphere MetaG P. deltoides SRZDD2 | ecosystem: Host-associated > Plants > Roots > Rhizosphere > Soil | place: USA... | reverse complement strand
ATCCGTCAGATCCATCGCATCACCCTCATGAGAAACCGCGTTCGACCGCGGGCTCCGCCCGCGCCATCGAACTCATCGAAGGACTTCGTCCTTCGATGAAGGGGGAGGCAGGCTGACTCACGCGCCGAAGGCGCGTGGGCAGCCGTCGGAAGGGGGGCGTCAGCCCCCCTCCGAGCTACTTCCCGTAGAGAAACTCCGGAAGCCACAGCGTCATCCCCGGCCAGATGTGCATGAACACGAGACAGACGATGACGATGAACATGTACGGCATCATGCCGGCGAAGATCTGGTTGAGCGTCACGTGACGGGGCGCCACGCCCTTCAGATAGAAGGCGGACATCGCCACCGGCGGCGACAGGAACGCCGCCTGGAGGTTCACCGCCACCATGGTGCCGAAAAGCAGCGGGTCGATCTGGAAATGGGTCAGCAGCGGAATGAAGATGGGGCAGAAGATGACGATGATCTCGGTCCACTCGAGCGGCCAGCCGAGCAGGAAGATGATCAGCTGCGCGATGATGGTGAAGCCCAGCGGCGAGAGGTTCATGCTGAGCACCCAGCGCTCGATCAACGCCTGTCCCCCGTGCAAGGCGAACACGGCGGAGAACAGCGCCGAGCCGACGAAGAGCCAGCACACCATGGCCGTGGTCTTGGCGGTGAGGAACGTCGATTGCTTCAGGTTCTCCCGGAGCTCCTTGGACTCGCGCAGGTGCCGGAGACCCGGCACGACGGTTCCGAGGAACGTCCCGGCGATCGAGCCGGCCACCAGCAACGACGCGAGAGCCTCGCCCTGCCACCAGCCCAGCACGACGCCGACGATGAACCCGACGAGGCTCCACCACCAGACTTCACGCGCGTACCGCGCCATCACCGCCAGGTAGAGCGCGCCGAGCGCACCGATGGCGGCCGATTCGGTCGCGGTGCAGATGCCGAACAGGATCACGGCCAGCACCACGGCGGTGAGCACGCCGAGCGGGACGACGGAGGCAATCAGCTCCTTGAGGATCTCGAGCTGCTCGCCGTCCATGCGCCAGAAGTAGACGAGCAGGACCAGCGCGGCGAAGGCGGCCAGTCCCCAGAACCAGCCATAGAAGTGCTCGGGAATCCTGCCCGCGGAGGTCGTGGCCGTCGCGTCGCGGAGCGAGGTCATCTCCTCCGGTGGCCCCTCGGTCTTGGCCGGTGTCGCCGTGCTCTCGGACTCGCCGGCGGCGCCGAGCTCCTGCGGGGCCTCGCCCTCCCCGGCCGCCTTGGGCGCCGGGGCGGGCTCCTCGCTCGCAGGACGCACGCCGGCCGGCGGAGCGGTGGCGACCGCGGCAGCTCGTGGGGCCGGCGCGGGGGCAGCGGCGGTCACCTCGGGGGCGTTGTAGACGACGACGTACCACCACGTCGCGGTGAAGGTGCCGACCGTCAGGAGGATGGGCACCGACAGTGCGGCCAGGTCGCGGACGATCACCCGGTAGCCGGCGCTACGCGCCAGCGCCGGCCGCACCAGGGCGGCGATGAGCCCGGGCACCACGCTCCGCGAGCGTCCACGCTCGAGCGCGGTGAGGTGTGCAGGGACGGCCACGCGGTACTGGTCGGGCGGCAGCCTGGGAGCGATCTTCGGGTTGATGATCGCCCAGCCCAGGATGTAGACGAGGTAGAGGGCCGTGAGGAAGAATCCCGGCAGCATCGCGGCCGCGTAGAGCTTGACGATCGACTGGCCCGCCACCGCCGCATACACGATCAGCATGACCGAGGGTGGGATCAGGATCCCGAGCGTGCCGCCCGCGGTGATGGCCCCGGACGCCAGCTTGATGTCGTAGCCGGCCTTCAGCATCGGCCGGAGCGCGATGACGCCCATCAGGACGACCACCGCGCCCACGATGCCGGAGGCGATACCCCAGAACGCGCACACCAACAGGGTGGTCACCGCCAGTGAGGCCGGCACCCGCCGGAAGGCGAGCTGCACGGAGTGGAACATCCGGTCCACCAGGGCCGCCCGCTCCATGATGTACCCCATGAAGACGAACAGCGGCACCGAGAGCAGGGTGTCGTTGGTCATCACCCCGTAGGTGCGCTGGGCGATCAGGTCGAACACGCGGTTGTCGACCCAGTGCCCCGTCGGCGTCCAGAAGGCGATGAACCCGAACACCATGCCGAGGCCCATGAGGGTGAAGGCCGTGGGGTAGCCCATCATGATGGCCACCACGATGAGGCCGAGCATGGTGAGGCCGAGCGAGGGATCGCTCATCGCTTCCGCTCGTCGTCCTCGAGCGCCCGCTCGTGGACCACTCCCTCTTCCATCACGCTCCGGTGGCGGGCCGCGTCGTCGATGGCCTTGGCTCCCTCCATCGCGGCCCGGCGGGAATCCTCGTCCACGTACTGGCTATGCCCGAGCTGGGTGTCGATGACGTCGATCTCCTCGACGTCGGCCAGGCGCGAGGGCCAGACCCCGGTGCGCAGGCACACGACACAGCGCACGATCTCCGCCAGCCCCTGCAGCATGACCAGCACCCCCGCGATGGGAATGACTGACTTGAAGTGATAGACGGGCGGGCCCTCGGCGGTGACGGTCGAATGCTCGCCGATGCGCCAGGAGTCGGCGGCGAAGCCGCCGCCGGCGTAGATCAACCCCAACATGCACGGGATGAAGAACAGCAGGTACAACGTGAGGTCGAGCGCCGCCTGCCCGCGCGGCTTCATGTAGATGTAGACGAAATCCGCGCGCACGTGACCGGCCTGGGCCAGGGTGTAGGCGCCGCACATCATGAACAGCGTGCCGTACAGCATGTTGTTGAAGTCGAAGATCCAGGCGGTGGGGGCGTTGAGGATGTAGCGCTTGAAGACCTCGATGGAGACGACGAAGGTGAGCGCCATGATCAGCCACGCGAAGGCCTTGCCCGACCAGTAGCTGATCTGATCGACGGTGTGGACGAACCGCTGCGCGTTCACCGGGGCGGCCCATCGGCCAGCCATCCGGCGGGGGCCGGATGGCTGACCTGAGCACAACGGTTCACGGAGCGACTAGCTCTTCTTGGCCGCCGGCTTGGCGCCGAAATAGTGGTTGTACGCCATGCGCCGGCTCACGTTCGTGTCGAGGTCCCACTTCACCGTGCGGGCGGCGAAGGCCTTCTGCGACTCGATGATCTCCTTGAACAGCGGATTGTCGGAGGCCTTCTTGTCGGCCACCACGTCGTAGACCTCGAGCTGCTTCTGCAGCAGCGAATCCGGCGTCTTGTAGAAGCGGACCTTGTCCTTCGTCTGCAGCTCGATGTAGTCCTTCGAGTAGCGGTCGATCGCCTTCCACGACATGTCGGCCGAGGCCGCCTCGACGGCGTTCTCGATGATGGACTTCATCTTGTCGGGCAGCGCGTCGAACTTGGTCTTGTTGAAGGTGATCTCGAGCTGCTCGGCGTTCTGGTGGTAGCTCTGCAGCATGCAGATCTTCGACACGTCGGCGAAACCCAGGATCCGGTCCGACGTGGCGTTGTTGAACTCGGCGGCGTCGAGCAGCCCGCGGTCGAGGGCCGGCACGATCTCGGCGCCGGACAGCGCGTTGACCGCCGCCCCCAGCCCCTGGAACACGTCGATGGAGATGCCGACGGTGCGGAACTTGAGCCCCTTGAGGTCATCGGCCTTGGTGATCGGCTTCTTGAACCAGCCGAGCGGCTGGGTCGCCATCGGGCCGTACGGGAACGACACGACGTTGGCGCCGATCGAGGCGTAGAGCTTGGTCAGCAGCTGCTTGCCGCCGCCGTACTTGTGCCAGGACAACAGCATGTTGGCGTCCATGCCGAATCCCGGACCCGAGCCCCACAGCGCGAGCGCCGTCTGCTTGCCGTAGTGGTATACGAGCACGCCGTGGCCGCCGTCGAGCGTGCCCTTCGACACGGCGTCGAGTAATCCGAACGCCGGCACCACGGCGCCGGCCGGCAGCACCTCGATCTTCAGATCGCCGCCGGTCATGTCGTTGACCTTCTTGGCGAAGTCGAGGGCGTACTCGTGGAAGATATCCTTCTGCGGCCACGTGCTCTGCCACCGCATCGAGATCGGGCCCTGGGCCTTGGCGACCCGGGGGAAGCCGAGCGCGGCGGCCCCGGTCGCCACGGCGGCTCCGGTCAGAAACTTACGGCGCGGCGTGTCGACAGCTTGCTGGGGATTGTGCATGGTTCGCCTCCTCCTCAGTGAGTGATCGGGCGTCGCCCCGCTGCGAAAGCATCCGGCTTGCTCCTTGGGCTGGTCAGACCGGGGGGAAAATAGCCGACCCGGCGCGAACTTGTCAAGGATTGGGCCGTTCTTCGGGCCCCGGCAGTGTCAGCGGGAGATGGCGACCGTCCCGCCCTACCGTCAGTCGCAGCATCCGGTCCAGCGGGATGTCGCTCATGGCCTCGCGCACCGCGTCACGCGTGACAACCGGCTGCTCGTTGATCTGCAAGATCACGTCGCCCACCTCCAGCCCGGCCTTCTGCGCCGGCGAGCCACGAAGAACGACCGTCACCGACGGCGGGGTCGCCGACGGCAGGCGGATCGCGCTGTCGGCGGGGCCCTCCGTGTCACGCAGGAGAAAACCAAATTCGGCGGCAACTCGTTCCCCGGCCACCGGCCGTGGCATCGTGACGAGCCGTACCGCCACCGGACGCCGCCCCTCGGTGCGCAGCACGGTGAGCCGAATGTCCTGGTCCACCGGCGCCCGCGCGATGAGCCGCTGCAGCAGCCGGGTCTCGGTGATGGGCCGCCCCTCGAAGGCGACCACGATGTCCCCGTTCTTCATCCCCGCTCGCGCCGCGGGCGTGTCCTCCATGACGTCCACGATCACGACGCCGAATCCCTCACGGATGCCGTGGCGCTTGGACAGCTCTTCCGTCTCCTGCTCGCTCAGGTCGCGGATCCGCACGCCGAGCCACGCCCAGCTTCGCGCCTCTGCCAGCGGCGCCAGCACGAGGAGGACCAGGGCAAGCGCGGTCAGCGCCCGGGCGGCGACGCTCACGGGCGCCCCCCCTTGAGCTCGTTCACCAGCGTCTCGACGGCCGCCGCCACCCGGTTGACGCGCGCGGTGACGTCGAGGGTCTCGAGCAGGCTCTGGCGGAGATCGGCGTCGGGCAGCACGGCGGCCGCCACCCGATCGGCGATTGCGCCGGCCGGCTGTCCCTCGGCCAGTGCGGTGTCGAGCATGTCGGCGGGCCGGGCCAGAGCCTCGAGTAGAGCGCGACACCCCGTGCGGATGCGTGTCAGCGCCGGCGCGGCGTCGGCGTTGGGCTCGGCGTCGATCAACCGCTGAGCCCGAACCAGGCGATAGAGCGTGTCGCTCGGCACCTCCTGCTCGAGACGCACGCGACAATCGCCCCGGAGCAGGATGTTGTAGCGCCCGGTCGCCAGCCGCTCGCAGGAGACGATCTCACCCAGCCCGGCCACCGGATAGACCGGCGGCTTGCCGGCATAGCTCGCCTCGTAGCCGGGCCGCAGCCGCACGACGACCAGCTTGCGGTCGCGCTCGAGCGCGTCGATGACCATCGCGCGGTAGCGCGCCTCGAAGACGTGCAGCGGCAAGAGGGTGTGGGGGAAGAACGTCACGTCCGGCAGCGGGAAGATCGGCACGATCAACGCCGGTGCTGCCATGCTCGGCGGCGTCAGCTGATCTTCGGCAGAGTGCCCAGCTGCCCCAGCGTGTCGAGCCGGCGGGTCACGCTGACCGCCAGCTCACGGAAGGCGCGAGCCGGCGCCGAGTCGGGACGGCGGACGGTGATGGGCGAACCCTCGTCCCCCCCGACGCGCGTCTCCGGATCGAGCGGCAGCTTGGCCAGGAGCGGCACGTTGTACTCCTCGGCCAGCTTCTGCCCGCCGGCGTCGCCGAAGATGGCGGTGGCCTGGTTGCAGTGCGGACACACGAACGTGCTCATGTTCTCGACGATGCCCACGATCGGGACGTTGAGCCGCTGGAACATGGCGATGGCCTTGCGCACGTCGAGCAGCGCCACATCTTGAGGGGTCGTCACCATCACGACGCCGCCCAGCGGCACGACCTGCGACAGCGAGAGCTGAGCGTCGCCGGTGCCGGGCGGCATGTCGAACAGGAGGTAGTCCAGCGCGCCCCAGCTCACGTCCTTGAGCATCTGCTGGATGAACGAATGGATCATCGGGCCGCGCCACACCAGCGGCTCCTTCTCGTTCACCAGCAGGCCGATGGACATGACCTTGAGGCCGTGCGCCTCGACCGGGATGATCTTGTTGTCGAACATCCCCGGGCGGCCCCTGGTGCCCAGCATGAGCGGCACATCCGGGCCGTACACGTCGCTGTCGATGAGCCCGACCGTCGCGCCGCTCTGCCGCAGCGCCAGCGCGAGATTGACGGCGACCGTGGATTTGCCCACCCCACCCTTGCCGGAGGACACCGCGAGCGTGCGACGCACCTCGGGGATGAGCTCGGCTTGGGCGGGCGCGCCGCCGGGGCCCGGGGCGTGGCCCTGGCCCGGGGCATGGGCATGGCCCTGGCCCGGAGCGTGTGAATGCGCGGGAGCGGGCGCGCCGGCGCCGCCCATCTTGGCCTGCACTCCGGAGACACCCGGCAGCTGGCCCACGACCCGCGTCGCCATGCTGTGGACCATCGCCTTCGTCGCCGCGGCCTGCCCGGTGAAGGCCAGTGTGAACGAGACCTGCCCGCTCTGGACGCTGAGGTCGCGGACCAGCCCCAGCGCGACGATGTCCTTCTGAGTGTCGGGATCGCGGATGCCGCGCAGGGCGTCGAGAATCTGCTGCTCCGTGGCCATATGTCCGGACTATACAGCCAGGCCGGCGCGGTGTCCGGCGAATGTTGCGTCCGGCGATGGGAAGGGTGTGCCTGGAACTACGCGACTTCGCTAAAAACGCAGGCGGGTGAGCGGCTCCACTTGCTTACAGAACTCGCAGGCATCGAACCCGGCTAACGCACAGCCGTTGGCAATCAGCTCCTTCGTCGCCTTCAACGACTCCTCCCGGCTACGCTCCAGTACCCGAGCTCCGCAATCCACACAGATTCCCCGGCGCAGCGGCGCCAGGGCCGACATGAGGAGCTCGGCGGCCTCGGACAACAGGGCCCATCCCGGCGCTTGGGGCGGGCGCATGGCCTGCCTCGTGGGCGTGAGTGTGCGCGGCGAGGAGCCGTCATCATCCACTGCAGCCGGCGTGACACTACGACGCGCCCAGGTCGTCGTCGTGGCCGCGGCATCATCCCCGAACCAGGTCCGAACCTGACCCTCGTTGAGCCGCAGGATCATGCGGACGAGACCAGCGACGGAATCGGCCTGCATCTTCCGCATGACCTGTCCTCGATGGACCTTGATCGTCTTCACGCTGATCCCCATCTCGTCGGCCATCCGCTGGTTGGTCTGCCCGCCGCTGACCACAGACCACAGCATTTCCCGCTCGCGTGGCGTGAGAAGCGCCAGCCGGCTCTCAACGAGGCGGCGTACGTTTTCCGCCCGAGCGTTCTCGCCGCTGAGGGCGAGTGCGCCTCGAACGCTCGCGAGGAGGCCCTCGCGAGCGACCGGCTTCTGCAAGAAGTCGAACGCTCCTGCCTTCAGAGCGTTGACGCTAGCGCGGACGCTTGCGTAGCGGTGCGGGAGGCCCGTAACGAAGATGATCGGGATCGTCTGCTGTCGGTCGCCGAGCTCGGCTTGGAGAATCAGACCATCAGAGCCGGCTTCGAGATAGAGGTCCAGGATCAAACAGGCCGGTACCTCCATTCGCGGTTGCACGAGGAACGCCTGTGCCGATGCAAATCCCTCGGCGCGCAGCCCAGCCGAGTTGAGGACACGGCAGAACGCGCGACGGACGCATTCCTCATCGTCCACCACGTACACCACGCCATCGGGCATGGTGGGACCCTAGCGTGGTATCGGCCTGAGGGCAACCGTGTCCCACCTCATGGCCCAGCCAAACGAAGCCAAGCCTGGGAAGTTGCATTCACCGACCCTTCCTGCTACATAAAAACGGTGATTGACCCTAACGACTTTCGCCACGTTCTCGGTCACTTCGCGACCGGAGTCACCATCATCAGCACCTGCGACGCGGAGGGTCGGCCCACCGGCCTCACCGCCAGCGCGTTCTCTTCCGTCTCGCTCGATCCGCCGCTGATCCTGGTCTGCGTGGACCACAAGTCGCAGAGCTACCCAGCTCTGAGAGACCGCGGCCGGTTCGCGGTCAACGTGCTGGGCCACGATCAGGAGCACGTGTCGCGTCGGTTCGCGACCACGCGGCTGGACAAGTTCGAGGAGGTCCCGCACCGGATCAGCGAGCTGGGGTTGCCCCTGGTCGAGGGGGCCCTGGCCCAGCTCGAGTGCACCACGGTGAACGCGCACGTGGCCGGCGACCACACGATCTTCGTCGGCCGGGTCGAGGAGGCGCGCGTTTTCGGCGAGCATCCCCTGCTCTACTTCCGCGGCAAGTACCAGCGACTGGCGACGCCTCCCGGAGGAGTGTGAGCGGGCGTGCCCGTGATTCCGCTGTCGCGCCCCCCGGTCGACGACCAGATCAAGCAGGCCGTGCTCGCCGTCATCGATTCCCGCCAGTACATCCTCGGTCCCGAATGCCGTAGCTTCGAGGCGGAGCTGGCGACGTACGTCGGCGTCCGGCACGCCGTCCTCACCAGCTCGGCCACCGCCGGCCTCTGGCTCACCCTGCGCGCGTTCGGGGTGAAAGCGGGCGACGAGATCCTGGTGCCCGCGCACACGGCGTTTCCGACCATCGAGGCGATCGTGAGCGCCGAGGCCACGCCGGTGTTCGTGGACGTCGATCGCTACCACGGCCTCGATCCCGTCGATGCCGCCGCGAAGGCCTCGCCGCGCACCGTGGGGTTGATGCCGGTGCACCTCTACGGCCAGCCGGTGGACCTCGATGCCGTCCGCCAGCTGGCTTCACGCCTGGGCGTCTGGCTGCTGGAGGACTGCGCGCAGGCGCACGGCGCCGCCTGGCGCGGCCGTCGAGTCGGCGGGTTCGGTCGCGCGGGGGTGTTCTCGTTCTATCCGTCGAAGAACCTCACGGTGATGGGTGACGGCGGCGTCGTGATGACCAGCGACGACGAGATCGCCGCGCGGTGCCGGCGGTTGCGCGATCACGGTCGGCTCAGCAAGGACGTGCACGACGAGATCGGCTTCAACCTTCGCTTCAACGAGATCCAGGCCGCGGTGGGGCGCGTGCTGCTGGGCCGGCTCGATGCCATGAACGACCGGCGCCGGGCGCTGGCCGCCCGCTACGCCGAGGCACTGGCCGGGTTGCCGCTCGAGCTGCCGGCCGAGCGGCCCGGAGGACGGCACGTCTATCACCTCTACGTCGTGCGCACCGAGCGGCGGGCAACGCTGGCGAAGTTTCTGGCGGCGCGCGACATCCAGACCGGCATTCACTATCCGGTGGCGAGCCACCGGCAGCCGGCGGTGGAGCGCTTCGCGGGCCCGCCCCTGCCCGAGACCGAACGGCTGGTAGACGAGATCCTGACGCTGCCGATCTCCGCCGGCCACACCGAGGGCGAGATCGACACCGTGGCGGCGGCGGTCAGAGAGTTCTTCGGAGCCTGATGGCGGGCACGCCCCTTCGGATCTTGCAGATCTATCCGAAGGGCGACTTCTTCACGGGAGCGGCGATCCAGCTGTGGGAGCTGGCGCGCGGCCTGGCCGACCGCGGGCACCGCGTCGTGATCGCCACGCCCCCGAGCGAGGTCTGGGCCGCGCGTTGCGCGGAGGCCGGCCTCACCCACGCCGCAATCGCCATGCGCCGGGCCTGGGACCCGCGCGCGGCCTGGCGGCTGGCCCGGCTCATCCGAGGCGAGCGCATCCAGATCGCCCACGCGCACAAGGGCCGGGCGCGGACGCTCACCCTGCTGGCCCGGCTCATGGGCGCCCGCGCGCTGCTCGTCCTCAACCGCGGGGTCAGCTTCCCGGTCGACGGTGTGCGGCGCATCGGCTACACGAGCCGGTACATCCACGCCATCGTTGCGGTCTGCGAATCCATCAAGCGCGGGCTGGTCCGGGCCGGCGTGCCGGCCGACAAGATCTCCGTGATCTATTCGGGAACCGATCTCGAACGCTTCCATCCCGGCGCCGACGGCGGTGCCATACGTCGCGAGCTGGGTCTGGCGCCCGACGATCTCGTCATCACCCAGATCGGCGTGCGGTCGTGGCGCGGCTGGCGCGACGTGCTGGAGGCGATGCCGAGCGTGCTCGCGCGGGTCACGCGCGCGCGACTGCTCTTCGTGGGCGCGCCGCCGCCGCGCGTGACGGAGATCGCCGAGCGCGCCCGCGCGCTCGGTCTCGACGGCCGCGTGCTGGTGATCGGCCACCGCCGGGACGTTCCCGCGATCCTGGCCGCCTCCGACGTCGTGGTCGACGCCTCCTACGCCGGCCTCGGGATCACCGGCTCCATCCGCGAGGCGCTCGCCTGCGAGCGGCCCGTGGTGGCCACGTCGCTGGAAGGCATGCCCGAGCTGGTGCTCGACGGCGAGACCGGGCTCCTGGTGCCGCCGCGCACGCCGGCCGCGATCGCCGAGGCCATCGTGAAGCTCCTGGGCGATCCGACCGCCGCGCAGACGATGGCGCGCGCGGGGCGCAAGCGCGTCGAGGCGCAGTTCTCGCTGCGGGCCAAGATCGACGCCACCGAGGCGCTCTACCATCGGCTGGTGGCCGGAGCCCGCGGGTGACGCACGTCCTGGCCATCTACCGTCGTCTGCTGCCGCTGATGCGGCCGTACTTCCCGGTGCTGCTGCTGGGCGCGCTCCTGGCCCTCGTCGTGGCCGCGATGGAGGGCGCCATCGCCTGGCTGGTGAAGCCCGCGCTCGACGACATCTTCATCCGCCGGGACGAGAAGATGCTGAAGATCATCCCCCTGCTCTTGCTGGGCGCCTATCTGGCCAAGGGGTTCGCCCGCTACGGGCAGTCCTACCTGATGGCCTCGGTCGGCGAGCGCGTGATCGCCGCCCTGCGCCACAACCTCTACACGCACATCCAGAGCATGCCGCTGTCGTTCTTCGCCGGCCTGCACTCGGCCGAGCTGATGTCGCGCATCGTCACCGACGTCAACCGGCTGGCCCGCGTGTCCTCCACCGTGCTGGTGATGGCCTTCCGGCAGATCGCGATGGTCATCGCGCTGCTGTCGGTCATGCTGGTGCGGGAGTGGCGGCTGGCCCTGATCGCGCTGGTCATTTTCCCCTTCGTCGGGGTGGCGGTGCGCTCGATCGGGCGGCGGCTGTACCGCATCAACAAGCGCTCGCAGGAGAAGGTCGCCGAGCTGAACGTACTGCTGCACGAGGCGTTCTCGGGCACGAAAATCGTCAAGGCCTTCGGCCGCGAGGGGCACGAGGCCGAGCGCTTCGCGCGGGTGAACGGCCGGCTGCTCGACCTGGCGCTCAAGGACCATCGCACCGACGAGGTCACCGAGCCGCTCATGGAGGTGCTGGCCGCCTTCGGCATCATGGGCGCGCTCTGGTACGGCGGCCACCAGGTGATCGCCGGCGCCATGACCCCGGGCGATTTCTTCTCCTTCACCGCCGCCATGGCCCTGATCTACGGGCCGGTGCGCCAGATCTCGCGCATCCTGAACACCGTCCAGCAATCGGCGTCCTCGGTCGAGCGCGTGTTCGAGATCCTCGACCAGCCGCCGGCCATCGCCGACCGCCCCGGTGCGCACGCGCTGCCCGGCTTCCACCAGGCGCTGCGCTTCGAGGACGTCTCCTTCCGCTATCCCGGCTCGCCCGAGCCCACGCTGCACGACATCACGCTGGAGGTCCGGCGCGGCGAGGTGGTGGCCTTCGTGGGGATGAGCGGGGCGGGCAAGTCGACGCTGATCGATCTGGTGCCGCGCTTCCACGACGTGACCAGCGGGCGCATCACCCTCGACGGGCACGACGTGCGCGACCTCACCCAGGCCTCGGTGCGCGCCCAGATCGCGGTGGTGACACAGGAGACGTTCCTGTTCAGCGACTCGATCCACTACAACATCGCCTACGGCAATCCGGCCGCCCCGCCCGAGGCGGTGACCCGCGCGGCCCGCCAGGCGCACGCCGAGGAGTTCATCGCGGCCTGTCCCGAGGGCTACGCCACGCTGGTGGGCGAGCGCGGCGTGCGGCTCAGCGGCGGCCAGCGTCAGCGCCTGGCCATCGCCCGCGCGTTCCTCAAGGACCCGCCCATCCTGATCCTGGACGAGGCCACTTCGGACCTGGATGCCGAGAGCGAGTTCATGGTGCAGCAGGCGCTCAGCGATCTCATGCGTGGGCGGACGGTGCTGGTCATCGCCCATCGCCTGGCCACGGTGCGCAACGCCGACCGCATCGTGGTCGTGCACGAAGGCCGCATCGCGGAAGTCGGACGTCACGACGAGCTGCTGGCCCGTGACGGCGTCTATCGCCGCCTGTACGCGCTGCAGATGGAAGGAGTGGCCGGCTAGTCGATCGCGCGGCTCGCCTCAGTCGGCGAGCTTGTCGAGCAGCGTGGCGAGCGCCTCGGGCGCGGTCACGTTCGGGCTGTGGCTGGCGTCGAGATCCAGGCACTGCCAGCCAGGCTCCCGACGCGCGCGATCGGCGAACGGGCCGAACACGTCGCCGGGCGCGATCCGCGTGCAGTAGATGTAGGCGCGCGGCAGGTCGCCCTCGGGGTGGGTCAGGCGGATCGGATCCTCGAACGCACGCAGCGGGTGCATCACTCGGCGCGGCATGAGCCAGGCCAGATCCGCCTCGCTGGTGTCGGGCGGCACGGGATTCGGCGGCACCCGCCAGCCCTCGCCGGAGGTCCGCGCCGCCTCGCGCATGCGCTCCCGCATCTCGGCCGGCAGCAGATCGAGCAGCGACTGACCGTCGCGCGGCACGAAGGCATCGAGGTACACGACACACCGCAGGCGGGCGCGGGCCCGGTCCGCCACGCCGGTCGCCACCATCCCGCCGTAGCTGTGGCCGACGAGGACGACGTCGCGCAGGTCCTCGAACTCGAGCGTGCCGAGCACGTCCGCGATGTGGGTCGACAGACCGATGTCACGACTGGCCAGGTGCGCGCGCGCTCCGAGACCCGTGTAGGTCGGAATGTGGACGGCGTGTCCACGCGCCTGGAGGAGCGGCCGCATCTTCTTCCACGCCCAGGCGGCCGACCAGGCTCCGTGCGCGATCAGAAAAGTCGCCATGGGCTCTTACGACCCCTCCTGGAGGCCTTCGTACTCGGCGATGCGCGCCAGCACCAGCTCGCGGATCTCGGGCGGCAGCAGGGTGCTCCGGATGAGGAACTCGCGCCGCACGTCCGGCGCCGGAAACATGCCGTCGGGGATCAGGATCGGCGAGCGATTGGCCGTCGGCCTGGACTCGCCCGAATCGATCGCGCTGTGCCGGAAGCCGCCCGGCCGGGTCCAGGTGAGCGCCCGCTCCCGCCCCGGCTTGTCGTAGCAGAGCTGGAACCCGTGGATCGTCTGGTCGACCTCGTACCACACGATCAGATCGAAATATTCGTCGGCGATCCAGCGGCGATCTCGATCGCCGGCGACCGGCGTCCGTGGTGTGTTCGCGAGCACGGAGCCCCCCACGATGTAGTGGTGCGAGAAATTTTTCGTCCTGACCGCCGCGCGGTCAATACTTCCTGCCAGCTCATGCCCGAGCGATCTCGCGCCCGACGGCTTGCCTGGACCGCGGTGCTCTTCCTCACCGTGGTCAGCGCACTCGCCCTGTGGGCGACCGCCATCATACTCCCGCGCACCACGCAGGCGGTGGCGACCCCGGTGAGCGTCCGGCAGCTGGTCCAGGAGGGCGATCGCCAGCTGGCGGCCGAAGATTTCGCGGGCGCGCTCAAGGCCTATGACCGTGCGATGACGCTCGACCGGCGCGATCTCGTGCCCTACTACCACGCCGGGGTGGCGCTGTCGTATCTGGGCGAGCCCGAGCAGGCGGCCACGCTGTTCCTGTGGGTCGTGCGGTATGGCCAGCCCGACCGCGAATAAGTCCGCCTGGCCCGCGAGTGGCTGGAGGGCCGCACGGATCGAGCTCGCGTCACCGCCTCGCTGAGTCGTACTCTCGGGCCGACCGGCGCTCACGGCAGCGCGCCGGGGAAACGCTCCTGGATCGTCCGCCGCCAGCACTGAGGAGCCTCGGTCACCTCGAGCGTGCCGGCGATCGCCCGCGCATCGCTCGCGTCCAGCGCCGTCACGACCATGACGAGGCTCGCGTCGAAGGGCGCGACCACCCGCAGGGGCAGGCGCAGGGTGGACCCGACCGCCGGCGGATTCGGTCCCGTCATGCGCCCGGCGAGCTCACGCGTGATCGTCACCTCGTCGAATTCGAGCAGGACCGCCCCCGGCTTCAAGGCGGCAAACGATTCGACCTTGACGCGGGCGGAACTGCCCCACTCCTTTTCGGTGTCCACGATGAGATGCGTGATCGCGCGCGCGACGAGATCGCCCCCGCCGGGATCGGGCAGCGCGGCCGCATCCAAAAGCACGACGCCGACGAACCGGCTGCGATCCGCCGTGCGGAGCGCGGCGCTCTGGACCGCGAACTCCCACTCGCCGTCCAGCACGTAGGCCAGACAGTGGGGTCGCCGGTTCTCGAAGAAGTGTGTGCGCCCGTTGGAGAGCACGAGCACCTCGGCGTCGCGGGTGGTGGTCTTCGCAGGCGGAGCGGCAGGCCGGCTCGCCGTGGTCGCGCAGGCGCCGGTCAGCAGCGCCAGGAGCACGACCGCGGCTGATCGGGCCGCGACGGCGCTAACGGTCACGCGTCAGCGTTCGCGGAAGCGGTTCACGATCGGCAGGCGCCAGTCCCGACCGAACGCGCGTGGCGTGATCTTCACTCCGATCGGTCCCTGGCGGCGCTTGTACTCGTTGACGTCGACCATGCGAATCACCCGGCGCACGGTCTCCTCGGAGAAGCCGCGGGCCACCAGGTCGCTTACGCCACGGTCCTCCTCGACGTAGGCCTGGAGGATCGCGTCCAGCTCGGAATACGGCGGCAGCGTGTCCTGGTCGGTCTGGTCGGGGCGCAGCTCGGCCGAGGGGGCGCGGTCGAAGACCGATTGCGGGATGACCGGCCGACCAGCGCGCGTGTTCACCAGCCGCGAGAGCTCGTAGACGAGGGTCTTGGGCACGTCCTTGATGACGGCGAAGCCGCCGGCCATGTCGCCGTACAGCGTGGAATAGCCGACGGCGATCTCGCTCTTGTTGCCGGTGGTCAGCACCAGCCAGCCGAACTTGTTGCTCAGCGCCATGAGGAGCGTGCCGCGGATACGGGCCTGGATGTTCTCCTCGGCCACGTCCTCCTTGAGCCCCTTGAACGGCGCGGTCAGCGTCCGCTTGAAGCCCTTGAAGACAGGCGTGATGGGCAGCGTCTGGAAATCGATGCCGAGGTTCCTGGCCAGACGCCCGGCATCGCCACGCGTGCCGGACGACGAGTACGGCGACGGCATGGTGACGCCGCTGACGTTCTCCTTGCCGAGCGCCTCCACCGCGATGGCGGCCACCAGCGAGGAGTCGATGCCCCCCGACAGCCCGATCACCACGTGCTTGAACCCGTTCTTACGGACGTAGTCGCGGGTGCCCAGCACGAGGGCCTCGTACACCTCGTCGACCGGCCGCAGCGGCACCACGGTACCTGGCGTCAGCGCCGGCGTGGCCATCTCGGACGGCGCCGGGAGCACCACCCGGGTCAGCGCCTCGCCGGCCCGGAGCTTCTCCTTGCGACGCCGGGAGTCGTGCAAGCGCGCGTGAAACACCGCGTCGAGGTCGAGATCCGCGACGACGAAGTCTTCGGCGAACTGCCGGCCGCGGGCCACCGGCTCGCCGCGCTCGTTGACGATCAGGCTGCCGCCATCGAACACCAGCTCGTCCTGGCCGCCGACCATGTTCACGAAGGCCAGGCACACGAGGTCGTCGGCCGCGCGCGTCGTGATCATCCGCTCGCGCTGATGCCCCTTGCCGGCGTGATACGGCGAAGCGTTGATGGTCACCACCAGCTCGGCGCCGGCCAGCGCCTGACGGGTGGTGGGTCCGGTCGGATACCAGATGTCCTCGCAGATGTTCACGGCGAAGGAGGTCTCGCCGAGCTCGAACACCGGCGCCTCGGTACCGGCCTGGAAATAACGGTTCTCGTCGAACACGCCGTAGTTCGGCAGGTACTGCTTGTGGTAGACGCCGGCCAGCGCGCCGTCGTGCAGAATGGCCGCCGCGTTGAAGATGTCGTCGCGCTTGTCCACGAAGCCGACCACCGCGGTCAGTCCGGCCGAGGCCTTGACCAGGTCGGCCAGCGCCCGGAGATTGGCCTCGATGAAGGCCGACTTGAAGAGCAAATCCTCCGGCGGGTAGCCGGTGATCGCCAGCTCGGGGAAGGCCACCAGCCGGCAGCCGAGGGCGCGGGCCTGCTCGAGGCCGGCGCGGATCTTGGCCACGTTGCCCTCGAGGTCGCCGACGGTGGAGTTGACCTGGGCCAGCGCGATCCGGAAGCGGCGCATGCCGGTATTGTACCCGCCGCCGTCGCGGCCGGGCGCATTGTCAATCCGCGGCGGATCGTGCTATATGCTGCCTTTCACAAGCGGCTGGCAGCGTCGCCTCGGCCGTCCGATCCCCGGTTACGAGGAGGCTACCCCATGAGACATTGGCTGCTCACACTCCTGGCACTCGTCTCGCTGCTGGCCCTTGCGCCCGCTGGCCATGCCCAGCCCAAGGACACGCTGACTGTCGCGCTTGTCTCCCACGCGCCGACGCTCGACCCCCACATGCACTTCGAGCGGGTCGGTATCCTGGTCAACATCAACATGTTCGACTCGCTGCTGCACCGCAATAGCAAGCTCGAGTACGAGCCGTCCTTGGCCACGTCGTGGAAGGCGCTGAACGACACCACGTGGGAGTTCAAGCTGCGAAAGGGTGTGAAGTTCCACAACGGTGACCCCCTCACCGCCGAGGACGTGAAGTTCTCCGTGGAGCGGGTGATCGAGCCGGGCAAGGAGAAGAAGAAGTCGCCCCAGTACGGCAACATCCGCGCGATCAAGGAGGTCCGGATCGTCGACGCCGAGACGCTCCACATCGTCACCGACAAGCCATTCCCGCTGCTCCTGGAGCGTCTGGTCTTCTTCCCGGTCGTGCCGAAGAAGCATATCGAGAAGGTCGGCGACGAGGCGTTCGGTACCACGGCCGCCGTCGGCACCGGCCCCTGGAAGTTCGTGGAGTGGAAGCGCGATCAGTACATCCGCCTCGAGGCCTTCGACGCGCACTGGCGTGGCAAGCCGCCGTTCAAGCACCTCGTCGTCCGCGCCATCCCCGAGGTCGCCACGCAGGTCGCGGAGATGAAGACGGGGGGCGTGGATCTGATCCGCAACGTGTCGTCCGACCTGGTCCCCGAGCTGAAAGCCAATCCGCTGACGTACGTGTCGTCCACCCCCATCCTGCGCGTGCACTACGTTGAGCTCGACATGCGTCAACCGCCCTTCGACAAGAAGCCTGTGCGGCAGGCGGCCAACTACGCGATCGACAAGCAGGCCATCATCCAGAAGCTGATGGGCGGTCTCGGCCAGCAGGTCGCGACCGTGGTGCAGCCACTGGCCTTCGGCTTCGACGCCGAGGTCCAGCCCTTCCCCTACGATCCCAAGAAGGCCAAGGAGCTGCTCGCCCAGGCCGGCTACCCGAACGGGGTGGACATCACCGCGCACAGCGCGTTCGTGGAGTTTCGTCCGGTGTTCGAGGCCATCACGCAGATGCTGACCGACGTCGGCCTCCGCACCAACGCTCGGATGTGGGATCCAGGTCCGGCCTGGAACAAGTTCCTCCAGACCGAAGGCAAGGCCACCAACGCCGCCTACGGCTCCTGGGGGAACTACTCGGTGTTCGACGCCGACGCGGTGCTACATCCGCTCTTTCACACCGAGCCGGGGGGCTGGATCGGCAAGCACTACACGCGGGTGGAAGGCCTCGACAAGCTGATCGACGAGGCGCGCACCACGGTGGATCAGCCGCGCCGCAAGCGCACCTACGCGCAGATCCAGAAGCTCATCCGGGAAGAGGC
>Ga0075428_100003175_pt1 | contig 17960 bp, 18 predicted proteins | sample RhiMetdeltSRZDD2_FD_75291 | JGI IMG/M metagenome (GOLD analysis project Ga0075428, IMG submission 75291) | Populus rhizosphere microbial communities from Tennessee, USA - Rhizosphere MetaG P. deltoides SRZDD2 | ecosystem: Host-associated > Plants > Roots > Rhizosphere > Soil | place: USA... | reverse complement strand
CCACACGCCTCTCGACCGGCTCATCGCCTCGATCGGGGGCGGGAGGCTCAGGGTGATCAGAGGCTGAGCGTCAGCGCGTCGCGACCAGCTGCGACGCGCCCGCCCAGCGCGTCGCGAAGCCGGCGGTCTTCAGCGCGTCGACGATTCGTGCCGGCGCCTGGCGCTGCCCCCGCTTCTCGAGGATGTCGAAGTGCATCTCGACGAAGACGGCGCGAAGGATGCCGCTGCGGAGGAGATCGGCGGCACCGGTCAGCACCTCCCCTTCGAAGCCTTCGACGTCGATCTTCAGGACGTTCGGCGTCGCCGTTTCGCCCGTCGCGACGAGCGTATCGCCCCTCGCGACGCGCACGCGATCGGCGCTCTCGGGCGCCTGCGCGAAGCTGTGCGACGTCGCCAGCGGATCGGCGGCGACCCCGAACGGCACGCTGCCGTCCTCCGCGCCGAGCGCGAAGCTGAAGAGGCTGACGTTCCGGCGGGACGCGACGCGACGGGAGAGGGCCGCGAAGCAGGCGGCGGCCGGCTCGAACGCGCAGACGCGGCCCTCGGCTCCGACCCAATCGGCGAACATCTCCGTGTAGAACCCGACGTTGGCGCCGATGTCCCAGACCGTGTCGCCCGGGCGCACGATCGCCTGCATCATCGATCGGAGCTGCGCCTCGTACCGCTCGCCGCCGGGCGCGAGCCACGACCACGCTCGGGAGACCATCGGCAGGACACCGATCCTTCGAGCGAGCGATCGGATCTCCGTCTGAAGTCGCAGCGCGAGAGTCATCGGTTTTCCGACGAAGTCTACCAGGGGGCCGCTCAGGGTGACATGAACCGGACCCACTTCCCCGAGGGCCCGTCGCCGTCGTACCAGTCGCGCGTCATGTCGAACCAGAGCGCGAGCCCGGCCCAGTCGCCCAGGGGCGCGCAGCGTCGCGCGATCGTGCCGTCCTTGATCTTCCGTCCGCCGTGGTACATCGCGGAGTACTTGGCGCGGATCGCGGAATCGAGCGCGAGCCCCGCCGGCTTGCCGATGAACTTGAGGAGGTTCTCCGCGACGTAGGGTCCGACGCCGGGAAGGCGGAGCATCTCCTTGCGCAGCTCGGCGGCCGAGCGGGGATCGGAGTCCCACGAATCGGGATCGACCTCCCTGGCGGCCACGGAGCGCGAGAGCGCGGCGAGGTACGGAGACCGGTAGCCGGCGCGGACGATCCCGCGCAGCTCCGCCTCCGCGACCTTCGCGAGGCGCCGCGGCGTCGGGAACGACCGCGAGCCGTCCGGCGCGCGCTCGCCGTACCGCTCGACGAGGGACACGACCATCTTCTTGGTGAACGCCCACGAGCAGTTCGTGGTGAGAACGAGCTTGACGACGTCCTCGAAGCCGTTGGGGGCGCGCAGCAGCCGCCCGGACCCGGTCTCCGCGATCCAGCGGAAGCGCGGGTCCCCCCGCACCGCGTCGTGGAACGCCCCGAGGTCGACGTCGAGGGCGAGGATCCTGCGCGCGGCCGCCTCGATCGTGCGGCGCGTCGCGGCGTCCGCGGGCCCGGGGGACTCCACGATCACCCGGCCGCCGTCCTGCGAGAGCACGATGCCGCGGGCGCCGCCCCCCTCGAGGGGGATCACGGTCGAGAGGACCTCGGCGGTCGTCGCAGCGCGGAAGGGGGCGAGGTCGGACCATCCGTGCGAGCAGACCGTGCGGCGGAGCGAGAAACCCGCGGGGGCCTGCAGTCGGAGCCGCATCGGCGATCGGGCTCAGCGCTCTTGCGCGATCCGCTCGTGCTCGATCGACAGGAGCATCGCGGGCGTGATGTCCCCGGTCGGGTAGCGCCCCGAGAAGCAGGCCGTGCACAGCCGCCGGATCCTGCCGTCCCCTTCGGTCACGGACGCCGCGAGGTCGTCGAGCGTCTGATAGATCACCGCGTCGGCCCCGATCTCGCGTGCGACCTCGTCGTGGGTCCGCCCCCGCGCGATGAACTCCCGCCGCGTGCTCATGTCGATCCCGTAGACGCAGGGGTGGACGAGCGGCGGGGACATCGAGGCGAACAGGACCCGCCGCGCCCCCGCCTGCCGCGCGAGCTGGACGATCTGCCGGCTCGTGTGGCCGCGGACGATCGAGTCGTCCACGAGCAGCACGTCCTTCCCCCGGAACTCCTCCTCGATCGCGTTGAGCTTGTGCCGCAGCGAGCGCTTCCTCTCGCGGTCGCTCGGCATGATGAAGGTGCGTCCGACGTACCGGTTCTTGACGAGCCCCTCGCGGTACGGAATCGAGAGCGCCTGCGCCATCGCGAGCGCCGCCGTCCGCGCGGAGTCGGGGATCGGGATCACGACGTCGGCGGTGTGGCCCAGGTCGCGGAAGACGCGGGCCAGCCTCTCCCCCATCCGGATGCGCGCGGCGTAGACCGAGACCCCTTCGAGTCGTGAGTCGGGGCGCGCGAAGTAGACGAACTCGAAGACGCACGGGTGATGGGTCGGCTCGGCGACCTTCGTCACCGTGACGCGCCCCTCCAGGTCGATGAACAGCGCCTCGCCGGGGGGTCCGTCCGGCAGGATCTCGTAGTCGATCGCCGAGAGGACCACGCTCTCGGAGGCGACCGCGTACGACCATCCGCTCTCGGTCTTCCTCCGCCCGAAGGCGATCGGCTTGATGCCGAACGGGTCGCGGAACGCGAAGAGTCCGTGCCCCGCGACGAAGCCGACCACGCTGTAGGCGCCGCGGACGGTGCGGTAGACCTCCCGGACCGCCGCGTGGTACGCCTCGAGCGAGAACGTCCCCCGCGCGGCGTCGGCCAGCGCGGCGGCGAAGACGTTCAGGATGACCTCGACGTCGCAGCCCGAGTACAGGACGCGAAGCGAGTCGCGCTCGAGGTCGCCGCGCAGCTCGTCGTAGTTGGCGACGTTGCCGTTGTGGGCCATCGCGATGCCGAAGGGGAAGTTGACCGTGAACGGCTGCGCGTCCTCGCCGCCGCCGGACCCGACGGTCGGGTAGCGCACGTGGCCGAGCGCGAGGTCCCCACGCAGACGCTCCATGTTCGCCGCGGTGAAGATGTCGCGGACGAGCCCGTCCCCCTTCTTCACGTGGAACCGGTCGCCGTCGTAGGTGATGATCCCGGCCGCGTCCTGGCCGCGGTGCTGGATCGCGACGAGACCGTCGTAGATCTCGCGAACGGCGCCCTCGGCGCCGACCACCCCAATGAAGCCGCACATCGCGCGGTCAGGGTACTAGAAGCGCTGCCCGATCGACAGGTAGACGCTCTTGCGGTTCCCCTCGGCGTACCCGAACCCCAGGTAGACCGGGCCGAGAACGGTGTCCGCCCCGACGTAAAGGGAGCCCGCGCGGCGGAGCGAAGGCCAGGTCACCGGCTCGTCGCCGGTGTACACCTGCCCTGCCTCGAGGGAGAGCCCCGCGTACATCCGCTGCGTCAGCGCGCCGAGGCTGAAGCTGGTCAGCTCGCGGTAGTAGAGCAGTCGCGCGATCCCGCCCCGGTCTCCGACCAGCTCGTTGTTGTTGAGGCCCGAGAGGCGAAGGAAGCCGCCGAGCAGGACGACGTTGTTCAGGCTCGGGTTCCCCTCGAAGTTGTTCTGCACCTCGGCGCTGCCGAAGAGGATGTTCTTCCCGATCGTCGCCGCCTTGCCGGCGACGATGCTGCACCCGTTCCCCTCGGCGTCGGCGCCCAGCGCCTCCAGGGACCGGCCGTAGTTGACGTAGGCGCGCGACCCGTCGCGCGGCCAGGTCACCCGGTCGAGCGTGTCCACCTGAAGGGTCGCGTAGAGGCCGCCGTCCTGTACACGCCCCGACGGGAAGACGGGGCTCCCGATCCGGAGCCGACCGTCGTCCTGGGTTCGGAACGCGCCGAGGGCGAGCGCGCCCCAGTTCCCGAAGATGCGGCCGACCGACGCGCGCGCGCGCTGGCTACGGATCCGGTACTCCGCGAGCGCGTCGCCGTTGTCGTCGTACACGCGCAGCCGATCCCTGCGGAACTCGACCTCCGGCAGGACGAACCACTTCATGCCGATGTCCAGCGGCTGGTAGAACTCCGAGCTGATCAGCTCGTTCTCGCCGATCTGGAGGATGTTCCGCCACTCGCCCCCCCGCCGGTTGATCGGGTTGAACAGGTGGCTGACGCTCAGGTTGAACGCGGAGTCCCCCTGGAAGTTGTCCTCCAGGTTGAAGCCGAACTGGAGGCTGTTGCGACTGTACGGCTTCGGCGGCGTCTCGATGGTCAAGACGTTCTTGCCGTCCTCGCCCCGGATGAGGTTGTGCTTGATCGGTCCGAACGCGTCCAAGCTGTAGAGGCGAAGGAGCTGCGGGGCGAGCTTGGACTGGTCGAGCGGCTCACCGATCGGGACCTTGATGCGGCGCGCGACGATCTCGTCCGCCAGCGGTCCCGTGTTGACGATCTTCACCTCGTCCACGACGAGACCGGTGGCCGGCCGGCGGATCTGTCGGGCCTTGTAGGCCGCCCACTCCTCGTCCGAGACCGACAGCGCGCGGAGCCGCGCCTCCTGCGCGCGCGCCGCCTCGACGCCGGCCGCGATCGCCTCGGGGGCGCGGTCGAAGTCCGCGGCGGTGATCTCGCCGAGCTCCGGGACCATGATGACGTCGGCGTCCGTCACCGCGGCCATGTCCTCCGCCTTGTTCTTGTTCGTCAGCAGGCCGGTGACCTGGTCGAGGCGGGTCAGGATGTTGCCCAGCTCCGCCTTGGTGCGGAGCGGCGTGGAGATGTCGACGCCGATGACCACCTCCGCGCCGAGCCCCTTGGCGACCCGCACGGGGAAGTTCGCCGCCATGCCGCCGTCGGCGAGGGGGTGCCCGTCGATCTCGACCGGCGGGAACAGCCCCGGGAGCGACATGCTCGCCCGCATCGAGTCGGACAACGATCCGTGGTCGAGGACCACGCACTCGCCGGTGGCGAAGTTCGACGCGACGGCGCGGTACGGAATCGGGAACTTGTCGAAGTCGCGCTCTCCGGTCGCGTCGATCTCGAGCCCCTTGAAGAGCAGCTCCATGCTCTGGCCACCCAGCACGGCGGGGGGGAGATAGGGCTTCCAGTTCTTGAAGCGCATCTTGATCGGGATCAGGAACCGGGCGTCGTCGGTCTTGCGGCGGAAGGTCCGGTATTGCCGGGGGAGCGTATCGACGAAGACCCCGCTCCAGTCGATCGTCGTCATCTTCTGCTCGATCTCTTCGATCGACCAGCCGGAGGCGTAGAGGCCGCCCACGATCGAGCCCATGCTCGTGCCGATCACCATGTCCACCGGAACGTGGTACTCCTCGAGGACGCGGATCACGCCGACGTGCGCGGCGCCGCGCGCGCCGCCCCCCGAGAGCACGAGGACCACCTTCGGTCGCTTCTTCGGCGTGGCCTCCTCGGCGGGGAGGCTTCCCCACGCCAGCACCGCGGCCGCCACCGCCGCGACGGCGCGCCTCACGGGAGGAAGGCCGCGATCAACGCGATCAGCTCGTCGCCGTGCGAGTGCACGAGATACTCCCCATGGAACCCCCCCGCGATCTCCGCCCGCCGCACGGACGGAAGTCCCGCAGCATAACGCTCCGCGTGCCGGGATGAGATCAGCCAATCGCTGCCGCCGTGCACGACCAAGGCCGGCGCGGTCACCCGGCGCAGCTCCTCGTCGGTCAGCTTCGCCTCCGCCGGGCGGGGAGGGGCCTCGGCGCGGAGGCGCCGCCGGCGCCGGTTGAGGACGGCGGGGACGTGCCGCCAGAGCTTGGGGCCGAACGGGAAGTGATCGAGCACGTGGAGATCCGCCGGCGCGCCGACCAGGACGAGGCGCTCGATCGGGGCGCCGCGAGCCGCGGCGCGGACCGCGTGGTAGCCGCCGTAGGAGAACCCGACGACCGCGACGCTTCGCCCGGGCCGGGCGGCGTGCGCCACGGCGGCGGCGACCTGTTTCCACTCCTCGCGCCCCCAGGTGAACCGCCCGGGGCTGTCGCCGTGGCCGCGCACGTCGATCGCGACCACGTCGCGCCGTGGGGCCAGGGCCTCCGCGACCCGGATGATCTCCCGCAACGACCGGGTGCCGAGCAGGCCGTGGACGAGGACCACCGCTTCCCGCCGGCCTCCGTCCCACTCCGTGGCCGCGAAAGCGAGCCCGTCGGTGTCGTGGAGCTCGATCGTCCGGGGGGTGGGGATCACGCCCCCGCCCCGTCTATAATCCCGCTCCCATGTCGAAAGTGCTCGAGACGCTCTGCCACGACGCCGGGCTCGGCGCGATCCACGACAAGGTGATGGCCGGGGAGCGGCTCTCGTTCGACGACGGCGTGCTCCTCTTCCGGTCGCGCGCGCTGATGGCGGCCGGCGGGCTCGCCAACGTCGTTCGGGAGCGTAGGAACGGGCACGCCGCCTATTTCGTCCGCAACATGCATCTCAACCCCACGAACGTCTGCACGGTGGACTGCAAGTTCTGCGGATTCTATCGCCCTTACAAGCACAAGGAGCAAGGGTGGACGTGGGACCTCGAGCGGTCGCTCGGGGAGGTGCGGTCGAACCTCCACGACGCGATCACCGAGGTGCACATCGTCGGCGGTCACAACCCGGACTACCCGTACGCGTTCTACCTCGATCTCGTCCGCGGGATCCACGAGCTGGCGCCGGATCTGCACGTCAAGGCCTTCACGTGCGCCGAGTACGACTTCTTCGCGAAGCGGTTCAAGAAGGACCTCGACACCGTCCTCGACGACTTCAAGGAGGCGGGCGTGAACTCCCTCCCGGGCGGTGGGGCGGAGGTCCTGGTCGAGCGGGTCCGCCGGGAGCTGTATCCGAAGAAGATCTCCGCCGAGCGGTGGCTCGAGGTCGCGCGCACGGCGCACGCCCACGGTCTCCGCTCGAACGCCACCATGCTGTACGGCCACGTCGAGACGATCGAGGAGCGTGTCGAGCACCTCTGCCGGCTTCGCGCGCTCCAGGACGAGACCGGGGGGTTCATGTGCTTCATCCCCCTGGCCTTCCACCCGGAGAACACGCAGCTCGCGCACCTTCCGGGTCCGACGGGGTTCGACGATCTGATGACGATCGCGGTCTCGCGGCTGATGCTCGACAACTTCGACCACGTGAAGGCGTACTGGATCATGATCTCGCCGCGGATCGCGCAGGTCGGGCTCGGGATGGGGGCCGACGACATCGACGGAACGATCCACGAGGAGAAGATCGTCCACATGGCGGGGGCGAAGACCCCGATCGGCCTGACGGTCGCCGAGCTGTGCCGCCTGATCCGGGAGGCGGGACGGGAGCCGATCCAGCGGGACTCCGTCTACAACGTCGTCCAGCGGTTCGACGAGCCCGCGCTGGCCTGAGGCCGACGATGCCCAGGATCCGCGCCGGCGCCGTCTCCTACCTGAACACGCGGCCGCTGATCTTCGGGATCGAGCAAGGGCTCGGCGCCGGCCGTATCGAGCTGTCGTACGACGTCCCCTCGGTGCTGGCCGCGCGGATGGCGGCGGGGGAGCTCGACCTCGCGCTCCTGCCGGTGATCGAGCTGTCGATGATCCCGGGGCTGGTCGTCGTCCCCGGGCTCGCGATCGGGAGCTTCGGGAGCTGCCGCTCGGTCCGCCTGGTCGCGCGCAGTCCCCTCGACGAGGTGCGCCGCGTCGCGCTCGACCCCGAGTCGCGGACCTCGAACGCGCTCGCGCGCGTGCTGTTCGCGGAGGCGTGGCACGCCGACCCTTCGTTCACCGTGGGCCCGCGCGACCTGGCGCTCGCGCTCTCCGAGCACGACGCGGTGGTTCGGATCGGGGACAAGGCGCTCTTCGAGCCGCTCCCCGAGGGGGCGACCGCCCACGACCTCGGCGAAGCGTGGACGGCGCGGACCGGCCTGCCGTTCGTCTTCGCGGTCTGGGCGGCGCGCCCGGGGATCCTGGACCGGGAGGTCTACGAGATCCTCCACGCGTCGCGCCGGGCCGGGTCCGCGGTGCTCGATGCGATCGCCGCCGACTACACCTGGAACGGGCGCACGTATCCCGAGATCGCGCTCCCCTACCTCCGCGAGGCGATGCGCTACCGGCTCGGCGTCCCGGAGGTCGCCGCGATCGAGCGGTTCCTCGCCGCGGCGGGCTCGCCGGCGACTCTCAATCTGTACGGCGGGGGGCGGGAGATCCGGCGGGAGCAGCTCACGTGAGGGAGATCGAGGCGAGGGTCGTCGCCGGGGAGCGGCTCTCCGCCGCCGAGGCGCTGACCCTCCTCCAGGAGGGGGGGCTGGCCGCGCTGGGCGCCATGGCCGACCTGGTCCGCCGCCGGCGCCATCCCGACGGCGTCGTGACCTACATCATCGACCGCAACGTCAACTACACGAACGTCTGCAACGCCTTCTGCAGCTTCTGCGCCTTCTACCGCCCCCCCCATCACGAGGAGGGGTACGTCCTGCCCTACGAGGAGCTGGAGCGGAAGGTCGAGGAGACGTACGCGCTCGGGGGGAACCAGATTCTCCTCCAGGGCGGGCACAACCCCAAGCTCAAGATCGACTACTACGAGGACCTGTTCCGCCGCCTGAAGGCGCGGTTTCCGGACCTCTGGCTCCACGCGCTGTCCGCGCCCGAGATCATCCACATCCACAAGGCCTCCCGGCTGACCGTGCCGGAGACGCTCCGGCGGCTGCGCGCGGCGGGGCTCGACTCGCTCCCTGGGGGCGGCGCGGAGATCCTGGTGGACGCCGTGCGGAAGCGCTTGATGAAGAACAAGGCCTCGAGCGCGGAATGGCTGGGCGTGCACGAGGAGGCCCACCGGACCGGGCTCCGCTCCACAGCCACGATGATGTTCGGCCACGTCGAGACCCTCGCCGACCGCGTCGAGCACCTCCGGGTCCTCCGCGACCTCCAGGACCGCACGCACGGCTTCACGGCGTTCATCGGCTGGACCTTCCAGCCCGGCCACACCGAGCTGGGCGGCCGCGAGGCGACGACCGCCGAGTACCTGCGCACCATGGCGGTCGCGCGGGTCTTCCTCGACAACATCGACAACATCCAGGCCTCGTGGGTCACGCAGGGGCCGAAGGTCGGGGCGGCGTCGCTGGCGTTCGGCGTGAACGACATGGGGAGCACGATGATCGAGGAGAACGTCGTGTCGTCCGCCGGCACCGTGCACCACATGAACGAGCCCGAGATCGTCGCCGCCGTCCGCGACGCGGGGTTCGTCCCGGTGCGCCGGAACATGCTCTACGAGCGGCTCGGCGAGCCGCTCCGGACGTGACCGGGAGCGACGTCCGCCGGATCGCGCCGCGCGAGAAAGACCGCGGTTGACTCGCCGCGGAGTCCGCGCCGGCTCGCGCCCATGCCGGGACACCCGTATACACTCGACGCAAACGAAGGGAGGCCCGACCATGAACACCTGCCTCGCCCTCTGCATCGCGGCGGCCACCACAACGGTCTCGGCGGCGGCCCCCGAACCGAAGCTGGATCCCGCGGCACGAACGATGATCTTGATGCGCGCGGCGGCTGCCTTGCTCACCGGCTACGTGGAGGCCGGTCCATCGCTGGCCGAGTCCGAGCAGAAGCTCGTCCTCGGATCAACCGTCGGCACGCGAATCGGTCCGGAGCTCGCTCGATGGCTTCCGGTCAAGGACGGCTGGGGACACCCTCTCCGCTTCGCCTTCCTTGACGATGAGGTCCTCGTGTTCAGCTTCGGCGCCGACGGCCAGCCGGACGTGCGATACGACGAGCTCGCCGATCCGACGCGCGCCGAGCGCCCCCTTCCCGCCATCGCTTCATCGCCGGATCGCGACATCATTCTCATCAACGCCGAGTTCGTCCAGAAGCCGGAGACGCCGCGGTCCTCTACCGAGCGGGCCATGCGGGAGATTCGTTCGATCGCTACGGCCATCGAGTCGTTCGCCGTCGACAACGATCGATACCCCGGACCCACGAGCGGACTCAAGACCATCGCCGTCCTGGCCAGCGATGTGGAGCCGACTTACATCAAGGAGCTTCCTCGCGTCGATCCTTGGGGGGAGCCGTACTGGGTGTGGTCGAATGGCAAGAGCTACATCATCGTGACCGGGGGGAGCGATGCGACGCTCGATCGCGGCTACCTTGCGGGAGACACCGCCGCCCCCGATCTCCAGGAAGGCGTGGAGACCAGCGACACCAAGGCGGATATCGTTTTCTTCGACGGGCAGTTCGTTCGATACCCCCACGCGAAGCGGAAGCCGGGTGAGTAAGGCCCGGCTCCGTCTCCGCGTGAAACCCGGCGCGAAGACGAATGCGATTCTGGGCTTTCACGGAGACGCACTCAAAGTATCGGTGACCGCCGCGCCGGAGCGCGGGCGCGCCAACCGGGCGGTCATTGCGCTGCTCGCCGCTCGACTGAAAGTCCCGCCGTCGGCGATCCGGATCGTGGCCGGCGAGGGATCCCGTGACAAGATCGTCGAGATCGAGGAGAGTGCATGCCCATCGAGTATCGAGTCGATCGTGAAAGACGGCTCGTCGTCGCCGCCGGTCACGGGACGGTGACGGACGAGGACGTCTTCGGGTATCAGCACGACGCCTGGTCGGACGGATCGACCGCGGGGTACGACGAGGTGGTCGACATGACACGCGTCACGAGGATCGCCCTCCCCTCGATCGAGCGCGTGCGGGACCTGGCGCGGCTCTCCGCGACGATGGACCCCCCCGGATCCAAGACCAAGTTCGCGATCGTGGCCCCGGAGGACATCGCCTTCGGGCTCGGACGCATGTTCCAGGCCTTCCGGGAGCTGGACGTGCGCAGCACCAAGGAGGTGGGGGTCTTCCGCACGATGGAGGAAGCCCGCGCGTTCCTCGGCGTCGACGAAGGGGTCTCGCTCTCGCTCTAGCCCTCGAGCACCGCGTTCATCGTGATCGTCGCGTTGAGGAGCTTCGAGACGGGGCACCCCTCCTTGGCCTTCTTCGCGGCCGCCTGGAACGCCTCGTTGTTGGCCCCGGGGACCTTGGCTTTCACGTCGAGATGGACCTTGGTGATGGCGAAGCCGTCGTCCTTCTTGTCCAGCGTGACGCTGGCGGCCGTGCGGATCGTGTCCGGGTTCATGCCGGCGGCGCCGAGCTGCGCCGAGAGGGCCATCGAGAAGCAGCCGGCATGAGCCGCCCCGATCAGCTCCTCGGGATTCGTGCCGACGCCGTTCTCGAACCGCGTGCTGAACGAGTATTGTGCCTCCCTCAGAACGCCGCTGTCCGTCGAGATCGTCCCGCGGCCGTCCTTCAGGCCGCCTTTCCAAAATGCCGAGGCCTTGCGATCCATGGTGTCACCTCCGAAGTGGTCCGGATCCCATGATGCCATCCCCCGATGGGCGCTGCCCGTCGCGACGCTGATTTTCTTCGCGGCGACGGTTCGGGGGTACGGGGTCTTCCGCGACGAGCTGTACTACGTCGCCTGCGGACGTCATCTCGATTGGGGCTACGTGGACCATCCGCCGCTCGTCGCGTGGATCGCCGCGGCCGTGCGGGGCGTCTTCGGCGCGTCCTGGATCGCTCTCCGGCTCGTCTGCGCCGTCGCCGCGGCGGCGATGGTCCTCCTGGTCGGCGAGACGGCGCGCGTGCTCGGCGCGGAGGCATGGGGGCGCATGCTCGCCCAGCTCCTCGCCGCGACCGCGCCCGTGTACCTGTCGCTGTTCACGATCTACTCGATGAACGCGTTCGACGTGCTGATCTGGGCGGGGCTCGCGTGGCTCGCGGCCACGCTCCTCGCTGGCGGCGACCCGCGGCTCTGGCTCGCCTTCGGCCTGCTCGCGGGGGTCGGGCTCGAGAACAAGATCGACGTCGCCTTCCTGGGGGTGGGCCTGGGCGCGGGGATCCTGCTCGCTCGCCGCTTCGACCTGCTCCGCGAGCGCCGGATGTGGATCGGCGCCGGGATCGCGGTCCTGCTCTTCGCCCCTCACCTGGTCTGGCAGCAGCTCCACGGCTGGCCGACGGCGGAGTTCGTCGCGAATGCCCAGCGCGAGAAGATCGTCCGGCTGGGAGCGCTGCGCTTCCTCGGCGCCCAAGGGATGATGGTCGGCCCGGTCGCCGCCCTGCTCGCGGCCGTCGGCCTCGGATGGCTGCTCGCCGCACGCGCGGCCCGGCCGTTCCGTCCGCTTGGCTGGGCGGTGCTGGCCGTCCTCGGCATCCTCGTCGCGTCGGTCTCGAAGCCCTACTACTTCGCGCCCGCCTGGACGGTGCTCTTCCCCGCGGCGGGGGCGGCGCTCGAGCGGTGGATCCCGAAGCGCGCGCTGCGTGCGGTCGCCGTCGTCGCCGTCCTTTCGGTCGTCGCCGCCGCGCCGCTCGCGAAGCCCCTCGTCTCGGAGGACCGCTACGTCCGCTACGCCTCGGCCCTCGGATTCGCGCCGTCCGCCGACGAGAACCACCGCATGGGACGTCTTCCGCAGTTCTTCGCCGACATGCACGGCTGGCGCGAGATGGCGGAGGCCGTCGCCCGCGTCGTCGGCACGCTCCCGGCGGACGAGCGCTCCCGCGCCTGCGTCTACGGGAACAACTACGGCGAGGCGGGCGCGGTGGACTACTACCGCGAGGAGCTCGGTCTTCCGCCCGCGATCTCCGGGCACAACAGCTACTGGCTCTGGGGTCCGGGACCCTGCACGGGGGCGGTCATGGTGATCGTCGGCGGCGACCGCGAGGACCACCTGCGGAACTTCGCGACCGTCGAGGACGCCGGGACGTTCCGGTGCGCGGACTGCATGCCGTACGAGAGCGACCTGACCCTGTGGGTCGCCCGCGGTCTGTCGGTGCCTCTGGCGCAGGCCTGGGCGGGAGCGAAGCACTACAACTGAGCGGGGCCCCCTTCACGGCTTGCGGGCGATGATCTCCAGCACCGCCGGGGTGACGCACAGCGCGTGCGGCGAGCGCTCGACCTCGGCGTAGGCGGACCGGATCGCATCCCCCTTCGCCGCGTCGAGCCGTCCGAGCTCGATCAAGCGGCGGATGCCGATGTCGATGAACGACTTCGGCCACTCCCACGCGTGATCGGTCGGCCGGATCGCGTCGAGGATCGGCACGAGCGACCGGATCTCGAACCCCAGCTCGCCGAGCAGGACGGGCAGGTCGAGCCCCACGTTCGGCTCACCCCCCTCGGCGCGCCAGCTCTCCACGACCACGCGCACGAACTCATCGAGCTCGGCGGAGCGCGGCGCGAACCGCCAGGTCTCGTAGCCGACGTACTCGTGCACGACCAGGACGCCCCCGGGCCTGAGCGCGGAGGCGATCGACCGGAGCAGGTCTTGCGGCCGGGGAAGGAAGGCGAGGACCCACCGGACCCAGGCACCGTCGGCGGCGACCGCAGGGAGCGGGCCCTGGTCCAGCTCGACCTGATGCGTCGCGATCTGGCCGAGGCCGCGGACGCGCGCGGAGGACTCGAGCGCGTCGAGGAACCGCCGCGAGCGGTCGATCGCGAGCACGCTCCCCTCCGGCCCCACGATCTCGGCCAGATCGAGCGAGGCGAAGCCGGGACCGCAGCCGACGTCGAGAAGGGTCTGCCCGGTGCGAAACCCCGCGCGGCGCCAGGCATCCGTCGCCCGCGACCGCCACACCCGGTGCTGGAGGCCGAGGCGCGCGATCTCCTCGTCGCGCGTGCCGAAGATGTAGTCGCGCTCGCCGGACATTCTCAAGAAGGTGAAGATCCCGAAGAAGGGGTGACCGCCGGAGGCGAAGCGGTCGCGTGATCGACGACGAGCCGGCCGCTCCAACCGACCTTCGGAAGCGCGCTCTCGTCGAGGTCGATGCGTGGCGTCGGCCCGTCCGGTGTCCGCGCGCGCAGCTCGTTCGCGCCGCAATGCATGTCCATATCGCACGTCCAGGCGGAGCCGGCGAAGGCCCGGAACCCGAGGCCGATCATCTCCGGGTACTTCGAGCGAAGCCGGGCGCCCATCGGGACGTACGGATCGGCGGGGGCCCAGGGGTAGCCCGGCAGGACGCGCGAGTGGACGTCCCCGACGAGCACGAACGTGTGCACGGGACGGAGCGCATCGATCGCGCCGATGACCGCCGCGGCCATCTTCGCGTCGCGATCGGCCGACGACTCGTAGCTCGGCGGGTCGATCGCGCGCACGGCGACCTTGGCTCCCGACTGTCGCAGGCGCCGGAGCGTCTCGAGGAGCGCGAGCCCGGCCTTGCTGCTCCTCCCGTCCTCGAGCGACCGGTGCCAGAACGCGTGCGTCGTGAGCGCGCGCGCGGCGTCGGCGCCGCCGGCGGAGTCCAGGAAGGCATCGATCAGGGGCTGGGCGCTCGCATCGATCTCGAGCCCGACCAGGATCGTGTCCTCTGCGTGCCCCGTCGCCGCGCGGCAGACAATGCCGCCGAACAGGGCGGGCACCTCGGTCGTTCCGTGCATCTCGCCGAAGACGACGAGCGGCACGTCCAGCGCCTCCTCCCCCTGGATGGCGGCGGCGCAGGACGGGCGCGCGGCCGCCGCGGGTCCGGCGGCGGGCTTCCCCGCGGGTCCGGCGGCGGGCTTCCCCGCGGCACAGCCCGCGAGCAGGGCGACGACGAGGAGCGGCGGCCGCGCCGTCATCGCTTCGCGGGCTGCTGATAGAGACCGATCACGTTCCCTCCGGGATCGCGGAACCGCGCGGTGATCTCCGGCGCGTCGACGCCGATCGGCTGCACGACCGTGCCGCCGTGCTTCACGACCGTCTCGACCGCGGCCTCGCAGCTATCGACCATGATGTAGAAGAGGATGCCGGGCTCGGTCCAGGGCTTGCGGCCGAGCACCCAGCTCCCGCTGACCTGGCCCGTCGTGTCGTCGAAGGCGAGATGGCCGTCGCCGCGCGTCCGCACGCGCCAGCCGAAGACGGCCGCGTAGAAGTCGGCGGAGCGGCGGGCGTCCGTCGCCGGCAGCTCGATGTAGCAGATCTTCCCGTTCATGGGCGCCTCGTCGCGCCCATTATCGCTGAGTACAGTCTCCGGGCGGCGTGCTCAGCTCGCACCCCGACTCGCAGGTCGCCAGCGCCGACGTGTACTTCTGCCCGTTCTGCACGTGCGAGCACATCGCGCTGACCACGGCGCCGCCGCCGCTCTCTCGCTTGCTGACGCACGTGTCGCCCTGGACCCCCCTGAGATCGATGGTCACGCCGCTCGCACACGTGACCGTGAAGTTCGGGCGCTCGGCGCCGGGAGGGTTCGCGCCGCGCCAGCATCCGGCCGCGCTACCGTTCGTGATGCCGATCCTCACCTCGTTACACCCGTCGGCGCAGGAGGCCCTGACGTAGTCGCGGTTCGTCCTCCCGCACCGGAACTCGTCGGTCGTCTGCTTGCAATCTTCGAGCGCCCCGTCCATCCAGAGCGTCAGATCGTCGTCCGGCCCGGAGCCGCACGGCATCGTCTGCACGATCGCCGCCGAGGCGCCGAGAGCCGACATCGCCAGAGCCATCCCCGCCACGAGCACTGTCGCACGCCATCTCATCGTGAGCCTTTCCGGATTGCCGCGTGAGGAATCGCACGCTTCGCGAGCGGGTTGACCCGCTTAGATCCAATCTACCCGACAACGGGGGGGAGCGCCCGTCGAGGGCGCGAGCCCGCGCCTTACGAGCCCGGCCGCGACGCGACGTCTCGCGCGGCATGCCGGCTGAAGAGTCGCCACGCCCAAACCGACAGGAGTGCCGCGAGCACTCCGATCGCGACCACGACGGAGTAGTGCGCGGGATGCTCCGGCGGCCACTCGGCGACCGCGCGCCAGGCGTGCAGCGCCGCCATCAGCGCGAAGAGGGAGCCCGTCGCGGCAAGGTAGGCCTTCATCGTCGTGCGCCTCCCTACGCGGCGCTCGTCTCGCGGGACGAGACGCCCTGAAGGATGAGGAGTGCCGTCAAGGCTAACACTCCCACGCCCGCGAAGACCCACCAGATGACGTGAGCGTGCGCGTAGGCGGCGGGCATCGCCCCGTTCCCGGCGATCGCCGCGAGCCGCGCGGCCTGGTCGGCGGCGGAGAGCTTCGCCGGGTCGGGGCAGAACGCGTCCAGCAGGTAGCCCGACAGGATGAAGCCGAAGAACCAGGCGAAGAAGACATTGACGTGCGCGTAGCCCATGTACAGCCCCTCCTGTCCGCGAGGGGCGAGCTTCGACGCGTACTCGTAGTACCGCGGGGAGAGGAAGCACTCGGCGAGGCCCTGGAGCGCGATGCCCAGGATCATGGCGACCGTGATCGATCCGATCAGTCCCGAGAGCCCCATGATGATCGCGGAGATCGGGATCAGCGCGAGCGCGATCGTGATCGACGCGATGGGAGCGAGCTTCCGCACGAGGTGCGTGATCGGCACGACGCACAGCACGACCACGAGCGGGTTGACGTTCGCGTACCACTCCGGCGTCGCCCCCTCGCCGACCGTCCGCAGCACGTACTTGGGCATCGAGGCGTACATCTGCCCCTGGATCAGCCAGAACCCGGCGGTGATCAGGATCAGCGCCAGGAACCGGCCGTTGCGGAGCACGGTCGCGAGCCCGCCCAGCGACTCCGCGACGGTGCGCGGCCGGACGCTGGGACTCTCCGGGGGCCGGTACAGGAAGACGCCGATCAACAGGGCGATCGCGGCCGCGCCGGCCGAATAGAGCGGCACCGTTCCGACGCCGAGCGCCTTGCGGACGGGCCCGGCCACGCTCTTCCCGCTGAACGAGCCGACGTTGACCATCATGTAGAACAGGCTGAAGGCGCGGGCGCGGGACGCTTCGTCGGAACAGAGCGCCACCGTCCCCGTGATCAGCGGCTTCACGAACGATCCGCCGACCGCGGCGAGGAGAAGTCCGCACAAGACCGGCACCGGGCGCGGGGCGATGCCCAAGATCGCGTAGCCCACCGTCAGGAGCGCGAACGAGAGGATCACGGCCGGCCGGAACCCGATCCGGTCCGAGATCGCGCCGGTCACGAACGGCAGCAGGTAGAGCACGCCGACGAACCCCGCGCCGACCCAGCCCGCTTGAACGTCGGAGAATCCGACCACGCTGGTGAGATAGACCGCGAGCGCGATGAAGACCCCGTAGTACGCCGCTCGCTCGAACAGCTCGATGACGTTCCCGACCCAGAAGGCCGCCGGGAACCTCCAGGTCGTCCCGCTCACGCTCATGGGCGCGGATTCTGTCACGACTCGCTTGACCCTCGATCGGTGTGCGCGTATACGTCCGGGGCGATGTCGCCTCACACCCTGACCCGGACCGGTTGGCGCTGGCGCGAAAGTTCCAGCGGTGGGGCGTCGTCCGCGTAGCCGAGACCCGACAGACTTTCTTCCGAGTCGCCACGAAGCCCACCGCACCCCGCGGTGGGCTTTTTTGTTTTCGGCCGCCCGGAGCACGGAGCCGCGATGATCATCGTCCTCAAGCCACACGCCACGAGGGAGCACGCCGACGTGCTGATGCGCCGCATCGCCGAGCTCGGCCTCCGCCCTCTGTACATGCCCGGCCAGGAGCGCGTCGTCCTCGGAGCGCTCGGGGACGAGCGGGCGATCGAGAGCCTGCACCTCGAGGGGGACCCGATGGTGGAGAGCGTCAAGCCGATCCTCGCCCCCTACAAGCTCGTCGGGCGGGACCTCCATCCGCACGACACGATCGTCGATCTCGGCGGACGTCAGGTGGGGGGGGGACGGTTCGCGGTGATCGCGGGGCCCTGCGCGGTGGAATCGACGGAGCAGATGCGCGCGACCGCGCGCGCGGTGGTCCGGGCCGGCGCCGCGGCGCTGCGCGGGGGGGCGTACAAGCCGCGGACGAGCCCGTACTCCTTCCAGGGCCTCGGGGCCGAGGGGCTGGCGATCCTGAGAGACGCCGCGGACGAGGCCGGCGTCCCGGCCGTGACCGAGGTGCTGGACGCGGGCGATCTCGAGACCGTGGAGCGCTACGCCGGCGTCCTGCAGACCGGCGCGCGCAACATGCAGAACTACCGGCTCCTCCGCGCGCTGGGCCGGCAGCGCAAGCCGGTCATCCTGAAGCGCGGGATGGCCGCCAAGGTGGAGGACCTCCTGCTCGCCGCGGAATACGTGGTCTCGGAGGGGAACCCCAACGTCATCCTCTGCGAGCGCGGGATCAC
>Ga0075428_100003172_pt1 | contig 17969 bp, 16 predicted proteins | sample RhiMetdeltSRZDD2_FD_75291 | JGI IMG/M metagenome (GOLD analysis project Ga0075428, IMG submission 75291) | Populus rhizosphere microbial communities from Tennessee, USA - Rhizosphere MetaG P. deltoides SRZDD2 | ecosystem: Host-associated > Plants > Roots > Rhizosphere > Soil | place: USA... | reverse complement strand
CAGCCACCAGGCGGGATCGCGCGCGTCGCCGGCGTTCGACGCGACGACGACCCAGCCCCGCCCGTCCTCGACGTAGAGCAGCGGCGTCGTGCGCTCGCGGCCGCTGCGGCGCCCCTGCGTCGTCAGCAGCAGCATCGGCATGCCGGAGAGCGTCCCACCGATGCGCCCGCCCGAGAGCCGGTAGAGCGCGCGGTGGAGGCTCGTGATCAGCGCGAGCAGCCAGCGGATGTTGGGCACGGCGCCGCTCTCCCGCTCAGCGGTCGCCGCAGCCCGGCACGCGGCCCTGGGCGCGCGCCTCCTGCATCCGGGCGAGCGCCTGCGGCATGCGCGCGGAGAGGTCCTGGATGCGCGTGCCCTGGGCCGGGTGCGTCGACAGGAACTCGGGCGGCTGCTCGCCGGCCACCGCCTCCATGTTGCGCCAGAGCTCGAGGCTCTGGCGCGGGTCGAAGCCCGCGTCGGCCATCAGGTCGAGGCCGATCAGGTCCGCCTCGCGCTCCTGGTCGCGGCCCCAGGGCATCAGGATCCCGACCTGCGCGCCGAGGCCGAGCATCGCGAGCAGCTGCGCCTGCTGAGGGCCCGCGAGCGCCCCGAGCAAGGAGAGGCCGGTCTGCGTGGCGTACGCGGTCGAGATGCGCTCGTTCGCGTGCTGGGCGACGACGTGCGCGACCTCGTGCCCGATCACCGTCGCGAGCTGGTCCTGGTTGCGCGCGACACGGAAGATCCCCGAGTTGACGCCGATCTTGCCGCCGGGGAGCGCGAAGGCGTTCGGGTCGTCGGCGCGGAAGACCACGACCTCCCAGCGTCCCCCGAGCGGCGCCGTGATCGCGTCTGCGACGCAGCGCACGCGCGCCTCGAGCACGGGATCGCGGTCGACCGGCTGCTCCTGCTTCAGCTTCTGGAAGGAGGCGACGCCGAGCTCGGCGACCTCGGCGTCGGGGAAGAGCAGCAGCCGCTGGCGCCCGAGCGGCGAGGAGACGCAGGCGGGCGCGGCGAGGGCGAAAAGCAGCGCCGCGAGCGCGCGCCGCGCCGCGCGCCTCAGCGCTCGGGCTCCGCGTCGGGGCGCCGCTCTGCCGCCGCGCCGGGCCGGCGCAGCAGGTCGAGGGCGCCCCCGCTGCGCCACATGTAGCAGGCGTCGACGTGGCTCCCGACGCCGCCTTCGCGCGCCGCGCTGGCGCGCTCCGTCTGCCACAGCGCCTCGAGGCCGGCGAGCGACTGCTGCACGGCCGGCGTGAGCTGGAGCAGCGCCTCGAGCAGCGGGCGCAGGGCGGCCTCGCCGCCGAGACGGCGCAGGAGCTCCGCGGTGACCCCGGCGCGCAGCGCGAGCCCCTCGATCCCGGCGAGCGCCGCCGCGTGCGAGCGCCACTCGTCGGTCGCGTCCGGCCGCGTGCGCCAGCGCTCCGCGGCGCGCACCGCGGTGAGCGCGCTCCGCTCGCAGTCGACCTCGGCGCGGACGCGCACGGCGCGGTCGGCGCCGAAGCGCTCGATCGGGCGCTCGGGCGCCGCGACGGGCGCGAGGTGCAGGTCGCCGAGCTGGATCGCGACGAGCAGGCGCAGGCGGCCGACGTCGAAGCCGTCGATCACGAGCTCGCGGTGGAAGAGCCGACGCCCGGCGGCCTGCGGCCGCAGCGCGCCGTGGAGCTCGAGCTCGCGGTCGAGCGCCCAGCCGACGCTGCCGCCGAGCAGCTGCACCAGCGCCAGCACGTGCGAGCAGCCGCGCGGTCCGCCGATCCCGGCCCCGACGCGCTTCGCGAAGGCCGCGTCGAGCACGGCCGGCGCGAGACCGCGCACGCCCGGGATCGTGTCGCGGCAGCTCTCGCCGCGGGTCCAGGGCGCCGCCTCGAAGGCGACCGCGGGCTGCTCCGCCTCGATCGCCTCGAGGCGCCGCGCGACGGGGTCGACGACGGCGTGGACGCGCATGTGGTGCACGACCCCGCTCGGGCGCAGGTCGCCGACGATCGGCACGAAGCCGCGCTTGCGCAGGTCGAGGATCTGCCCGCGCGCGTCGAGGCGGCCGTCGGCGCGCCAGGCGAGCGTCACGCCGAGCGTGCGCGTGTGGACGGGATCTCCGCGGGCGTCGAGGTTCACGCGGCGACTCTGCCGCAGACGCGGTCCGGGTCGCAAGCGAGGGCATGCGCGCGCTATGGATCCCGGATGCAAGGCACCGCTTCGCTCCGACCGGCTCCCGCTTCCGCGCTCGCCGCCGTCGCCTGCGCGCTCGCCGCGGGCCTGGCGGGCGCGCAGGACGCCGATGCCCCCTTTCTCGAGCGCCGCATCGAGAGCCCCGGGCGCGTCGTCGCGGCGGAGCTCGCCGACCTCGACGGCGACGGGCGCAGCGACCTCTTCGCGGCCGCATTCTCGGGGATCCCGCCGAACGACCGCCGCGAGCTGCGCGTCCACTTCCAGCGCGACGACGGCTCGCTGCCCGACGCGCCCGACCTCGTCGTGCCGCTTCCCGAGGGCGCGGCGGCCTACGACGTCGCCGACCTTCCGGACGGGCCGGGGCTCGAGATCGTCTTCCTGCGCCACGACGACGTGCGCGTGCTCGGCTTCGCCGGCCGCGCCGCGCACGCGCGCGAGATCGCCATGCCCGGCCCGACCGCCGGCGCGGTGCGCGACGAGCGCGGGCTCGACCGCCTCGAGATGGCGCGGGCCGAGCTTCCCGGGCGGCTCCTCGTGCCCGGCCTCGCCGAGCTCTTCGTCGCCGATGCGACCGGCGGCGCGACGGCGCGGCTCGCCGTCGGCGCGCGCTCCAACTACTTCCTGCCGCCGCGCCCCGGCCCGGGGGTCGGCGAGAACGAGCTCGAGTCCTTCTACGACTTCCCGCGCATCGACGTCGGCGACGTCGACGGCGACGGCCGCGCCGACCTCGTCGCCTCGAACCGCTTCGAGATCCGCGCCTTCCTGCAGCGCCCGGACGGAAGCTTCGCCGCCCGCCCGGATCTCGGGCTCCCGACCGGGCGCCTCAGCGAGGAGGACCTGATCCGCGGCTCGGGCCTCGTGCGCACGCGTGCAGAGGACTTCGACGGCGACGGCCGCGTCGACCTGATCGTCACCTACACCGCCGGCGGCTTCCTGAACGCGCGCGCGCGCACCACGCTGCACCGCAACCGCGGCGGCAGCTGGGACCTCGCGAACCCCGACCAGGAGCTCGCCTGCGAGGGCTGCTTCCTTCTCTACGACCTCCTCGACCTCGACGGCGATGGCCGCGTCGAGCTCCTGGAGGCGCGCATCCCGCTCGGGGTGCTCTCGATGGTGGAGACGCTGCTCACGCGCTCGATCGACGCCGACGCGCGCATCTTCCCGCGCGGCACGGAGGCTCCCTTCGCGAAGGAGCCGGTCTTCGCCACGCGCACGAGCATGGGCATCCGCTTCGAGACCTTCGAGCCGAAGGGCTTCTTCCCGACGCTGCGCATCGACTGGAACGGCGACGGCTGGCTCGACCGCATCGACTCGGGCGGCGGCGAGGCGATCGAGATCTACCTCGGCGGGCCGGACGGCGCGCTGCGCCGGCGCGCGGCGAGGCAGGCCTTCGACAGCGCGGGGTCGCTGCGCACGGGCGACCTCGACGGCGACAGGCTCCCCGACCTGCTGCTCTACGACCGCACGCGGTCCGGCGCGCCGATCCGCATCGGCGTGAACCGCGGCCTGCTCCCGGGCACGAAGCCACGCATCCAGGCTCCATAGTCCCGCTGTTCCCGGCCCGTCTCCCATCCGGTTCCCTTGCGTCCCGAAGGGCGGCCTCGAGTTCGAACGAGGGGGCCATGAGACGTCCCGCTCGTAGCCCCGCGCAAGGCAAGCGAAGGCGCGCAGCGAGGCGAAGCCGAGCGGAGTCGTCAGTCGAGCCGGAGGAGCTGCTTGCCGAGGTTCTCGCCGGAGAAGAGCCGGCGGAAGGTGCGCGGCGCGTTCTCGATGCCGCGCTGCACGTCGACGCGGTGCACGAGGCGTCCCGCCGCGACCTCGCGGGCGAGCGCAGCCGTCGCCTCGCCGAAGCGCGCCGCGTAGTCGATCACGATGAAGCCCTCCATGCGCGCGCGCCGCGCGACGAGGTTCATCAGGTTGCGCGGGCCGCGCGGCGCCTCGGCGAGGTTGTAGGCCGAGATCCCGCCGCAGAGGACGAGGCGCGCGCGCAGGGCGATGTGCTCGAGCACGGCCTCGAGGATCGCGCCGCCGACGTTGTCGAAGAAGACGTGTACGCCGTCGGGCGCGAGCTCGGCGAGGCGGGCCGCGACGTCCTCGCGCTTGTAGTCGATCGCGGCGTCGTAGCGCGCCTCGTCGACGAGCCAGCGGCACTTCGCCTCGCCGCCCGCGATCCCGATCGCGCGCGCGCCGGCGAGCTTCGCGAGCTGGCCGGCGACCCCGCCGGTGGCTCCCGCCGCGCCCGAGACGACCGCCGTCTCGCCCGGCTGCGGGCGGCCGAGCTCCCGCATGCCGAACCAGGCGGTGAGGCCCGTGATCCCGAGCACCGAGAGCGCGAGCGTGGGATCCGTGCCGGGCGCGAGCTTCTGCACCCCGAAGGAGCCCGCGAACCACTCCTGCCAGCCGCCCATCGCGGTCACGAGGTCGCCGGGCGCGAGCTCCGAATGGCGCGACGCGACCACCTCGCCGACGGTCATGCCGCGCATCACGTCGCCGAGCCCGACCGGCGGGATGTAGCTCTTGCGATCCTCCATCCAGCCGCGCATCGCCGGCTCGAAGGCGAGGAAGCGGTTCCGCACCAGCGCCTCGCCGTCGGCGGGCTCGGGCCGCGGCGCCGAGACGAGCTCGAAGTCCGCGTCCTTCACCATCCCGACGGGACGCGCCCGCAGGACCCACTGCCGGTTGCGCTCGCTCGCCACGCGGGACCCCGCTACTCGATCTTCAGCACCTTGACGTCGAAGTGCAGCGTCTTGCCCGCGAGCGGGTGGTTCAGGTCGACCACGATCTTGTCCTTGCGGACCTCGTGCACGCGCACCGGGCGCTGGTTGCCCTGCTCGTCCTCCGCGGTGAGCTGCGTGCCCGCGACGCGGGCACCCTCCGGGATCTGGGCGACGTCGACCTCCTGGAGCAGGCGCGGGTCGGGCTCGCCGTAGCCCTTCGCGGGCTCGAGCGTCACCTTCTTCGTCTCGCTCACCTTCATGCCCGCGAGCGCGGTCTCGAGCGCGGGCAGGATCTCGTGCTTGCCCTGCTCGAACACGATCGGCTCCTCGCCGACGTTGGTCTCGGGCTGCGTGCCGTCGTCGAAGGAGAGCGTGTACTCGATCGAGACCTTGCGGCCGTCCGCGACCACCACGGCCTTCTGCTCCTCGGCCGCGGAGGCGGCGGGCGGCAGCGCGAGTGTCGCGGCGAGGCTGAACGCGAGCGGACGAATGCGGGCGGCGAGACGCATGGGGGATCTCCCGGGCCGAAGGGAAGCCCGGCCCCCGGCGGAGCCGGCGCTGCGGGCAACCCGATGCGTCGCCTATGCTAGCACGCGAGCGGGAGGGCGGCGCTCGTGATCCTCGAGCCGGTGCGGACCGATCGCGGCTGCACGTCGTACCTGATCGGCTGCGAGAAGACGAGCGCCGCGCTCGTGATCGACCCCGAGCTCGCGCACGCCGACCGCTACCTCGCGCTCGCCGCCCAGCGCGGCCTGCGCCTCCGCTATCTCCTCGACACGCACACCCACGCCGACCACTTCTCGGGCGTCCGCCAGCTCGCGAAGCGCCTCGACGCGCCCGCGATCATGCACGCGCTCTCGCCGGCGCCCTTCGTCGATCTGCGCGTCGAGGACGGCGAGACGATCGTGCTCGGCGAGCTGCGCATCGACGTGATCCACACGCCCGGGCACACGCGGGACTCGATCTGCCTCTCGGCGTGCGGCCACCTCTTCACCGGCGACACGCTGCTGCTCGGCGCCACCGGGCGCACCGACCTCCCGACCGGCGACCCGGAGGCGCTCCACGCGAGCCTCTTCGAGAGGCTGCTGCGCCTCGACGGCTCGCTGCTCGTGCACCCCGCGCACAACTACAAGGGCCTCCCGCCGACCACGCTCGAGGAGCAGAGGGCGACGAACCCGCGCCTGCAGCAGCGCGAGCGCACGGCCTTCGTCGCGCAGATGCAGAGCCTCTCGCTCGAGATGCCGGAGCACCTCACCGAGGCGCTGCGCACCAACCAGACCGGCGGCCGCACCGTCGCCCAGATCATCGACGACGCGGCGCGGCGGGTGCCGTTCATGACGATGCACGAGCTGCGCCGGCGCATCGACAGCGGCGATCCCGGCATCGTGATCCTCGACGTGCGCGAGGCCGACGCCTACGCCGCGGGCCACGTCCCCGGCGCGATCCACGTCCCGCGCGGCCAGCTCGAGCTGCGCGCCGACTCGGTCTTCCCCGACCCCGGCGTGCGCATCCTCACCTGCTGCGAGTTCGGGAAGATCTCGACGATCGCCGCGGCGACGCTGCGCTCGATGGGCTTCCTGGGCGCGATCGCTCTCGACGGCGGCATCCGCTCCTGGCGCGAGGCGGGGAATCCGCTTGAAACTTGACTCCGCTCACGTTGTACTCCGCTCAGGTTGACTCCGCTCGCCTTCGGCTCGCTGCGCGCGCGGCTGCCGCCGCGCTTGCGGCCCGAGCCAGTGATCGATGCGGCTCTGCGATGCTGGAACCATTCCCGGGAACGAGCCAAGACCGGCAAAGGCCCCGAGCCATCGAGCCCACGCGCAAGGCAGTCCGCACAGGGCCTCCTGCGCGGGATCGATGGCTCTGGGCCCTGCCGGCCTCGCCTCGTCATCTGGAGCGGCTCCGCACCGCCGAGCGGTCTCGCCCAGCGGCTCAGGGCGCAAGCGCGGCGCCAGCCGCGCGCGCAGCGAGGCGCCAGCCGAGCGGAGTCAACCTGAGCGGAGTCAATCGGTGAGCGCGGGGAGCCGCAGCGGGGCCACGAGCCGCTCGTAGAGCACCGAGAAGAGCGCGGCGCCGACGAGCGCGCCGAGGAGCGCCGCGAGCGCGTAGACCTTGCCCTCGCCGACGTTCACGAAGATGGGGCCCGGACACATTCCGGTGAGCGACCAGCCGACGCCGAAGATCGCGCCGCCGAGCAGGTTTCCGGGGTGGCGCGGCTTCGGCTTCACCACGAGCGGCGCGCCGGTCGCGGTGCGGCCCCAGCGCCGCAGGCCCCACAGGCCGGGCGCCGTCACCGCCACCGCGACCCCCATGATCCCGTAGAGCTGGAAGCTCTGGAAGCGGAACATTTCCTGCACGACGTCGTAGTCGGCGGCGCCGCTGCGCGAGAGCACGAAGCCGAAGGCCGCGCCGAAGGCGAGGAAGACCAGCGGGCTCATCGCACGCCCCCGAGGCCGTAGACGAGCGCCGAGGTCGCGACGCCGGTCGCGAAGAAGCAGAGCGTCGACTCGAGGCTCGCGCGCTCGAGGTTCGAGACGCCGAAGATCCCGTGCCCGCTCGTGCAGCCGCCGGCCATGCGCGTGCCGAGGCCGATCAGCACTCCGCCCGAGAACATCCACGCGAGCTTGCCGGCGTGGCCCCAGCCGATCACCGCGTCGAAGATCCCGAGGTCCCAGATCGGCGCCCAGCCGCCGCTCGTCGCCGCCGAGAGGAAGCCCCCGAGCACGAGCCCGCCGAGGAAGGGCAGGCGCCAGCCCTGCGATCCCGCGATCTCGCGCCGCTGCAGGTAGGGCGTGCGGATCGCGAGCGCGCAGAGATTCTCGAGGCCCGTCGAGATGCCGAGGCGCTGGTTCGTCACCCAGAGCAGGAGCAGCGTGATCGCACCGATCGCCGCGCCCGCCACCGCCCAGTGCCACGGCTCGAGGTGATGCAGGATCAGCATGCCGACCTCCCCGGGGCGCGCAGGCCCCGGCTACCTTGATACGCCCGATGCCCCGACCGCACAAGCGCACGGCGCGACGCGACCCGGTCCGGCCGGCGCTCGGGGCCGGGGCGGGGGCCGCGTGAGCGGCGAGCGCGCGCGCTTCGCGCCGAGCCCGTCGGGCCCGGCCCACCCGGGGACGCTGCTCGCGGGCCTCCTCGCCTGGCTCGACGCGCGCAGCCGCGGCGCCGCCTTCGCCCTGCGCCTCGAGGACGTCGACACCGAGCGCTGTACCCCCGAGCACGCGCGCGAGATGCGCGCCGCGCTGCGCTGGCTCGGTCTCGACTGGGACGCCGAGAGCCTGCAGACGCGGCATCGCGCCGAGCACGAGGCGGCGCTCGACGCGCTCGCCGCGGCGGACCGGCTCTATCCCTGCCGCTGCTCGCGCGCCGAGCTGCGCCTGGGCGGGAGCCCCGCCCCCGACGGCGGCATCCGCTACCCCGGGACGTGTCGCCTGCGCGCGCTCCCCGCCGGCGGCTGGCGGGCGACGCGCGAGGCGCTGCGGCTGCGCCTGCCGCCCGGCCGCGTCGAGCCCATCGACGAGGGCGGCCTCGACCTCGCGCAGGATCCCGCGCTCGCGATGGGGGACCCGGTGCTGCGCCGGCGCGACGGCGCGATCGCCTATCACCTCGCGGTGGTGGTCGACGACGCGGCGGAGGGCGTGACGCGCGTCGTGCGCGGTCGCGACCTCGCGCCGAGCACCGCGATCCACCTGCTGCTGCAGCGCGCGCTCGGCCTCGCGAGCCCCACCTGGCGCCACCACCTGCTGCTGCTCGAGGAGCGCGGCGCGAAGCTCGCGAAGCTCCACGGCGCGGTGGGCTGGCGGGCGCTCGAGGCACAGCTCGGCCCGGAGGCGCTCTGCGGCTGGCTCGCCGCCGCGGCGGGCCTGCGCGAGGGCGCGGCGCCGCTGCGGCCCACCGACCTGCTCCCCGACTTCGACTGGCGCCGCGTGCGGCGCGAGGACGGCGTCGTGCGCTGGACGGGCGAGACGCTCGCCTGGCTCGGCCCCGCGCCTCCCGGCGCCCGGCTCGCCTGACTCGCGCGCGGGGGCGCCGTTCGCCACACTCGCACGCATGGTCCCGTGGATCTTCCTCGCGGTCAGCGTCTGGGGCGCCCTCTTCACCTGGGTCGCGATCCGCCCGCCGCAGCGCCCGCGCTGGCTCAACGTCGCGGTCTTCTTCGCGGGCTGGCTCACGAGCGAGCTCGCGCTCCACCACGTCGCCTGGCAGCTCGTCGCGACGCTCGCCTTCGCCCTTGCCGGGGCGCTCTCGGCGTGGCCCGGCTGGCTCGGGCTCGCGATCACGCTCGCGTCGTGGGCGGGCCTCGTCGCCTCGCTGCGCGCGGGGCGCCGCGCCGACGCCGTGGTCGAGCGCTCGCTCGTCGAGGTGCTCGGACCCGACTACGCGACCCGCGTCCGGCCCGAGGTCTCCCGGCGCCACGCGGCGCCGCCGGCGCCGCGCGTCCAGCGCCTGAACCCCTTCCGCTTCCAGGACGCCGAGGTGCGCGTCGTCGGCGACCTCGCCTACGCGCCCGAGCACGGGCGGCGCGGCCTGCTCGACGTCTACGCGCCGCGCGAGGGCGCGACCCTCGCGCCGGTGCTCTTCCAGATCCACGGCGGCGGCTGGATGATCGGCGACAAGCGCCAGCAGGCGCAGCCGCTCCTGATGCACCTCGCGCGCTGCGGCTGGGTCTGCGTCGCAGCCAACTACCGGCTCTCGCCGAAGGCGACCTTCCCCGACCACGTCGTCGACTGCAAGCGCGCGCTGCGCTGGATCCGCGACCACGTCGCCGAGTACGGCGGCGACCCGGAGTTCGTCGTCGCGACGGGCGGCTCCGCCGGGGGCCACCTCTCCTCGCTCGTCGCGCTCACCGCGAACGACCCGGCGTTCCAGCCCGGCTTCGAGGCCGCCGACACGCGCGTCGAGGGCTGCGTGCCCTTCTACGGCGTCTACGACTTCACGAATGCGTACGCGACGCAGCCCGACGACGGCATCCTCAAGGTGCTCGAGCGCTACATCATGAAGCGCCCCATCGCGACGCACCGCGCGGACTACGAGCAGGCCTCGCCGATGCACCGCATCCACGCCGAGGCGCCGCCCTTCTTCGTGATCCACGGCACGCACGACTCGCTCGCCCCCGTCGCCGAGGCGCGCGTCTTCGTCGAGCGCCTGCGCAAGACCTCGCGCGCGCCGGTCGGCTACGTCGAGCTGCCCGCTGCGCAGCACGCCTTCGAGGTGTTCCACTCGCCGCGCACGAGCCACGTGATCCGGGCGGTCGACCGCTTCCTCGCCAGCGTCTACTCGCACTACCTGAACGTCCGGGCCTGACCGCGCCGGGAGGTCCCGCTTGCACTACGGCGCCACGATCTTCATCACCGACGCGTCGATCCAGCCCGCCGAGCTCGCGCGCGAGCTCGAGGCGCGCGGCTTCGAGTCGCTCTGGCTGCCCGAGCACTCGCACATCCCGGTGGAGCGGCGCTCGCCGTGGCCGGGCGGCGCCGAGCTGCCGAAGATGTACTACGACGTCTACGAGCCCTTCACCGCGCTCGCCGCCGCCGCCGCGGTGACGACGAGGCTGCGCGTCGCGACGGGCGTGTGCCTGCTCGTGCAGCGCGACCCGATCCAGACTGCGAAGGACGTCGCGACGCTCGACCGCATCTCGCACGGACGCTTCCTCTTCGGCGTCGGTGCGGGCTGGAACGCCGAGGAGATGGCGAACCACGGGACCGGGGACTTCGCGCGCCGCTTCGCCTTGCTGCGCGAGCGCGTCGAGGCGATGCGCCAGATCTGGACTCGGAGCAAGGCCGAGTACCACGGCGAGCACGTCGACTTCGCGCCGATCTACGCCTGGCCGAAGCCCGTGCAGAAGCCGCACCCGAAGGTCCACGTCGGCGGCGGCTTTCCCGGCGGCGCGCGCCGCGCGGCGGCCTTCGGCGACGGCTGGATGCCGATCCACGGCCGCGACGACCTGCTCGCGAGCCTGCCCGCCTTCCGCGAGCTCGTCGCGAAGCAGGGTCGCGACCCCGCCGCGCTCGAGATCTCGATCTTCGGCATGCTCCCCGACGAGGCCGCGCTCGCGCGCTACCGCGACGCCGGCGTCACGCGCGCGGTCTTCGGCCTGCCGCCGGCGCCGCGCTCGGAGCTGCTCCCGCTCCTCGACCGCTGCGCCGAGCTCGCCCGCCGCGTCGGCTGAGCGCCGCGAGCACCACGAGGCCCTGGCCGCCAGCCGCAGCGTCCCGGGCTCGGGCCCCGGGTTGGAGCGGGAGGGGCTCGCGTGGCGGGCGAATCAGCGCAGGTGGCCGGCCTCGTTCAGCGAGAGCACGCTGCGCTCGCCCGAGCCCGCAGCGAGGAAGCGCGAGACGCTCGCGTAGCCGGGCTGGAAGAAGAGCGTCTCCGCGAGACCGAGCACGTGCGCCGCCCAGGCGTTCACGACGCCGCCGTGGCAGACGACGGCGACGCGCTCGCGCGGGTGGGCGGCGACGATGCGCTCGAGCGCCGCCACCACCGTCGCGCGGAAGACCCCGACGTCGACGCCCGCGGTGAGCCCGCCCCGCATGAGCTCGAGCCACGCCTCGTGGCTCTCGGCGCGGATCTCCTCGAGCGGGACGTAGCTCGGCGCGTGCGGGTCGAACTCGACGACGCCCGGCTCGATGCGCACCTCGAGCCCGCTCAGCGCCGCGAGCGGTGCCGCCGTCTCGCGCGCGCGGCGCAGCGGGCTCGCATACACCGCAGCGAGACGCTCGCCGGCGAGCGCTGCGGCGACGCGCTCCGCCTGCGCCCGGCCCTCGGTCGAGAGCGGCGGGTCGGCGGGCGCGCCGTCAGCGCGCTCGACGCGCAACGGCAGCCCGTGCCGGATCAGCAGCAGCTCCATGCGACGCGCGAGGGTACAGGAGCGCGCCCCCGCTCTGGTACACTGCGGCTCCCATCCCTCTGGAGGCGACCATGGACCCCCTGCGCCAGCTCGTCGAGATCGAGGCGATCAAGCGCCTCAAATACAAGTACATGCGCTGCATCGACCAGAAGCGCTGGGACGAGCTCGCCGAGACCTTCGCGGCCGACGCCACCTCCTCGTACGGCGACGGCAAATTCTCCTTCCAGGGCCGCGAGGCGATCCTCGACTTCCTCAGCAAGAGCATGAGCGCGTCCACCTTCCAGTCCGCCCACCACGTGCACCACCCGGAGATCGAGCTCACGAGCGAGACGACGGCGAAGGGCACCTGGGCGCTCGAGGACACCGTGATCGAGAAGGCCGCCGGCTGGAGCCTCCGCGGCGCCGCGTTCTACTCCGACGAGTACGTGAAGCAGGACGGCCGCTGGCTGATTCTTCATACCGGGTACAAGAGGCTCTTCGAGGAGACGCAGACGCGGTGAGGGCTTCGGTCGGGAGGTGAGGGCTTCGGTCGGGAGGTGAGGGCTTCGGTCGGGAGGTGAGGGCTTCGGTCGGGAGGTGAGGGCTTCGATCGACCCAGGTGCGTGCGAGGCCCGGGGCGTCTCAGGGGTGCTCCACCTTATTGACTCCGCTCGCCGTTGGCTCGCTGCGCGCGGAGCGCTATCGCGCTCCGCTTGCCAAGACGTTCCGAGCAGTTGCCCCGGGGCCTGAGGGGTCCGTTCTTCGTTGACGGTGCCGGGTGACCTGCGGGGCAGGTCACCTGTCCTCGCCATCGAAGAACGGACCCCGCACGCCCCGGAGCTCCTTGGACGAGGCTTCTTTGCAAGCGGAGCGCGTCAGCGCGGAGCGCGCAGCGAGCCAACGGCGAGCGGAGTAAATAAGGAAGAATCTGCCCTGAGACGACCCGAGGGCCTCGTGCACCCCGGGCTCGCGCTACAAGCCCCACCTCCTGCGCTTTCTCCACAGCGTCGTCGGGTCGATGCCGAGGCGGGCGGCGGCTTCTTCGAGGGTGGCGGAGCTCGCGAGGACGCGGCGCACGTGGCGGCGCTCGACCTCCTCGAGCGAGAGGTCTACCGCGTCCGCCTCGCCGGGCGCTTCCGGCGCCGGCGCTCCGACCGCATCGGGCAGGCTCTCCGGCCCGAGCGCGCCGCCCGGCGAGAGCACGAGTGCGCGCTCGAGCGCGTTCGCGAGCTCGCGCACGTTCCCGGGCCACGTGTGCGCGGCGAGCAGGGCGCGCGCCGCCGGGTCGATGCGCGGCGTCTCGCGCCCATGGCGCGCGGCGAGCGACGCGAGCAGATGCTCGGCGAGTGCGTCGAGGTCGTCGCGGCGCTCGCGCAGCGGCGGCAGGCGCACCGGCACCACCGCGAGCCGGTAGAAGAGATCGGCGCGGAAGCGCCCCGCCGCGACCTCGGCCTCGAGGTCGCGGTTCGTCGCGGCGACGATGCGCACGTCGACCTGCTGCGTGCGCACGTCGCCGACGCGCTCGAAGCGGCGCTCCTCGAGGAAGCGCAAGAGCTTCGCCTGGAGCTCCAGGGGAAGCTCGCCGATCTCGTCGAGGAAGAGCGTGCCGGCGGCGGCCGACTCGAGCCGGCCGGGCTTGTCGCGGAAGGCGCCCGTGAAGGCGCCGCGCACGTGGCCGAAGAGCTCGCTCTCGAGCAGGTGCTCGGCCAGGGTCGTGCACGCGATCGTGACGAAGGGTCCGTCGCGGCGCGGGCTCCAGGCGTGGACGGCGCGCGCCAGCACGTTCTTGCCCGTGCCGCTCTCGCCGAGCAGGAGCAACGTCGCCTCGGAGTCGGCGGCCTGCCGCGCCAAGCCGATCGCGTGCTGCATCGCGGGGCATTTCGACTCGAGCAGCGCCGGGACCTCCAGCGCGCCGCGCAGCGCGCGGTTCTCGCGGCGCAGCCGGGCGAGCTCCGCCGCGCGCTCGACGAGGAGCCGCACCTCGTCGAGCGCGAAGGGCTTCACCACGTAGTGGAAGGCGCCCTCGCGCATCGCCTCTACGGCGCCGGCGACGGTCGCGTAGGCCGTCATCAGGATCACGACGGCCTCGGGGTGGCGGCGGCGCAGCTCGCGCAGGAGCGCCATCCCGTCCATGCCCGCCATGCGCACGTCGGAGACCACGACCTCGGGTGCGTGTGCGTCGGCCGCGCGGAGCGCCTCGGGGCCGCTCCCGGCCGCCTCGACCGCGTGCCCCAGCGCGCGCAGCGAGGTCGCGAGGTGTCCGCGGATCTTCAGGTCATCGTCGACGACGAGCAGCCGCGCCATTGTCTTTACTCCGCTCGCCTTCGGCTCGCTGCGCGCCTTCGCTTGCCTTGCGCATGGCTACGAGCAACGACGGCTGATGCACCCGGTCGGTCGACCTGGAGGCCGCCCTTCGGGACGAGAACGGGACCGGCGTGCCGGCGAGCCGGATTGTCGGCCGCTCCGGACCCTCGCGGAAGACCCTCACCGCCCCCCTCCCGCTCCGGCTCGACCGGCTCGGTCCCTTCCTCGCGTTCCCTCGACCGTGCACGCACCGCCGCTGCGGTTGGCCTCGCCGGCTCGGGCGGCAAGCGCGTGAGCGCGCGCAGCGAGGCGAAGCCGAGCGGAGTCAATCAAGCCGGCAGCTCGAGCACGAAGCGGCTGCCGCGGCCGACCTCGCTCTCGAGGAAGATCCGGCCGCCGTGTGCCTGGACGATGTCGCGCACGATCGCGAGGCCGAGCCCGGCCGCGCCGGCGTCATCGCCCTGCACGAAGCGCTCGAAGATGCGCTCGCGGCGCTCGGGCGGGATGCCGGGCCCGGTGTCGGAGACCGAGAGGCGCACCGAGGCGCCGGCCGGCACGGCCTCGACCCGGATCGCGCCGCCGCGCGGCGTGTAGCGCAGCGCGTTCGCGATCAGGTTCGAGAGCGCCCAGGTGAGCTTCGTCGCGTCGCCCGGGATCGCGAGCCCGGCAGGCGGCGGCGGGGTCTCGAGCGCCACGCCGTGCTCGCGCGCCTGGAGCGCGAAGACGCGCGCCATGCGCTCGATGAGCTCGGCCACCGGTACGGGGCTGCGCTCGAGCGCGATGCTCATCGCGCGCGAGCGCGAGAGCTCGAGGAGGCGCTCCGCCACGTCCTCGAGGCGGCCCACGTCCTCGCGCGCGGCGGCGACGAGCGCGCCGCCCTCGGCGGCGAGCGGCGGCTTCGCCTCCGCGAGCAGCTCGAGCGCCATGCGCAGCGAGGTGAGCGGCGTGCGCAGCTCGTGCGAGAGCGTCGCGACCAGCTGCTCGCGTCGCGCCTCCTGGTCGCGCAGGTGGGTCACGTCCTGGAGCGCGAGGATCAGCCCTGCGCGCGAGCCGTCGGCCGCGGCGAGCGGCGTGGGGCGCAGCACGAAGAAGTGGTCGCGCCCGCGCAGGAAGATCGCAATCTCGAGCACGTCGGGGGGGCGCCCGGGCCGGGCCAGCAGGTCGGCCACCGCCGCGCGCAGGCGCAGGTAGTGCGGATGCGAGGTGCCGAGGCGCTCGAAGGGGCGGCCGACGGCGTCCTCGCGCTCGACCTCGAGGATCGCGCACGCGACCTCGTTCACGTGCACGACGACGCCGTGCGGGTCGAGCACGACGAGGCCGTCGTCGATGCTCTCGATCACCGCCTCGGTCTTCGCCTTCTCCGCGAGCACCGCGTCGATGCGCGTGCGCTCGATCGCGACGGCCGCCTGGTCGGCCAGCGCCTCGAGGAGCTGGCGCTGCTCGAGCGCGAGCAGGGAGTCGGGCCGCTCGCCGTGGAGCGCGAGCACCCCGACCGCGCCGCGTACCGTCGCGAGCGGCACGTGGAGCCACTCGCTGCCCGGGAGCGCGTCGGTGCCCCGCCCCGCCCACTCGCCATGCTCGAAGGCCCAGCGCGCGGTCGCCTGCTCGGCGGGCGAGAGCTGCGCGCCCGGCGGGTGCGCCGCGCGGACCCGGAGGTGCTCGCCCTCCGGCAAGAGCAGCACGGCCTCGGCGCGGAAGGCCCCCGCCACGTGCTCCGCGATCCAGGCGAGCAGCGCGTCGATCGATGCCGCGCCGGCGATCTCGCGCGCGAAGGCGTAGAGCGCCGCGGTGCGCGCCTCGCGCCGGCGCGCCGCCTCGGCCTGGTCGCGCGCGCGCGCCGTGAGCTGGCTCGTGAGCACCGCGACGACGAGGAAGGTGACGAGCGCGAGCGCATCGCGCGGCTGCGCCACGCTGAAGGTGTAGTGGGGCGCGACGAAGAGGAAGTCGTAGGCGAGGAGCGCGATCAGGGAGGCCGCGATCGACGGCCACAGGCCCCCGACGACGGCCGTGACCAGCACCGCGAGCAGGAAGACCAGGCCGGGATCCTCGAGCTCCGGCAGCACGCCGACGCCCGCGGCGATCGCCGCGGCCGCGGCCACCGAGGCGACCGCGAGGGCGTAGCCGGCGACGCGCACGGGCCGGCGCTCCGCGCGCGCCGCGGCGGGCGCCCTCCCCTCCTCGCCTCCCTCGACGACGCGGATCTCGATCGCGCCGCCGCGGCGGATCAGCTCGCCGACGGGCGAGAGCCCGAGCCAGCGCCGCCAGCCCGCGTCGGGGCGTCCGATCACGATCTCGCTCACGTTGCGCTCGCGCGCGTAGCGGAGCAGCGCATCGGCGACCTGCGGGCCGGGCAGCGTCACGGCCTCGCCGCCGAGCCTTTCCGCGAGGCGCAGGGCGCTCGTGACCCCCGCGCGCTCCGCCTCGGGCCGCTCCAGGAAGCGCACCGGCTCGACGAACGCGGCGATCCACGGCACGCCGCGGCGCTCCGAGGCGCGCCGCGCGGCGCGCACCAGCGAGGCCGAGCGCGGGCTGCCGTCGATCGCGACGAGGATCCGCTCGGCCACCGGCCACACGCCGGCCGCCGCCTGCGTGCGCAGGTGCGCCTGCACCTGCTCGTCGACGTGGTCCGCGGTCTCGCGCAGCGCGAGCTCGCGCAGCGCCCCGAGCTTCCCCGGCTGGAAGAAGTGCTGGAGCGCGCGCTCCGCCTGCTCGGGCACGTAGACCTTGCCCTCGCGCAGCCGCTCCAGCAGCTCCTCGGGCGAGAGGTCGATCAGGCGCACCTCGTCGGCGCGGTCGAGGATCCCGTCGGGCACGGTCTCGGCCACGCGCACGCCGGTGATCTGTGCCACGACGTCGTTCAGGCTCTCGAGGTGCTGGATGTTGACCGTCGACCAGACCTCGATGCCGACCTCGAGCAGCTCCTCGACGTCGAGGTAGCGCTTCGGGTGGCGGCTCCCCGGCGCGTTGGTGTGCGCGAGCTCGTCGACGAGCGCGATCGCCGGGCGCCGCGCGAGGATCGCGTCGAGGTCCATCTCGTGGAGCTCCTGACCGCGATAGGCGACGCTGCGGCGGGGGATCAGCTCGATGCCCTCGATCAGGGCCTGCGTCTCGGCGCGTCCGTGGGTCTCGACGACGCCGATCACGAGGTCCGCGCCCTCCACGAGGCGCTGGCGCGCCGCCTGCAGCATCGCGTAGGTCTTGCCCACGCCCGGCGCCGCGCCCACGAAGAGGCGGAAGCGACTGCGCCCGGCGCGGGCCGCGGCCGCGAGCAGCGCATCGGGCGAGGGCCGGCGCGGGTCCCCGGCTTCCCTCTGGCTCACGCCGTCAGTCTCTCACCGCGGCGCGGCGCGGTCGAGGGCGAGGTTCAGCGCGAGGACGTTCACGCGCGGCTCGCCGAGGAGGCCGAGGAAGCGCCCCTCCGTGTGCAGGGCGACGAGCGCCTCGACCCGGCCCGGGTCGAGGCCGCGCACGCGCGCGACCCGGGCCGCCTGGTAGCGCGCGGCCGCGGGCGAGATGTGGGGGTCGAGGCCGCTCCCGCTCGCGGTGACGAGGTCGACGGGGACCGGGGCCTCGTTGCCCGGATCCGCGGCGCGCAGCGCCAGGGCGCGCGTCCGAACCGCGTCGCGCAGCGCGTCGCTCGTCGGCCCCAGGTTCGAGCCCGCCGAGGCGGCGCCGTCGTACGGGAAGCTCGCCGTGGCCGAGGGCCGGCTCCAGAAGTAGCCGGGAGCCTCGAAGGGCTGTCCGATCAGCGCCGAGCCCACGACGCGCCCGTCGGCCTCGAGCAGGCTGCCGTTCGCCTGGCGCGGGAAGAGCAGCTGCGCCAGGCCGGTGACGAAGAGCGGATAGGCCACGCCCGTCACGCCGGTGAGCGCGAGGAGCACGAGGCACGCGGTGCGAAGCTCGCGGAGCATGGGTCTCTCCTCAGGCGAGGCCCAGCGCGACGAGCGCCAGGTCGATCGCCTTGATGCCGAGGAAGGGGG
>Ga0075428_100003170_pt1 | contig 17973 bp, 25 predicted proteins | sample RhiMetdeltSRZDD2_FD_75291 | JGI IMG/M metagenome (GOLD analysis project Ga0075428, IMG submission 75291) | Populus rhizosphere microbial communities from Tennessee, USA - Rhizosphere MetaG P. deltoides SRZDD2 | ecosystem: Host-associated > Plants > Roots > Rhizosphere > Soil | place: USA... | reverse complement strand
ACCGCTGGATCACCTACGGGACGCAGAGCTCGAACACGTTCTCCGTCCAGGCGATCGACAGCGCCGGCAACCGTTCTGCCATCAGCTCTGTGAGGCTCGACAACCAGGCCTGCTGAGCCCCTAGCCGTTACGGCGTCAAGCCGCGTCGGCGAGACCGAGCCGTTCGGCGAGGCGGTCGCGCTGCCACGCGCGCTCCGCCGCCACCCCGGCCTCGTATCCCGCAGGGTGAAGCCCCGCTGCCGAGTGGGCGACGACGAAGGCCACGTTCGCGGCGATCGCGCCGGGCGTAGCGCCGCTGGCGGCGACCGCCTCGAGATGCGACTTGAGCGCCGGCCTGCGAGCCTCCAGGCGAAGGCCCTCGGCGATCGCCGTCGTATCGGCGGCCATGAGCACGAGGCCGCCGATCTCGACCGGCAGCTGCGCTGCAAGTCCGGGTGCGCTCTTCACGAAGCCCTCGGCGTCACAACCCCCGAGCTCCTGCGCCTCGTCTTCGTGACCCTCCAGACGGAGCGCTTCGACCACCTGCTCGCGCCCTCTCGCCGCGCACGCGCGAGCGAAGTCGAGGGCCATGCTCTCGTCCCACGCCTCCACGCGCTCCAGGAGCCGTCCTCGCTCGGCGACGAGCACATGACGGTCGTCCTCCACGATGCCTGCGAGCTCGCAGGTCCACAGCTCGTCGTCGATCCAGTCCAGGAGCCCCTCGGCGGACAGCGCGTGGATCCCCGAGACGCGCGAATCGGCCTTCCCCTCGGCGTCGATCCAGATCCCAGGCTCCGGCCACCTGAACCCGCTGAAGAGCCCCACTCGATCGGCCGAGAGGAACTTGTACGCGATCACGTGTCCCGCTTCCAGTCACGGAACGCGGTGAGGAGATGCTCCTCCATGTCCGGGGGGACATCCTCCTCGCGCAGCTCTCCGAGAAGCTCGACCGTCGTCCTCATCTGGGCGAGGAACGAACGACACGGCGGACAGATCGCGACGTGCTCCTCGAAGCGGCGACGCTCGGCCGGCGTCATGCGCCCCTCGTTGTAATCGGTAACGAGCTTGACGATGTCGGCGCAGGTCACCATCACCGCGTTCCTTCTTCGAGGTACCGCTCGATCGCCGCACGTGCAGCGGCTCGCGCACGGTGGAGGAGCACCCGCTGGTTGCCGTCCGCGACGCCGAGATACTCACAGACTTCTCGCGGGGGCCAGCCTTCGACATCGCGAAGCGTGATCACTGCCCGCTGCATTCGCGGCAGCGTATCGAGCGCTTCGAGCAGCGCGGCCTGCAGCTCGCTCGACAGCAGGCGCTCCTCGGGTAGATCGTCCCACGGCGCCACTCCGCTCGACCACATTCCGGCCCAGCGGCCTTCTTCGAAGAACTGGTCAGGGCTGACGCCGATGTCGTCGCCCGACGCCTCCTCGGCTGCGAGCTCGGAGAGCGGAACGAGCCGTTGCTCCTGCTCCGCGCGCCTGCTGGCACAGTTGCGGAGAATCACCCAGATCCAGGTTCGAAGCGACGACTTCGCCTCGAACCCGTCCAGGCCTCGGACGACATTGAGCCACGTCTCCTGGACGACCTCTTCGGCCACCGCGCGGCGTGAGACGAACGCCATCGCGACCCGCGTCATCGACGGCGAGTGGCGCCGAACCAGAATGCAGAAGGCCTCCTCGTCTCCGTCCCGCAGCTGGGCAAGGATTCGCTCTTCCGCGGGCTCGATCGCGACGGTCCGCGAGCCGGCCACGGACGACACCGTAGCGCGTAACACCCGAGCGGGTCGGGTCTCTACCCAGATATGCCCAGTCGCGACGACGAGGATCTGCTCCTCGCCTGCGCAGAAGGTGACGAGCAGGCGCTGAGCTCGCTCTACGATCGGTTCGGGAGGATCGCCTACGGTCTCGCGCTCCGCGTGGTGCGTGACGCGGCCCTTGCGGAGGACGCGGTGCAGGAGGCGTTCCTCACCGTCTGGCGCCAGGCGAGGAGGTACGACCGCTCCCGCGGGAGGGCGGCGGCCTGGATCCTCATGCTCGTGCACCGACGGGCCGTCGACATCGTGCGCAGCGAAGCCCGCTCCCAGGGGCCATCCGACCGGCTCGAGGCGCTGGCAGCTCAGATGGCCGACGCCGCGAGTGCCAACGACGACATCGTCCTTCAAGGGGCGCGACCCGAGCTGAAAGCGGCGCTGGCGACGCTCTCGAAGGTCGAGCGCGAAGTCCTGGGCCTCGCCTACTGGTGCGGCCTGACCCAGTCGGAGATCGCGACCGTGCTCGAGATCCCTCACGGGACCGTGAAGAGCCGGACGTTCAGCGCGCTGGCACGCCTCCGGGAGGCGCTGAGCGCGGCGCCCGAGCTGGACGCGATCCGCTAAGGGCGGATGAACGCCGGCGGGCCGGGCCACATGGGCGCGGCCCGCCGGAGCCTCTCGACTAACGCCGTGCCTCGAGCACGATGTTGAACGGGCTCTCGTGGGCGACGCGCACGTCGCGGAACCCGGCCTCCTCCAGCACCGCGGTGAGGCGGGCGGGGCCGGCCTGGGCGCCGAGCGCGAGGCCGACGTCCTCCGAGAGGGAGTGCGGGACGCACATCGCCGCCGAGGCGGTGTAGTAGAGCCGGCCAACGGTGCCCTCGTTCTCGAGCAGGCTGTCGCCCGCGAACGGCTCGACGACCATCAGCGTCCCGTCCTCGGCCAGCGCCTCGTACGCATGCCGTGCTGCCCCGATCGGATCGCCGAGGTCGTGGAGGGCGTCGAAGAACGTGATCAGGTCGAAGCCGCTCCCGGCGTACGAGCTCGCGTCGTCGACCCGGAAGTCGACCCTGTCCGCGACCCCTGCCTCCTGGGCGTTCACACGCGCGGCCTCGATCGAGGCCTCATGCGTGTCGAGGCCGACGAAGCTGGACTTCTCGAACGCCTGCGCCATCAGGATCGTTGAGTGCCCGTGGCCGGAGCCGATGTCCGCGACGCGCGCGCCGCGCTCGAGCTTCTCGACGACGCCGTCGAGCGCCGGGAGCCACTCGGGCACCAGCGTGGCGCTGTAGGCGTTCCGGTAGAAGACGGCGATGCCGTGCTGGAGGCGCGGGTCGTGCTCGCCCCAGGCGACGCCGCCGCCCGTGCGGAAGGCCTCGATGGTCCGCTCCTGGTCGGCCCACATCGACGCAGGGATGTCGAACGCCGGCGGGAGGAAGACCGGGCTCGACTCGTCGGTAAGCACGGGCTCGTGCTCCACCGGCAGCTCGTAGGTCTCCGACTCCTCGTGGTAGGCGAGGTAGCCCCCGACGACCTGCGAGTTGAGCCACTCCCGGACGTACCGCTCGTCGAGCTCGGTGCGCGCGGCGACCTCGTGCGAGCTCAGCGGCCCCTGGCCTGCGAGCGCCCGATAGAGCCCGAGCTTGTGGCCGGTGCTGATCATGACGCCCGCGTAGGAGGCCGCCAGGTCGTTCAGCGCCTGTCCGATGAACGCCTCCGTCGATCTCTCTTGCACTGCCATTTTCGACCTCCGTGTCCTGGTTTCTGTGTCTGAGGACACGTTGTCTGCAGCGGTCTGGAGGCGGAAGGGTGAGTGCGGTCAGAATGGGTCCAAACGTGCCACCGGACACTCGATCCACCAGCCGCGGCCCCTTGCGGGTCTCGCTGCTCGTGCTCCCCGACGCGGGCCTCGGCACGCTCACGGGCATGTACGACACGCTCTCGGCCTTCCCGCTCGTCGGCGCTTTCGACGCCGCCGTCCCCTCCACGTCGCCGTTCGCCGTCGAGCTCGTCGGAGCAGACGCCAACCCCCAGCCGACGGCCAGCGGCATTGCCCTGTCCGTGCACCGCACGATCGCCGAGGCGGGCCGCACGGACATCGCGATCGTTCCTTCGCTCCTCGTCCGCGGCGGCGGCTGGGTCCAGGGCCGTTATCCCGACCAGGTGAACTGGCTACGGCGGGTGCACGCGGACGGTGGGCTCATCTGCTCGGCCTGCTCCGGGGTGCTCCTGATCGCCGAGACGGGGCTCCTCTCGGGTCACTGCGTCACGATGCATCCCGCCTACGCGCCCACCTTCAGGGACAACTACCCGGACGTCCCGCTCAATCTCGACGAGGTCCTGATCGCGACCGGCGACCGGCAGGAGCTCGTGATGGCCGGCGCCTCGGCGTCCTGGCACGACCTCGTCCTCTACCTCGTCGCGCGCCACGTCGGACCGACCGCGGCGCAGGCGGTGGCCAAGTTCTGGCTGCTCCAGTGGCACGTGGACGGGCAGGCGCCGTACGTGCCCTTCAACCCTCCGACGGACCACGGCGACGCGATCGTGCTCGAAGCCCAGGAGTGGCTGCGGACCGGCTACGCCGTGGCGGCGCCCGTGAGCGAGCTCGTCGAGCGCTCCGGGCTCCCCGAGCGGACGTTCAAGCGGCGCTTCGCCCGGGCGACCGGGCACTCGCCGATCGCGTACGTCCAGCACGTCCGCGTCGAGGAGGCGAAGCGCCGCCTCGAGCGCACGTCCGACCCGGTCGACCGGATCAGCTACGCCGTCGGCTACGAGGATCCGGCGTCGTTCCGCCGTCTGTTCAAGCGCATCACCGGCGTGCCTCCGGGCGTCTACCGGCGCAAGCTCCAGCTCCCCGCCTTCGCGCGCACGCGCTAGAGGACGATTCCCTCGGGGGCGTCGCGGTCGGTCGCGGCGGCGAACTCGTGCGCGCGCTCGACCGTCCCGAGCCACTCGTAGGCGAGGCCCTTCATGCCGATCAGCTCCACGCCGGCACGGGCCAAACGCGCCAGACCCTGGTCGTGGGCGGTGCCCGGCGAGGCGACGGCGTCCTCGACGACCACCACACGCTTCCCGATCCCGAGCAGGCCGAGGGCGGACTGGGCGACGCACACGTCCGTCTCGAGGCCGCAGAGGACGGCCGCGTCGCGCTCGTGGCGCGAGACGTCCGCGAGGATCTCCGGCGACGCGGCGAGGTCGAAGGTGGGCTTCACGTGCCTGACCATTCCGGCTGGCAGCGCCCCCTGGACGGGCGCGGCGGTCTCGCCGTTGCGCTCGGGCTCCTCCTCGGTGACCACCACCGGCACGCCGAGCCAGCCCGCGAGCCGGCAGAGCCACCGGATCCTGTCCGCCACGCGCGCGGCTTCGTCACCCGAGAGCTTGTCGAGAAAGCCGGGCTGCGTGTCCACGACGACGAGGACGGAGCTGTCGGCATGAAGTCGCGGCACGCGCCGGATCTTGCCACGCGAGCGCGCGTACACTGGAACGGTGAGCGTTCCAGTTCGCGAGACGCCGACCTTCACCGAGGTCGAGAGCCCGCTCGACGACGTGTTGCGACGCGTGAATCGGATCCGCGTCGAGCACGGCGCCGACCCGCTCTACGAGCTTCCCGCCGCCTGCACGGCCTGGGACGGGGGCGGATGCGTGCTCGAGCGCGCGTTCGAGGATCTGGGAGTCGTGGTCGTCGACTACCGCCGCGCGTACGGCCCGGGCATCCAGTTCGAGCACGGCCTCAGCCGCTTCATCTGGGACTTCGACGCCGGCCGCCACCCGGCGCTGCTCGGCCGCTAGCTCTCTCCGCGGCCGCGGATCCGCCGCGCATACACGAGGTGGTTCTTGCGCTCGGCGATCGCGAGCGCCTGCTCCAGCGCAGGGGCCGCCCGCGGCGTGCCGTGGTCTTGCGCACCTCCCGCGCAGCCGGATCCTGAGCCACGCGAAGAGTCGATGGCGGGGTGACGCCCGCCCCGAGCAGCGAATGACACAGGTGGGTCAGATGGTGCGTGAGCCGGCCGTCCGACGTAGAAGAGGTGAGCGTCAAGACACAGTCGCGCGACACCTCACGTCTCCCGATCCCCGAGCGGGGCGGAGCAGGCGGCCCCGCCAACGAGCACGCGCTTGTCATCGCGCTCATCCCGGCGCACAACGAGGAGAAGCAGATCGCCGACGCGATCCGGTCGCTGCACGAGCAGGAGGCGCCGCCGAACATGATCGTCGTCTGCGCAGACAACTGCACCGACGGCACCGCGCGCGTTGCCGAGGCCGCGGGCGCCTCCGTCTTCGTGACCGTGGGGAACGAGCACAAGAAGGCCGGGGCCTTGAACCAAGCCCTCGACCGCTTGCTGCCGGCGCTCCGCGACGAAGATTCGATCCTCGTCATGGATGCCGACTCGATCCTCGTATCGACCTTCCTCTCCGAGGCGCAGAAACACCTCCGTGACGGGGTCGGCGGTGTCGGCGGTGTGTTCACAGGCCGTTCCGGCGGAGGCTTCGTCGGCATGCTGCAGCGCAACGAATATGCGCGGTACGCACGCGATGTCGCACGGCTGAAGGGAAAGGTGCTCGTGCTCACCGGCACGGCAACCCTCTTCTCGGCGCAGACGCTTCGCCATGTCGTCTGGGCACGAGCCGAGGGCGTCCTTCCCGGCCGCTTTCCACAGGTGTACGACACGAACGTGCTCACGGAGGACAACGAGCTCACGCTCGCCTTGCTCCACCTCGGGTACAAGGTTGTCTCGCCAAGAGGCTGCCGCCTGACGACAGAGGTGATGGAGTCCTGGCGCGACCTGTACCGGCAACGACTGCGGTGGAAGCGCGGCGCGCTCGAAAACCTGCGCGACTACGGGCTGACGCGGGTGACCGCCAGGTACTGGGGGCGACAGATACTCACGTTGTCCGGGATCGTCGTGACGCTCGCGTACCTGCTCTCGCTCACCTGGTCGCTGGCCGTCGACGGAGCGGTCCACATACATCCGATCTGGTTGGCGGTGACCTGCGTGTTCGTCGCGGAGCGTTTCATGACCGTGCGGGCACGCGGGCCGCTACAGATGGCGATAGCCGCAACGGTGGTCGTCGAGATGTCCTTCGACATCTTTCTTCAGGGAGTCCATGCGAAGGCGATTTGGGACGCCCTCATGCGAAACGAAAGGAAGTGGTGACATGTACAACAGCGGAGTTCTCAGCGGTGGAATCGGTGCCGGCGGAGTGCTCGCCGGCGGCGGAGCCGCCGCAGCAGGCGGTGACCTCGGGACCCTCCCGTTCAGCGGTCTCGGCCTCGTGTGGTTCGTTGTGGCCGCGTTCGCCCTCGTGATGGCGGCGACCGCCCTCTGGCGGATCGTTCCGCGCAAGCTGGCATAGGAGTGAGGGCGTACGCACGCCCGTTTGCGGCCATCCTGGCACTCGCCGGGATGGCCGTCTTCGGCTGGGTTGCCGTCACCCTCGTGTGGGGCGAGCCCTTTTCGGCGATCACGACGTCGCGGGCGCAGGCCGCGCTGCGCCTCGAGCTCGCGGAAAAGAACGCGCTGTCGGAGCCCGCTGACCGGACAGAGGCGCCGACCGACCTGCGTCGCCGTGCCGCCGCGTTCCGCGCCCGCCTACGCGAGGGGAAGGCCGTCGGGACGATCGTCGTGCCACGTCTCGGGCTACGAATGGTCGTCGTGGAGGGGACCGGCGCGTCCCAGCTGGCTCGCGGCCCAGGCCGCTACCGGATGACGTCCCTGCCCGGGCTCGGAGGCACGGTTGCCATCGCCGGGCATCGTACGACGCACCTCCAGCCGTTCCGCCACCTCGATGCGCTGCGCCCGGGCGACAGCATCTACCTCGAGATGCCGTACGGAAGCTTCCGCTACGTCGTCTATGCAGACGCGATCGTCGACGACCGCGACTGGTCGATCCTCCTCCCCCGGCCGTTCGAGAAGCTGGTCCTTTCGGCCTGCCACCCGCTCTATTCAGCCTCGCAGCGGATCATCGTTTTCGCACGACCTCCCGCGAGCTCCGCTCGCACGGCGGGCCCATGACGCTTCGCTGGGCATCCTGGCGGTCCGGGGCAAGCCTGCCGAGATCACGTAGCGCCCCCAGACGGGCGTTCTGGCAGGCCGGAGCCACGACTGGTCGAACAGCTCTTTTTCTGGCCGGATTGGCGCTCGTGCTTGGCGCCGCGGTGCTCGGGCTCGTGCTGGACTCCCGCGACGAACCCGAGCCGTCGCGCATCCCCGTCCTCGCCTACCACGGCATCACAACGGATTCAGCCGTCGTGGAAAACGGGGCCGACCAACGCTTCTTCGACGTCAGGCTGCCCACCTTCCGGGCGCAGATGAGGTACCTCGACGATGCGGGCTACGACACGATCACGCCGACGCAGTACAAGAAGTGGGTGTACGGCGAGGACGTCTCGCTACCGGCAAGACCGATCCTCATCACCTTCGACGACGGTCAGGCGTCTGCGCAGCTCGCCACTCCCGTCCTCGAGGACTACGGTTTCGCCGCGACGATGTACGTGGCATCCGGGTTCGCGGACGGGGACTTCGGCGGCCCGAACGGCGAGAAAGACTGGTATCTGAGCTGGGACGAGCTTGAAGAGATGAGAGCGGCCGGCCCATGGATCCTGCAATTTCACGCCGGCCCGTTGGGACACGCCTTTGTCCGCGACCCTGCAGATCCCAGCTGCCATCGCTTCTACCCGTGCCGGTTCGGCGAAGACGACGCGACCAGACAGGCGCGGGTCAAGTCCGACGTGGCTCAGGGCCTCGGTGCCATGCGGTCGGCCTTCGACCTTCCGGCCGACTGGCGGGGCTCGACGTTCGCCGTCCCCTGGGACGACGCAGCCCAGTCCGGAGCCACCACCGAGCCCTGGCTGGCCGCGTACTTCGCCAGTCAGTTTCCGGTCGTCTTCGTTCAGGAGACGTACGCCGGCAACGTGAATCATCAGCGGTATCGCTTCGAGGTCCACAACCCCCACGATCTGACACGGTTCGAGTCCGGCCTCTCGTCGACGCGGTTTACCCGCTAGCTCCTAGCCACCCAAACGCGCCATGCGCGACAGGGCGACTGCTTCGAGCCTCGATTTGACTCCGAGCGCACTCAGGAGGTGGCGCACGTGGTTTCGCACCGTCTCCCGGCTGAGATGGAGATCGTCGGCAATCTGCTTCGTCGAGCGCCCCAGCTCGAGAAGCCCCAGCACCTGGGCCTGGCGGGGCGTCAGAGCTGGATGGGGGGACGCAGGCGGACGTTTCGGGGGTTCCTTGGCTTGGCCGAAGACACCGATCACCCGCTGGCCGCGACGAAGAGGAACCGACGTTATCTCGACGACGACCCGCTGGCGGTGAGCGTCCATGAGCACGATCTCGGCGTCTCTCACGGCCGTGACGCCCAGCACGTTCTGTGCGAATCTCTCCTGGGAGCGGAGCTTCTCCTCCGGAGCCGCCACCGACGTGAAGTGGCGGCCGAGCACATCACCGACCAGGCGCCGGGCGGCTAAGTTGATCCAGCGGACCACCCCGGTCTGATCCAGGATGAAGCTGGGGACGTTGACGCGCTCCAGCGCGCCCTCGAGATCACCGCCCAGGGTGTCTGCGGGGGGCATTCAACCAGTGTGCCCGCGAATGCCCTTTCACGTAGCGTGCATGCAAGACGAAAGGACGCACAATGACCGTCGCGGTCGCAGGAGGCACCGGCCTCGTCGGACGGTATGTCGTGGACGCGCTGCGCCGCTCCGGGCACGAGCCCGTCGTCGTCGCCCGCTCGACCGGCGCCGACGTTCTCACGGGCGACGGCCTGACCGAGGCCCTGGCCGGCGCCGAGTCCGTCGTGGACGTCCTCAACTTTTCGGCGGCGACTCCTGAGGAGTCGGAGGCGCTCTTCGGCGCCGCGGCGGCCCACCTCCTCGCGGCCGAGGCGGCGGCCGGCGTCCGGCACCACGTCCTGCTCTCCATCCTCGGCCTCGATCGTGTCCGCGGCAACCCGCACTACGCGGGCAAGCGCGCGCAGGAAGCGCTCGTGCTCGACGGGCCGATCCCGGCCACGATCCTGCGAGCCGCCATGTTCCACGAGTTCGCAGGCATGGTCGTCGACTGGACTCGGCAGGGGGACGTGGCCACGGTCCCGCCGCTCCTGATCCAGCCGGTCGCCGCGTCAGACGTCGGAAGAGCCCTCGCGGAGCTCGCCGTCGGGGACGTGCGCGGCACGATCGACCTGGCCGGCCCCGAGCCGCAGGACTTCGTGGACATGGCACGCCGGACGCTCGCGGCCCGCGGGGAGAGCATCCGGCTCATTCCCAGCTGGGAAGGAAACTTCGGCGCCGAGATGGCGGGCGAGATCCTCCTGCCCGGCCCCGACGCCCGCCTCGAGCGAACGACGTTCGATGAGTGGCTCGCGGCCCAGGCCGGCGCGTCCGGGTGAGGAGACGATGCGGGCCGGCGCCGTGCCGGCCCGCATCGCCAGTGGGTCTAGTCCACCCGCCTCCCGCGATCGTTGATCGAGAAGTGCTGGGTCTGCGGGTTGAGGTACTCGGTCTTGATCTTGTGCGGCTTCAGCTCCTGGGCCTTGACGCTCCAGATGTAGAGGCCGCGCCTCGTGTCGCTCTCGATGATCTCACCGCCGTACCAGTAGGAAGCCCAGTCCCCGCCGCGATAGGTCGGGCGCCCGCCGGCCGCGGGGTCCGTCGGCGACGGCGGGTCGAGCGGGAGGGGATCCATCCAGGCGATCTCGTACGCGTTGTCCGGATCGGTGAAGTCGACGAGCGCAGTCCCGGACTGATAGGAGCCGTGCACGAGCAGGTAGCGCTTCGTGCTCGGGACGATGTTGTAGTTGTGGACCGTGCAGTTCTCCCACTGCGACTGCGGTCGCGGCAGGACGTACTTGCCGATGATCTCGCCGGTTTCGGCGTCGTGGAACCAGGCTGTCTTCATCTCCTCGGTCTGCGACTGACCGGTCGGGAACCCCGTGGTCGCCCCCGTCGCCTGGCAGCGCGGCTCCGTGCCGCCGCCCGGCTCCCAGCCGGAGATGATGATCTTGCCGTCCCAGGTGAACGCCGCCGAGTGGAAGCGATCGACGGTCGGCGCAGTCGTCGTGTACAGGTGCTCGGGGTTCGCCGGGTCGGTCAGGTCGAAGACCGAGATCCCGTGACCCGCGCACGCGCCCTTGTTCACGTCGCCGAGGATGACCCCGAAGTCGTGGCAGATCTCCACTGGATCGCCCTCGTGCTCGCCGAGGTCGAAGGAGCCCAGAAGCTCCGCCGAGGCCGGGTCGTCGAGCGGGACCTCGACGATGTCCTCACGGTTGAACGGCGGGCCGGGACAGCGGTTGCCGTACTTGCCCGGGTTCGCCTGCAGCCCGTTCCCGCTCACGCTGTTGTAGAGGAGAACGCGGTCGTTCTCCTCGTCCGGAACGACAGTGTGCGTGTGCGAGCCGCAGTCGAGCGCCACGGACGCGATCAGCTTGATGTCGTTCAGGTTGGCGATGTCGAAGATCTGGATGCCCTCGAACCCGGTACACGGCGCAGGCACCGGGGTGCAGTCGGTCGGAGAGCCGCTCTGGCTCGACGTCGTGCATCCGTCGGTCCGCTGTGGCGAGTCCACCGAGCGGAAGACCAGGTTCCCGTACACGCCGATGTCACCCTGCGGGCTGACGCACTGGAAGTACGCGATCTCCTCGGGCTTCTTCAGGTTCGAGATGTCGACGATGCGGAACCCGTCGTAGCGCCCCTGGACAACTCGCTTGCCCCAGAAGGCAAGGTCGGTGTTCCTCGTGTCCCACGGGACAGTGCCCGGGCCCGTAGGCGGCGGACCGGTCACGGCGCCCGGCCGCAGACTGGCTCCGTCCAACCGCATGTTGTCGCTGTGCGGCCGGTCGGGTGTGTCCTCCGGCGGCGGCGAGGCCGCTCCGATGGGGACCACAGCGAGGATGGTCACTACCAGCGCGAACATCGGTAGCGCGAAACGCTTCCCGGATCGCATGGGCATACCCCCTTCCCTGTTGGGGAGAGCACCGCCGCGCCGCGCTGTCAGACCGCCCGGTCCCACCAACCAGGACGTGCAATCCCCCAACCGGCCGTTTACGGAACCCCCCCGTGACGGCGAAGCGCCAGCTTAGGACAGGTCGGCCGATCCCGCCACCTGAGTGTCCGCCCTACTCCGGCTCCCAGGCGTGCTCGACGACGTAGCCGTCGGGATCGAGGCACTTGACGCTGACGTAGTCGGGCTCGTCCCACCAATCGGCGACCGGGACGCCCTCGCGTTGGAACCGCGTCCGGAGCGCGCGCACCTCGTCCGGGCTCTCCGCTCCGCGGAAGCCGAAGTGCAAGAACGCCGGCAGAGAGATCGGCTCGGCGGTCTCCTGCAGCGCAAGCGCGAAGCCGTGCCCGTCGTGGAGCATGAGGACGCCGTCGTCCATGCGCTGAGCGGGCTCGGCGTCGAACCCGAAGTAACGTTCGTAGAAGCCGCGCGACCGCTTCTCGTCGTGCACTGCGAGCGCCAGGTGCGGCATGGGGCGAATCCTAGGACGCCGACCAGGGACGCCAGTCCTCGACGTCGATCGCAAGCACGGGCAGACCAGGTGGCTCCGCGCGGTACTGCGCGTACTTGGCCCCAAGCGCCTCGAGGGCCGCGGCCGCCTCGTCGCCCTCGTCGAGCACGCGCGCCCGCCCGCGAATCCGCACCCACCAGAGCTGCGTCCAGTCCTCGTCGTAGCGGTCGACGAGCACCGTCACGTCGGGCCGCTCGCGCGCGTTCTCGATGCGCCTGAGCGTGCGCGAGCGCTTCGGCTTCGCGTCGACCGCCGAGTAGAGCGTGTCACCGACCAGGGCGAACACGATCGGCACGAGATGCGGCCGGCCGTCGCGGTCGACCGTCGCCAACCGGGCGACCCGGGCGCGGGCCACGTCGTCGGCCAGTCGCCTCATGCGTCGAAACTAGCGCCGGTCGGGGAACCAGCCGCGGTCGCCGAGCAGTCTCGAATCCACTCCGTAGAAGTACGAAAGCGGTGCGACGACGAGCACGAATGCGAGCACGATGTACGCCGCCATGACTCCTCTCCTCCCAGTTCGTTGCCTCAGTTATTTAAACGTCTCGGGGGGTGCCTACATTCCCACAGGTAGGCTCACACCATGTGCCGAAGCATCCATACGCTCCACAATTTCGAGCCGCCTGCGACGCAGGAAGAGATGCGCGCAGCCGCGCTCCAGTACGTCCGCAAGGTGAGCGGCTACACCAAGCCGTCTCAGGCGAACGAGGTGGCCTTCGAGCGCGCCGTCGACGCCGTCGAGGCCGCGACGAGCCGCCTCCTGGACGAGCTGGTCACGAACGCCGCGCCGAAGGACCGCGAGGCCGAGGCGGAGAAGAAGCGCGAGCGCTGGCTCGCCCGCCAGGCCGTCTAGCCGCGCCATGGCCGAGCTGTCGCTCGTCGAGTTTCCGGCAGACGACCCGGAACGGGCCCGCCTGTTCTGGGAAGGGCTGCTCGGGGAGCCGCTGACCGAGCGAGAGCCCGTCGAGGGCCGGGGCCGCCAGACGCGCAGCGCGGCCGTCGCCGTCGGCATCCACGAGCGAGGGCCTGGCCCGGGCGACCGTGTCTCGCTTCCGTATTTCACGGTCGACGACGTCGGCGAGGCGCTCGCGCGCGTCCGCGAGCTCGGCGGCGAGGTCATTCACCCGGGCGAGCGCTGGGCGATCTGTCGCGACTCCGAGGGCAGCCCTTTCGGGCTTGCCCGCGCCATCCCGCGATAATTGCTCGGACGGGGAAGGAGAAGCCCTATCAGGTAGGCAGGCCCGAAGCCGGGCTTCTCCTCGTACGATCCCCGCCGCCGAGGCGCCGGAACGGGCGGCCCTCTTGGGAGCAGGCCGCCCGCCCCGAGCATCCCCCCAGCACCCGATCGCCGGCCGTGCGGCGCGACCGGCGTCGAGTATCCGTGTGGACCGTTGGGGGCGACACCTGGGGGTGGCCGCCCCCGGTCCGTGGGTCTTCCTAGCGGTCGATCAGGTACTCCTGCGTCTGCGGATTGAGGTAAGGCGTGCGCAGGTACGTGCCGACCCGGTCGTCGTCCAGCCGCCAGATGATCAGGCCGCGCTGGATGTCGGACTGGTAGATCCTGCCGTTGTACCAGTAGGTCGACCAGTCGCCGTAGTCGGCCTCGGGGACGACCGGCGGGGGATCGACGTACGCGATCTCCTTGGCGTTCGTCGGGTCGGAGAAGTCGACCACGGAGATGCCCGCCTGGTAGTTGCCTGCCACGAGCACGTAGCGCGGCTTCCCGTTCTTCTTCTTGAGCGGGATCATGTTGTAGTTGTGGATCGTGCAGTTCTCCTGCACGGTCTGGTTCCGCGGGAGGACGAACTTGCCGAGCTGCTCGCCGGTCTCCCCGTCGTAGAAGAAGTACGACTTCATGTCGTCCGTCTGCACGAGGCCGCCGGGCAGGACCGTGCCCGTCGCGGTGCAGCGCGGGTTCGTTCCGCCGCCGGGCTCATGCCCGAAGACGAGGACCTTGCCGTCGGTCGACCAGATGGCCGAGTGGCCGACCGTGACGTCGGGAACCTCGACGTGGTGCATGGCGACCGGATCCTCGAGCGTCGCCCCGTCCATCGGGTCGAGCGAGTAGATCTCGAAGCCCGTCCCGCCGGCGCAGCCGATCTTCTTCGCCTCGGCGTTGTAGATGATCCCGATGTCGTGGCAGGGATGATCCTCGGTGGGCTCCTGCCGGATCACGGCCGCCGCGGCCGGGTTGGCCAGCGGGATGCCGATGATGTCGATGTTCTCGCAGGTGCCGCTCGACGAGCCGTTGTAGACGACCAGACGGCCGTTGCCGAGGTCGGGCAGCATCGTCGCTGTGTGCGACCCGCACGCCAGGTCGATCGACGTGAGGAGCTGCGGGTTCTGCTTGTTCGCGATCGAGAAGATGTGCAGGCCCTCGAACCCGCCCGGCACCGTCTGCCCGTCACAGGTGACCGGGGTCGCCGACGGCGCGTTCGAGTTCCAGGAGCGCACCAGGATGTCGCCGTAGATGAGGACGTCTCCCTGGTTTCCGGCCGTCGAGTCCGGAGCGCACTCCTCGTAGTTGATGATCTCCCTCGGGCGCGAGGGGAAGGTCACGTCGATGAGGCGGAAGCCCTCGTACGTGCCCTGCACGACCGTGTCTCCCCAGAAGGCAAGGTCGGAGTTGATGCGGCCCGACGCGGGGCCGGGGAACGGCACCAGCCTGGGCGAGAAGCCCAGAGCGGTCATGTTGTCCGTCTTCGCCCACCCGTCGACGACGTCGACGCGTGGCGTGGCCGCGAGCGGGGCGGCGAGAATTGCTACCCCCACCACGGCCAGTGCAAGCAAGAACCGTGCTTTCACCACCTACCTCCTGATCTCTCGGCGAAGCGTCTGCGGCGCATCGCGCCCCGCTCCGCCAGTGCCTGACAGATCGAGGTCCCTCCTACGGCTCCTCCGAAAGCTCCCCCTTCCGTCCCGATGGCCGAACCCGCTCCCATCGCCGTGCCCGGCGCAGGGTTACGTGCCACTTAACTAGATTAGTGAGGCTAAACAAGACCTCCGCGTGTGTCAACCGTCGGCGTTAGGCTCGCCGTGCGTTGCCGTCGGATCCACCCGGAGGGGCACAGCTGGGAGAGCGCCTGCGCGCGCTTCGGCATGAGCGCGGGCTCTCGATCGCGCAGGTCGCGCAAAGCACGGGCCTCACGAAAGGCTTCATCAGCCAGCTCGAGCGCAACCTCACGTCGGTCTCCCTCGCCGCGCTCGCGCGGATCTGCTCGGCCCTCGGCGTCCGCTTCGGCGACGTGCTCGACGAGCCGCCGATGGGGTCCGTCATCCACCGTGCGTCGGCGATCCGCTGGACCGAGGTCGGCAACCACGAGGACCTCGTTCTCAGCCCGCCCGAGGAGCAGCGGCTCAACCTGATCGAGTCGCGGATCCCGCCGGGGGTGAGCGCCGGCGACGGCGTCTACACGTTCCCGGCCGACGTCGAGCTCGTCTACGTGCTCGCGGGCGTGCTGGAGCTGAACGTGGGCTCCGAGGTCGTCACCGTCGAGGCCGGCGAGACCTTCACCTATTCCCCGCGCGACCCGCACTGGTGGCGGAACCCGTCGGAGAGCGAGGAGACCGTCGTCCTCTGGTTCGCGGTCCCGAACCCCTACTCGGCGCCGCGGGTCGCTGAGTAGGCTGCCCGAGTGGCCGAGCAGCGCACGAAGGAGGAGCTTGACCAGGAGTGGGGCGAGCTCGTCGAGGAGCACCGGCTCGCCATGCCGGGCGTGCAGGTGCTGTTCGCCTTCCTCCTCATCCTGCCGTTCCAGAATCGCTTCGAGCGCCTGACGACGAACCAGGAGTACGTCTACTACTCCGCGCTCATCTGCGCGACCATCGCGATCGTCCTCCTCATCGCGCCGACCGCGGCGCACCGCATCCGCTGGCGGCGGCAGGACAAGGAGGCGCTGCTCCGCATGGCCACGAGGTCGGCCATCGCGGCAACGGTCTTCATCGCGGCGGCGATGACGGCCTCCGTCTACCTGATCACGGACTACCTCTTCGGCGAGCCGGCGACGGCGATCGTCACGGGCTTCGTCGCGGCCGCGTTCGTCCTCTTCTGGTACGCCTTCCCGCTCTGGCGGCGGCTCCAGGACTGACCGGCTAGAGGCGCGCGAGCTCCTCCCGCACGACCGCCAGCGCATTCTCGAGGCGCACGCGGTTGGCGTGGTCGTTGAGCCAGCCGCTGGCGCCGGATGGGTGGGGCAGCGGTACCGCCGTGGCGTCGCCGAGGGGATAGCGTCGACCGATCGTCTCGGTCAGGCGAGGAAGGCCGAGGAGGCGCCGGACGGCCAGACCGCCGACGACGAGCACGAGCCCCGGCTGGAGGAGGCGAAGCTCCCAGCCGAGCCAGAAGGAGCAGAGGTCGAGCTCCGCGGGGGTCGGCGGCCGGTCGCCGCGCCCGGACGGATGCTTTCCCGGGTAACAGCGCGTGACGGAGGCGCAGTAGAAGGTCTCGTAGAAGGCGTCCTCGTCGAAGCCGAGCCACTTCCGCAGCGTGCGGCCGGCCCTGCCCCGCCACGGTCTACGCTCGACGCCCTCGACCACGCCCGGCGCCTGGCCGACGATCATCGCCCGCTGGCCGGGGCGGCCCTCGAAAGCGGACAGTGACTCGAGCGGGAACCCGGCCTCGGCGCAGACTCGGCAGGCGCGGTTGTCCCGCTGGAGCGAGACGAGCGAGCGGTACGCCTGCCGGCGGCGGGTCACCGCCGGCAGGGTAGCCCTCCCTCGCTTACGACTTCTTCCCGCCGATCGCGCGCTGGAGCTGGGCCTTCGTCATGCGGGAGCGGCCCTCGATGCCGAGGTTCTTGGCCTCGTTGTAGAGCTGCTCCTTGGTGCGGCCCTTGGGGCGATTCGTGCCCGAGCGAAGCCCGCCGCGGCGGCTCGAGGACATGTCGCGCGTGGAGGTGCGCGACCTCTCGCGCGCCTCGCCCGACCGGGCGCGTTCCTTGTTGACCGTCCGCGCCGCGATCTCCTCGGCGCGGTCGGTCGAGGCGCCCTGTTCCTTGGCGCTCTTCTTGATGTGCTCGTACTGCCTTGCGCGCTTCGTACCCTTCTTGACCCCACGAGGCGGCATGAATCCTCCTGTTTCGCTTTCCTCGTCCTTGTACCGCGAGGAACAGTCGCGAAACAGGGGAAGCTAGGATGGGACAGCCGCGGAGAGGTGTCCGAGTTGGCCTAAGGAGCGCGACTGGAAATCGCGTACCCGGTGAAAGCTGGGTCGCGGGTTCGAATCCCGCCCTCTCCGCCTCATCTCCCCTCGAACGAGGGGAACGTCCGGAGCCGTCGAGGATCTCGGGACGCGGGCGGTACAGCCTCACCGTGTAGTTCCAGCTCTCCACGATCGGGAGGCAGTGATGCGCGCTAGGAGCTAGCCGTCCTCGTTGGCGACCACGAAGGCGGCGACGTTCTGGATCTCCTCCTCGGAGAGCTGACCCTCGAAGGCCGGCATCCCGCCGCCTCCCTGCGCGACCTGGTCCTCGACCGCGCCCTGGTCGAAGCTCGAGTCGTTGAGGTTCGGCCCGACGTTCCCGGTCGTACCGGCCGCCTCGAGCGTGTGGCAGCTGCCGCAGTTGGCCACGAAGATCTCCTGGCCGGCCGCGAGGTCGCCCCCGCCGCCTCCACCGCCGCCCGTGTCGCCCTGCTCGCCGGTGTCCGTCGCGCCGGACTCGGTGTGCTCGGCTCCGCCCTCGCTCTCGTGCGCCTCGCCGAGGACCTCGACCGCCGCGAGCATCGCCACCACG
>Ga0075428_100003168_pt1 | contig 17978 bp, 16 predicted proteins | sample RhiMetdeltSRZDD2_FD_75291 | JGI IMG/M metagenome (GOLD analysis project Ga0075428, IMG submission 75291) | Populus rhizosphere microbial communities from Tennessee, USA - Rhizosphere MetaG P. deltoides SRZDD2 | ecosystem: Host-associated > Plants > Roots > Rhizosphere > Soil | place: USA... | reverse complement strand
GTCCTGTCATAGGCTTGGGCCGACCTGGCAGAACACCCGCAACGGCGTGCCTAACTCCGCCGGAGTAGATCGCCGGGTGAATACACGTGTAGCGCCAACTGTCGATTGGACGAGACACCGAGTCTAGTGGTTTGTTCCGACAGCGAAAGAAATTTTGGCCGATCAGTTAATTCGCCATGTGATGAACCCCAGGATGTTGCCTCCTCCCATGGCCACCACCGGCGTGTCACCGCTCGGGACGTTGCGCCACCGGTCGAAAGCCGGGTTGTTGGTGGCGAACACGCGGCTGCTTCGCTCCCGGAACGCCACCCCTTGGCTGGTGAACGCGTCGACCACCTCGGCCGCCAGCTCCCAGTCGACCTGGTTCGTGAAGTTGATGTCGCCCTTCCCGTCTGGAGTCTGAAAGTGTGACTCTCGCGTGGTGCCGTTGCCGCCGCCGTTGACGAGCAGCTGCCAGGCGGCCCCAATCGAGACACGCGGGAACCTCGGGGTGTTCGCCTGAATGCCGAGTCGCGCTTCGACGGGATGGACCAGCCGTTCCACCGGCGTTCCGCCGCCGACGTATCGCATATACCCCAGCTCGCCGAGCAGCCAGAACTGCATGCCGCTCACGTTGAAGGCACGCATTGACGTGCCGGCGTTCAGGATCAACTGATCCTTGAGATCAAGTTTGGTCTCGACCGGAGGACCAACGAGGAAGCCCGTGGTGCCCCACTGCGACGAGTCGACGAGCTGTACGCGCAGGCCTGTGTCGGGGTCGCCCACGTGCTTGTAGCCGGCATTGAGGAGGATCTCGATTCCACTGAACCGGCGGGCGATCAGCACATCGGCGCCGACGTCGGTTTTGCCAGACGCTCCGGCGGCGTGTCGCCAGTCCTCCACGTTGTAGCCCGGGCGTTCGGTTGGAATTTCTACGTACCCGCGCACGCCGACCCCAATCCTGCTCCCGTTGTCCTGCGACAGCAGGTTGATCTTCGCGCCCACGGTCACGTCACCGGAGGAACTGCCAAACGCCCCGTGCCCGGGCGGCTTGATGTTGACGCTATCGAGGTAGTAGCTCTTGAACGGTACCTCCTGCGCGAACATGAAATACGGTTGCTGGCGGGCGGCGAGCGTCGGGTACGTGTCGATGAACAGGTCGAGCGGCGGGACCGGATAGCCCGTGGGATCCTGGTTCACGCTGTTCGTGCGAACCACAGGCAGCCCGCGCACGAACAGTTCGACGCGCCCTGGGAGGCCGATCGCGCCCTGGAAGCCGTACTGAAAAAAGTCGACGTCGCCGGGATGACGGTCGTAGTTCAGCACGGAAAAGCCGCCGGCCGCTTCGCCAGGCAGCAGGGTATAGGGTGAAGCCGCGCGGATCAGACCGAGGCCGCCGTCGGCCGACAGGTTGAAGCGTCCCGGTTCGAGCTGTTTCGTGCGGGTGCGCAGGTCCGGCTTCTTGCGCGTCTTGCGAGGCTCGGTCAGCGTGCCGACGGGACTCGAGGCGGCCGCGGCGACGATCGGGTCTGGTGCGGCGTTCTGATCGGGGGTGCCCTCTGCGGCCGAAGGCATGGCTGGCAGAAGGAGAATGAACGCGAGAAGGAGACCTCCGGCCGCGCCGGCGTCCGCACGTGTATGCATGATCAGGGGGACGCGTGATGAGATGCCAAATGATAGTCGATGCCCGGCTTCGGCGCCGGAGTGGATTCTCAGATCGTGCTCGCACCAGCTCGTCCGTCGACGCGCGCGACGAACGATGAAGCGGCGGCTTCACGATAAGATCGGAGGCGAAGAGGCCGTGGCTCGATCAGGACATATCGACACGTCGGCGATCATCGACTTCACGCCGCGCCGCGGAAGCGGGTGCGCGCACCTGGACCAGATCGCGCGTGTGCGTCCCAGCGCGAGCGGGTGCGAGGATTGTCTGAAGATCGGCGGTCGGTGGGTGCATCTGCGCCTGTGTCTCACATGCGGCCACGTCGGCTGCTGCGACAGCTCTCCGAACCGGCACGCCACCGCTCACCATCACGCCACGAAGCATCCCATCATGCGCTCGATGGAGCCGGGAGAGGAGTGGGGATGGTGCTTTGTCGACGAAGTCGTCCTCTGAGCGTCCCCGCTCAGAGTGAAGACTTCTCGAGCTTCTCCCTGATCTCCTCGAGCTTCTGGCGCTCGCTGTCGCCCACGACGGGGTACTGCAAGTCCATGCTCTCGAGCGCCTCCGCAATGACGGCCGCGACGACGGTGCGTGCCCACCACTTGCGATCGGCGGGCACGACGTACCAGGGCGCCTCCTTCGTCGTGGTGTTCCGAATCGCATCCTCATAGGCCTGCTGGTACTGATCCCAGAGGTGACGCTCCTCGATATCGCCGGCGGAGAACTTCCACAGCTTGTCCGATTCGGCGAGCCGGCTGAGGAGCCGGCGGCGCTGCTCCTCCTTCGAGACGTTGAAGAAGATCTTCCGCACCATCGTGCCGTTCTGCGACAGATGCTCCTCGTGCGCGACGATGCTCTTGAAGCGCTGGCGCCAGATCTTGCCGGTGGCCAGCGTGGCCGGCAGTTGCTGACGGTCGAGCAGCTCGGGATGCACCCGGACGACCAGCACCTCCTCGTAATAGGAGCGGTTGAAGATGCCGATATGGCCGCGACGGGGCAGGCGGATCGTCGTGCGCCACAGAAAGTCGTGGTCGAGCTCCTCGTCGGACGGAAGCTTGAACGCGTGTACCTGGCAACCCTGCGGGTTGAGCCCCGAGAACACGTGCTCGATGGCGCTGTCCTTGCCGGCCGCGTCCATTCCCTGGAGGACGACTAGCAGGCTCCATTCGTCCTGCGCGTAGAGACGTTCCTGAAGCTCGCGGATGCGCGACGTATACCGTTCGAGCTGTTCGGCAGCCTTTTCCCGGCTCGCGCCGTCCGGGAGGAAGTCCGGAGGGTGGCTGCGGAGGCGGAAGCGTTTGCCCGCGGCGGCCTGGTAGGGTCGGAGATCGATGCGTTTGGACACGTCGTGTGATTCTCCGCCGTCAGCTTCTCACAGGTGCCGGTCGACCGGAAGGCAGCGTCTCAGGGCTGTCTCCGCCCGCTTTCGTTTTCCGCTCCACGCAAGTACGCTGAAGGAAAGAGGGAACCTTGAATCCAACCGTCCGATCGTTCGACCTCGCACATCTGGCGCATCTCGAGATCCTCACGCCGAAGCCCGACGAAAGCCTGCAGTTCTTCGTGAACGTGATGGGGATGACCGAGAGCGGCCGACGGGGTGAATCGGTCTACCTCCGAGGCTGGGACGACTACGAACACCACACGCTGAAGCTGACGGCCGCGAAGGTGCCCGGGATGGGGCATTTCGCCTTCCGTGCGTCGAGCCCCGAGGCGCTGCAGCGCCGCGTCGATCTCATCGGACGCGCCGGGCTCGGCAAGGGATGGACGGACGGCGACCTCGGTCACGGGCCGGCGTTCGCGTTCACCACTTCGGACGGCCACAACATGGAGATCTACTACGAGACCGAGTGGTACAAGGCGCCTCCGGAGCTGCGACCCTCGCTCAAGAACCAGGCGATGAGGTTTCCCGGGCGGGGCATCAACGTACGCCGTCTCGACCACCTCAACTTGCTCACGTCGGATGTCGCCGGGTTGCGCCGGTTCATGGAAGACGTGCTCGGACTGCGCACCACGGAGATGATCGTGCTCGACAGCGGCGAGGAGGCGGGCGCCTGGGTGACGGCAACCAACAAGACCTACGACGTGGCGTTCACCGCGGACCACTACGGCGCGCACGGCCGCTTTCATCACGCGACGTGGGCCGTGGACTCCAAGGACGAGGTCCTGCGGGCTGCCGATATCTGTCTGGAGAACAACGTCCGCATCGAGACCGGTCCGCACAAGCACGCGGTTCAGCAGACGTTCTTTCTCTATGTCTACGAGCCCGGCGGAAACCGGATCGAGGTGGACAGCGCCGGAGCCCGCCTGATGATCGCGCCCGACTGGCAGCCGATCGTCTGGACCGAGGCAGAGCGCAAGAAGGGACAGGCGTGGGGCCTCAAGACCGTCGAGAGCTTTCACACCTACGGGACGCCGCCGATCGAGCAATACGTGGGCCCGCGTAAGACCTAGCCCGCGGCCTGGCCCGGATACGATGCCGCCCATCCCCAGACGTCATCGATCCAGTCAGCGTCGCGAGTTCGCCAGGAGGCTGGAGATCGGCCTCCGCATCGTTCTGGTCGCCCTCGTCGGCGTGGCCGCGGCAATGGTGGTGCGGTTCTTCCGCGGGTCCGAGGTGGCGATCGGATTCGACGAGACGAACCGTGCGTCGGGCACGCTGCCCGCGATCGTCACCGTCGATCGCGACAGGCAGATGACCGCGACTGCCAGCTGTCGTGCCCGGGAGGGCGCGCCGAGCGACTGCCGGCTGTCGGTGAAGCTGCCTTCCGGAGAGCATTTCATCCAGATCCGGTTGAAGCACCCGGACGGCCGCTGGACACCGGACAGCGACCCGACCGTCATCGAGGTCCCGTGAGGGTAGTGTCTCGGGCTGCGACACTACCCCCGTGAGCCAGGTCGGTGCGGTTGGCCGGAGAGGTTCGTTACACTGAAGGCAGCATGAGCATCCAGACCGCCATTCCCTGCGTCCTGATGCGCGGCGGCACGTCGAAGGGCGCGTATTTCCTCGAGCGCGACATGCCGGCCGATCCGGCAGCACGTGACCGTGTCCTCCTCTCGGTGATGGGCTCGCCGGATCCGCGTCAGATCGACGGCATCGGCGGCGCCGACCCGCTGACCAGCAAGGTCGCCGTCGTCTCGAAATCGAAACGGGACGGCATCGACGTCGACTACCTGTTCTGCCAGGTGTTCGTCGACCAGGCGCTCGTCTCGACGGCGCAGAACTGCGGAAACATCCTCGCCGGTGTGGCGCCGTTTGCCATCGAGCAGGGACTCGTGCCGGGTGAGGACGGGGTGACGAGGGTCCGAATCTTCATGGTGAACACCGGCCAGACGGTCGTGGCCACGGTGCAGACGCCGGGGGGATGCCCGATCTATCACGGCACCGCCCGCATCGACGGCGTGCCTGGGAGCGGCGCGCCCATCGGGCTGAGCTTCGCCGATGCCGCCGGCTCCATGACCGGGGCGCTCCTGCCGACTGGTCGGGAGGTTGACGAGGTGAACGGCGTGCGGCTCACGCTGATCGACAACGGCATGCCGGTGGTGGTGATGCGGGCGGCGGACCTTGGTCGCACCGGGTACGAGAGCCGCGACGATCTGGACGCCGACAGCGAGCTCAAGGCCAGGCTCGAGGCGATCCGGCTGACCGTGGGCCCGATGATGAACCTCGGGAACGTCGCCGAGCAGTCGGTGCCCAAGATGATCCTCGTGTCACCGCCCCGTCACGGCGGCCTCATCTCGACACGGTCCTTCATTCCGCATCGCTGTCACGCGACGATCGGCGTGTTCGCGGCGCTCAGCGCGGCCACCGCCTGCCTGCTGCCCGGAAGCCCGGCGCACGACATGGCCGCGATCCCGGCGGGAAGCCGCAAGAGCATGCTCGTCGAGCATCCGACGGGCGCCAGTCCGGTCGTGATCGAGGTGGCGGAGCGAGAGGGGCGAGTGGCCGTGACCGAGGCGGCCATCGTCAGCACCGCGAGACCGCTGTTCGCAGGCCATGTGCTGATACCGGCGGACGTGGCGGCCGCCTGACCGCTGGCTGCCGGCTGGTCACGTCCTTTCTGTAGCCTGCAGGCGTTCCGCCTACCGGCTCGTGCGGACCGCCTGTACCACGCGATAGAAGGCTTCGCGGTTCGCCGCCAGCTCACAGGCGACGTCCTCGAGGACGGCGTCGAGCAGTTCGGCTTCCATGGCCGGCAGCGCGCGCCTGATTGCCGTAATCGCTGCCGGACGGCCGTCCAGGTCGAACGTGTACCGCGGGTGAGTGGCGGCGACGCCGGCGATGAGCGCGGTCAGCTCGCGCTCGAACGTCGGCAGGTCGTCGTGAAGCGGGCGCGGCGAGGCGGGCATGCGCCCGGCGCAGTCCCGCGCGAGGTCATCAGGTGTCATCGCGCGATCGGTCATGGATCCCCATTGTTCCATGATCACCGCGCGCTCAGTTCGTGCCGGCCGATCCCACGGCCTTCACGAGCTCGCTGAAGACGTTGACCCCGCCGTGGCCGCCGGCGTTCCTGTCGACGCGAAGGTTCAGCGAGCGGATCGACTTCAGCAGGTGCTCCGCTTCCGGTGTGCTCCCGCCGCCGGTGCCCGGGAAGAACAGATCGCTCTGGAACAGCACGCGCGTCGACGGCACGTAGGCGATGACCATCGAGTCCACGTGCGGCGAGCCCTTGATGACGTAGAGCTGGAGGCTCTGACCGCCCTCGGTAATGACGCGCTTCTCTTCGAAGGTTTGCAGCGAGCCCACCTGCCGTCCGGTGGAGCGCTTCGACGCGAGATCGTCCGGAGGGTTGGAGTGCTGCGCATCGATGAGCGCGCGCAGCGTCGCCTCGTGCGCCCTGGCGGCAATGATCGTGGCGCCTTGCGCGACGATACCGCGGACGCCGCCGATGTGATCGAAATGCGGATGCGTGACGGCGGCGTACCGCAGCGGCTTGCCTGGAAACTGCGAGGCGAGCAGTTTCACCAGCGTCTTGCTCTGCGCCTCGGTATACGGCGCCTCGACCAGCACGAGGAACGTCGGGAACTCGACGACGAGGCTGTTGTGCGAGTAGGCCTGCGCGAAGAACACGCGATTGGCCACCGGCATCAGCCGCAGCGGCGAATAGTCGGCGCCGAACGCGAGGACGCGATCGGTCTCGGGCGACGCTTCGTCCGGGACGTTGAAGATGCGCATCGCTTCGGGGTCGTCGATCGAGGCGGAAGCGAAGTGCACGTCGGCGTAGTGCTGACCCGCCTTGCGAATCGTGATCTTGTGCGGCAGCTTGACCCCGCTCACGTCGCGGTAGTCCTCGAGGATGTACTGCGCCCTGACATCCCCGAGAATCGTTTCGGTATCGCTGGTCTCGAAACCGGTGATCAGCTTCGAGTCGGGATCGAAATAGAACCCGACCGTGTCTCCGCCGAGCGACATCGTTCCGAAACGCTGGATGCGGCCGCTGAGCGACCGCCTTTCCGTCGTGTTCGACGACACGGTGCGGGCGGCCAGCAACGCGAGAGCGACCACGCTGCGCTTGAGGGCGATACCCGGCGAGTTCTGCGTCCCCCAGCTGAAAAGCCCCGAGGCCGACATGACCGCGGGGGGACGGTTGCCGACCCTCTCGAGGCCGACGGTCCGGTCACCCTGTCTCGTGAGGACTTCCTGCCGGTGCTGGGAGAACCCGGCGGACGTCTCAATCTGATAGTCGAAGGCGGCGCGATTGCCAGCGAGGTCTATCGTTTCACGCACGTCGAGCAGCGTCGCTGGAGGATCCTGCTCCCCGGTTCTGACCTGCTGTCCGAGAGCAGAGCGCGAGCCGCGCCCGTCTTTCATGACGTAGCTCTGAAGGTTTCGGACGCGCTCGCCGCCCATCGCTTGCACGGCGTCCTGCGCCAGCTCCCGAGTGCTTGGCGCGGAACAACCGGCGCCATACACCGCCAGCCCCGCGCACACGACCAGCCCCAATCGACGCATGCCGACTCCCCTATTACAAACCACATCGTCAAACCGGCACTCCGGTTGAGCAGCCCAATTGAATTTCCTCTTCGGATTTTTGGAGACATCCGTGGATCAGGTGCCCACGTCAGGGCGTCAGCGGCTTGACGGTGCTGACAGTTTTCGAACAAAACCGCGAATTATCGTGGGATCGCCGCGCGCGGCATTGTTCGTGCTCAAAAACACGACTGACACGGGCGCGTGGATGACACTGCGCTCTTACAGGCACCAGGAGGACAGTCTTCAATGAAGAAATGCGCTCTGACGCTTGCGGCCGCGGCTGCCATACTGTTCGGCACCACTGCGCCCGCGAGCGCCCAATCGACTACGAAGATGCCGACGTTCGAGCTTTCGGCGGGGTATCAGTGGCTCAAGAGCACCGGGGATGTGGACCAGAGCTTCCCGTTCGGGCTGGCGGTTGACGGCGTTCGCAACTTCGGCGCGCTCGGCATCGTGGCCGAAGGCAGCTGGTCGATGGATTCGGAAGGGGATTCTCCGGACGATATCAAGTTCAACGTGTTCGGCGCCCAGGGAGGCGTCCGGTGGACGCTTCGGAGGCACGCGCGAGTGTGGCCGTATGGCCAGTTGCTCGCGGGCGCCGGGATCTTTCACACCAGCGGTGACATCGGAGGCGTCGATCAGGGAGATACGTCCACCCACTTTACTCTCCAGCCCGGCGCTGGCGTCAACTTCGTCGTCGGCGATGGGTGGGGGCTTGTCGGTGCCGTGGACTACCGTCGCGTTTTCCTCGATGAAGAGACGGATGGCAGCTCAGGACTGAATCAGGTCAGGGTGTTCGTCGGCGTCCGCATGATCCTCGACTAGTTCCTCGTGAAGCGACCTCCTCGCTTCGGCATGCATGCAGGCCCGGGCGTTCGCGTCCGGGCCTGTATGTTTTTCTATTGATCCCTTACACGGCTTCATCGCTCCAATGCATTGGAAGGGCGCGACGTGCCCGAACCGGAGGACTTCATGACAACCCGCTTTTCGACCTGCGCAGCCATGTTGCTGGCACTGTTCGCGTTTTCAACATCGGCCACTGCCCAGACCACGGCGACGAACTCGGTGCCGCGATTCGAGGTGGGCGGCGGCTATCAGTGGCTCGATGTCAATGCCAACGAAAGCGAGAACACCTTTCCCTCCGGGTTCGCCGCAGATGCCGCGAAGTACTACAAGGGACCGTTCGGCCTGGCTGGGGAAGTCGGATGGTCCCACGACTCTGCAGAGGCGTTTGGCAATTCGGTGAGCAGCGGCTACTTTCACGTCGGCACGGGCCCGCGTGTGGCGGTTCCAGTCGGGCGAGTCCTGCCATACGGGCAGTTCCTCATCGGCTACTCGAGGCTGTCGGCCAGCGCGACGCAGAATGGGGTCGAGACGGAGGCGTCCGCGAACGCCTTCATGTTCCAGTTCGGCGGCGGGGCGACCCTGAGGCTGGGGAACAGCTGGGGCGTGTTCGCTGATCTCGCCTACCGACACGCCTACTTCGACAACGCCTCCAACGAGTTCAAGATCTATATTGGCGCGCGCGCGCTGTTCAACTGACGGTCCGCGAGGGCTCTTTACTGTTTCCTCCGTTTCAGGCGTCCCACCGAGCTGAAGCTCGGTGGGACGCCCGAGGCGCTGACGCCGCGGCTCCTGCCGCGGTTGGTATACTGGTGGTTTCTCCTCCAGTACGCACTTCACACTCATGACTCTTGCTGAACGAATGTCCCGCATCGGGACCGAATCCGCGTTCGAGGTCCTCGTCAAGGCCAAGGCCCTCGAGCAGCAGGGCAAATCCATCGTGCACCTGGAAATCGGCCAGCCCGATTTCCCGACGCCGCGTCATGTGGTCGAGGCGGGCAAGCGCGCTCTCGACGAAGGCTGGACCGGCTACGGGCCCACCGCCGGGTTCCCCGAGTTCCGCGAGCAGATCGCGGCGTACGTCTCGCGCACGCGTGGGATACCGGTGGGCGCCGACAACGTCTGCGTCGTGCCCGGTGGAAAGCCCATCATGTTCTTCGCGATGATGGCGGTCGTCGAGCCAGGCGACGAGGTGATCTACCCGAATCCCGGCTTTCCGATCTACGAGTCGGTCATCGAGTTCCTCGGCGCGAAGGCGGTGCCGATGCCGCTCGTGGAGAGCCGCGGTTTTTCGTTCGACCTCGACGTCTTCGAGTCGAAGCTGTCGACCCGGACGAAGATGGTCGTGCTCAACTCGCCGGCGAATCCGACCGGCGGTGTCATTCCGCTGGACGACCTGGCACGCATTGCCGATCTGCTGCGCGATCGCGACGTGCTCATCCTCAGCGACGAGATCTACTCGCGCATCTTCTACGGCACTCCACCGCAGTCGATCACGCAGTTCGACGGGATGCTCGACAAGACGGTCATCCTCGACGGGTTCTCCAAGACCTACTCGATGACCGGCTGGCGCCTCGGCTACGGCGTGATGCCGCGCTGGCTCGCCGACGCCGTCAACCTCCTCATGGTGAACTCCAACTCCTGCACGGCCAGCTTCACGCAACGCGCCGGCATGGCCGCGCTGACGGGGCCGCAGGAGTGCGTCACCGCGATGGTGGAGGAGTTCCGCAAACGGCGCGACGCGATCGTGCGGGGTCTGAACGCCATTCCCGGCTTCCGCTGCACGCAGCCAGAAGGGGCGTTCTATGCGTTTCCCAACGTGTCGGCCACCGGCATGTCATCGCGCGAGCTCGCCGACCTTCTGCTGTACGAAGCGGGTGTGGCCGCGCTGAGCGGCACGGCGTTCGGCAGCTACGGGGAAGGTTACCTGCGTTTCAGCTACGCCAACTCGCTCGAGAACATCCAGGAAGCGCTCACGCGGATTCAGCACGTGTCGGCGCGCTGGACGGCCGCCGTCCGTTAGCGGGAGCCGGCGCCGACGAGACGCGCACCTCGTCGGCTTCCTTGACCACGCCGGCGGCGAGCGCGAGCGAGGCCCGCGACACGTCTCATGCGAACGCCGTCTCGTGCTGCAGCGTGGCGCACCCACTCCTCCTCCTGGCTTCGATCCAGGACCCGCATTCTGGGAAACGAGGCGAGCACGGCGGGTTCCTCCTCCCTGAGGAAGCCGCTGAGAATCATCGGGCCCCTTCGCGTCGCCAGGTCCTGGAGCCACCCGGCCGACTGGATGATCAGGCCGCCCGTGAGGTTCGCCATCACGAGGTCGAATCGCGAGAGCACGGCGGTCCGAAGGTCGACTGGCCGGACGTCCACGGCAGCGCCGTTCCGCGCCGCGTTCTCGCGCGCCGACTGCACCGCGTCGGGATCGTCGTCGATGGCGATCACGCGCGAGGCGCCGAGCAGGCTGGCTGCAATGGCAAGTACGCCTGAACCGGTGCCCACGTCGATCACCGTTCCGCCCTTGACGTCGAACTGCTGCAGCGCGGCCAGGCACAGCCGTGTCGTCGCATGATGTCCGGTTCCAAACCCCATCGACGGCTGGATGACGACCACGACAGGCGTGCGCAACCGCGCTCCCGAAGCGACGGGCTGCAACGAAGCCGCATCGGGCACGTCCCATGGCGGCGCGACGATGATGTTGCCGATCCGGATGGCCTTGAGGTTGGCCTGCGTGCGCGCCGCCCAATCCTCGTCGGGCACGTCGACAGGCTCGAGGGCCAGGTCGGGGAAGTCCTTCGGCAGCGCGGCCGCGGCGCGATCGCGCTCGGTTGGCGTCTGGAAGAACACCCGCCAGGCGTTCTCCGACTGCTCGTCGATGGCGGCGATCTCGTAGTCGCTCAGCGCCGCCTGCAGCAGATCCGGCACGCTCAGACGTCGCACGTCGATCGCGGGCCAGGTGCGCATGTCGGAGGGGCTATCCGAAGATGTCCTTGACCCGGTCGAACAGTCCTCTGTCCCCCTGATCGTCGAGCGGCGTCGGCTCGTACTTGTCCTTGGGAAGCGAGGCGGCGAACTGCTCGAGCAGCTTCTTCTGCTCCTTGGTGAGCTTCTTCGGGGTGAGGACCTTGACCGTTACGAGCAGGTCGCCCCGTCCTCCGCGTCCCGTCACGTCGGGCATGCCGCGCCCGCGCACCCTGAAGGTCGTGCCGGTCTGCGTGCCTTCCGGGATGGTGAACGACTCCTCACCGGCCAGCGTTGGAATTCGGATTGGACCTCCGAGCGCCGCCGTCGGGTACTGCAGCGGGATCTCGCAGTGCAGGTCGTTGCCGTCACGCTGGAAGAACGGATGATCCAAAACCTGGATGACGACGTAGAGATCGCCGCGCGGACCGCCGGCCACGCCAGCCTCGCCCTCGCCGGTGAGCCTGAGCCGCTGTCCGGTGGCGATGCCTGCCGGGATGCGGACGGTGAGCTTGCGCTCTTTCTGGACCCGTCCCGCGCCGCGGCAGGTGGGGCACGGCTTGGCAATGATCGACCCGGTGCCGCGGCACTGGCCGCAGGTGCGTGCGACGGTGAAGAACCCCTGCTGGTAGCGGATCTGTCCGCGGCCGTGGCACTGCGGGCAGGTGGTCGGGGCCGAACCTTCCGCCGCGCCGCTGCCGTTGCAGGTGTCGCAGGCCTCCTGACGCGGAATCAGAATCGACGTCTCGAAGTCGCGCGCCGATTCTTCGAACGAAATCTCCAGGTCGTAGCGCAGATCGGCGCCACGCTGCGGCCCGCCGCGGCGGCGCCCGCCGCCGAAGACCTCCGAGAACCCGAAGATGTCGCCGAGCCCCCCGAGGATGTCCTCGAACCCGGTGAAGACGGTGGGGTCGAACCCGCTGGTGGCGGCGCCGCCGAGCCCTGCGTGGCCGAACCGATCGTACATGTGCCGTTTGTCGGCATCGGCGAGGACCGCGTAGGCTTCGGCGGCCTCCTTGAACTTGTCCTCGGCGGCACGATCGCCCGGGTTGCGATCGGGATGGAAATTCAGCGCGAGTCTGCGATACGCGCTTTTGATCTCCTGATCGGTCGCCGTGCGCGAGACGCTCAGGACTTCGTAGTAGTCGCGCTTGCTCACGAGGCCTTCGCCACCTTCACCATGGCAGGCCGCAGCAGCCGCTCTCCCAGACGGTACCCGCGCTGCAATTCCTCCATGACCTCGCCTTCACGGTGCTGCTCGCTGGGCTCGTGCACCACGGCCTGATGAATGTTCGGGTCGAAATCCGCACCGAGCGCCTCGATCGGCTTCGCGCCGCGCTTTCGCAGCAGGTCCAGCATCTGCCGGTGAATCAGCTCGACGCCCTTGCGCAGCCCGTCCGTCTCGCTGCGCGACGGCGCCTGCAGAGCACGCTCGAGATTATCGATGATCGGGAGCAGGTCAACCAGCGCATCGGCTGCAGCAAATTCGGAGAGCTCGCGGCGATCGCGCTCCACGCGCTTGCGATAGTTGTCGAACTCCGCCGCAGTGCGCAGCAGGCGATCCTGCAGTGCGTCCCGCTCGCGGCGCACGTCCTCGATCTCGTCGGGCGTACCGCTCGCTTCACTGGCTGCCTGGGATTCCTGATCTTCGTAAGTCTGATCCGCCATGGTTCACGATGTCCGTGGAAGGCCAGCCGATTCAGACCGACCGGGGAACCGGATGACCACTTCCACGCCGACTGCCGGTTGGTAAATGCGGGAGCGCGGCGACGCGTCCCGCCCTAGTTTGAATCGCGAAGCACTCGCGAGACGGCTCGCGTCGTGCCATCCACGAGCGCGATGGCCCGGGAGTAATGCATCCGCAACGGGCCGATGATGCCCACCGTCCGTGTCGCCCCGTCGTCGACCACGGTCGACGCCACGAGACTGAGGGCGCGCAGGTTCGGCGCGGTATGCTCGGCGCCGATCACGACGGTCAGCCCGGGGCCGTCGATGTACTGGTTCAAGAGCCGAATCATCCGCTCCTTTTCCTCCATCATCTCCAGCAGGGCACTCAGCGTCGCCAGCGACACGCCCTCCTGAGGGCCGCCCAGCAGCGAGGCCGCACCCTCGACGTGAAAGGCCTGTTGCGGCAGCTGGTCGAGCGTCGATCGCGCGAGCCGCAGCGCACGTGCCATCAGCTCGTCGTAGAGCGTGCGTTCCTGTTGGAGCCGCGCCAGCACCGCCTCACGGACGTCGAGGAGCTGGAGGCCGCCGAACTCGGTGTTCAAGTAGTTGGCGGCGTGCACCAGGTCATCGGGATTCACGTCCCCGCCCGCGTCGACGACCTTCTGCATCACCTGGCTGCCGCGCGACACGACCACGACGAGCACGCGCGGGCCGCCGAGCGCTACGAACTCGATCCGCTGCAGCACCGCACGATGACCGCCGGCGAGGGCAAACCCGACGTGCCTCGCGGTGCGCGCCACCAGATGGGTCACGCTCGCCAGCAGATCGTCGACGAGCGGCGATCGCTCGGCCTGCTGGCGGAGCTGCTGCTCCACGTTGACCGAGGGACGCGCCGGCCTGTGACTCTCGAGGAGCAGATCGACAAAGACGCGGTAACCGCGGTCGGTCGGCAGGCGGCCGGACGAGGCGTGCGGCTGCTGCACGTAGCCCGCCTCCTCCAGCTGAGCAAGCACGTTTCGAACGGTCGCGGAAGACACGCCCAGGCCGGTCTCGCGTGCGAGCATCTGCGAGGCGACCGGTTCGCCTGTCTCGATGTGCTCCCGCACGAGCGCCGCCAGAATCCGGCGAGACCGATCGGTCAGTTGGGAGGAACCCATTAGCTGTCAGACGCTTAGGGCGTCGACGACCATTATAGCCGACCGCGGCTGGCGCGGAATTCCCGTCGGGCCAGCCCGTCCACACCGGGCGTTCAGCAACCAGGAGCGGCGGCTTGCTGGTGAAGGGGTGGCGATAGGGTCGAGTCGAGGACCTGGCCGAGCGTCGGTGCTCAGTGTTCGGCGGTGGCTTTGAGCGCGCCTTCCCAGCGCATGCTCACCGCGGCCACATTGCCGTCGCCGATTTTGCCGTGCTTCACGCCGATCAGCTCGGCGAGGATGCTGACGGCGATCTCCTGCGGTGTGATGGCTCCGATGTCCAGACCGATGGGGGCATGGACCTTTCGTAACGCGTCTGCCGAGGCGCCCTCCTCCCGCAGTGCGTCGAAGATCCGCTTGACCTTGGCGCGGCTGCCGATCAGGCCGACGTAGCGCAGCGGGCCGGAGACGAGCGCACGCAAGGCGTCCAGATCGTGCTTGTGTCCGCGCGTGACGATCACGGCATATGCCGTGGGCGGCAGCTGGTGATTCTGCAGCCACGACGGGATGTCGTCGACGATCACCTCGACGCCGGCGCCGAAGCGCTCGTGGCTCGCGAACTTTTCGCGGTCGTCGATCACGTGCACGCGGAAGCCGGTCTCGTGGGCCATCTTGCCGAGGAAGTAGCCGACATGCCCTGCGCCGAAGATGTAGACGTCGGGTGCCGGCTCTACCGGCTCGATGAACACTTCCATCTGGCCGCCGCAGATCAGCCCCGACTCCTCGGCGATGTCGTCGGTGAGCTCGTACTTCACGTTGAGCGGGCGGCGCGACGCGATCGTCTCTCGTGCCTTCCAGAAGGCGTCGTTCTCGTAGCACCCGCCGCCGATCGTACCGACGGTGCGGCCGTCGGCGTACACCAGCATCTTGGCGCCCACGCGCTGCGGTGTGGATCCGGTAGACGAGACGATGGTCACGAGCGCCACCTCTTCGCCCCGTTCGAGCGCCTCCGCGAGCGCGGTGAAGACCTCCTGGTTCATCTGCTGGAATTATAGGGCCTGCCTGACTCAGGCGGCTGGAATAGGACGTCCTGCTTCCTATTCCCGATCACCTGTGCAGCTCGCAGTATTCCTTGGGTTCCGTGCCTTCCAGAAACGATTCTGTCATGCGGTGCGGGCAGCCCGGGGAGGCCAGCTTCCCGGAGTCCCGGTCGATCTCGACGAAGGTGACGCCGTCGGGCGCCTCGAACGGCGCGTTGGGGCGGCCGGCGAGCGCGCTCTTCATGAACTCCGTCCAGATGGGCAGAGCGGCGCTGCTGCCGCTGAGCGACAGCGGCTGGTTGTCGTCGTAGCCGACCCACACCACCGTGAGCAATTCCGGCGTGAAGCCGACGAACCAGGCGTCGCGCAGGTCGTTCGTGGTGCCGCTCTTGCCGGCGGCGTCGTAGACGAACCCGGCCGCGCGCGCACCGGCCCCCGTGCCCTCGTTGATGACGCTGCGCATCATGTTGGTGACGAGAAACGTGGTGTCAGCTCGGGCGACGCGAATCGGCTTCGACACCATCGGGCGCAGCGTGGCGTCGGCGGTCTGGATGCGCTCGATGGCGCGCAGCGGCAACACCGAGCCGCCATTCACGAAGAGCGTATAGGCCCGCGCCACCTCGAACGGCGTCAACTCGAACACCCCGAGCGTGATCGCAGGAACGCCCATCGGCGGCGTGCCGACGCCGACTTTCCGCCACAGCCTGGCCACCGTGTCGAATCCCACCTTCTGGCCGACGTGGATGGTGGCGAGGTTCCGTGACATGGCGAGCGCACGCCTCCAGGTGATCTCGCCGTCGTAATCGTCGTAGTTCTTCGGCTCCCACTGTTGTCCGTTGACTTCGATGATGCTGGGCTCGTCGTCGGTCAACGACGCCGGCGTGAGGTCGGTGCGTCCTTCCCTGGCTGCGAGCTCGAAGGCCGCGAGGTAGACGAACGGCTTGAAGACGGAGCCGGGCTGACGCCGCGCGTCGAGGACGCGATTGAACTGCGACTGGTTGTAGGACCGTCCTCCGACCATGGCGAGGACTTCACCGGTTCTGGGATCGACGGCCAGCAGCGCCACCTGTGCCTGCGCTTTCCGCTTGCGCCGCTTCAGCAGGTCGTCCACGCGCGTGAGGCCACGGCGGACGGCGTCGAGGGCGGCGCGCTGCAGGTTGATGTCGATCGTGGTGTAGACGTCGACGGGGCCGGGCCGCGCGGTCACGCCCGGGAAGGCCGCGGCGAGGTGCCGTCCGACCATGTCCACGAAATACGGCGCTTCGTTGTCGACGGCCCTCGCCACGACGTGCAACGGCTCGCGCGCCGCCTTGTCGGCCTGGCTGTCGGTGATGAACCCTTCGCCGGCCATCGCGCGGAGTACCACGTTGCGGCGCTCCATCGAACGCTTCGCGTTCGCGAACGGCGATCGCGACGCCGGGCTCTGGATCACGCCGGCGATGAGCGCGGCTTCGGCAATCGTCAGGTTTGCGACGTCCTTGCCGAAGAAGATTCGCGACGCCTCTGCGACGCCGTGTATGGCGAACGAACCGCGCTGGCCCAGGTACACGTCGTTCAGATAGAGCTCGATGATCTCGTCCTTCGACGCCCGGCGCTCGAGCACGATCGACATCAGGGCGCCCTGCACATAGCGGCCGTACGACCGTGTTCCCGACTGCAGTTCGGCGTTGAACTCGTCGGCCTGAAAGAACATGCGCGCGAGCTGTTGTGTGATGGTGCTGTTGCCGACCGGCCGGCCGGCGCCGGAAAGATTGGTGATCGCCGCCGAGATCAGCCGGAAGGGATTGACCCCCGGGTGTGAGTAGAAGCTCTGATCCTCGATTGCGAGCACCGCCTCCTGCATGTGCTTCGGGATCGACGCCAACGGGACGCGCCGTCGCTTCTCGCGCGCGCCCGAGGCCATGAGCGCGGTGAGCAGCGGTGCATCGAGCTCGACGACGTCGCGTTCGCCGCTGCCAACGACTTCGAGCGACCGGATCCCGGTGGGGGAGGCCGCCGTGGCGCGGCGCGGATCGGGCGCCGGGAACGTGACGCGCAGCACCTTGTCGTGGAGCGGCCCGCTCCGGGGTGTGATGGCGATGGCGTTGCGCGCCTGCGAGAACTCGCCAGGGTGTTGCGCCTCTGCGCGTTCCGCGTAGCCGAGGGCGTTGAGACGGGCGATCAGCTCCTGTCCGGAGATCGACTGTCCGCGGCGCAGCTCCACCGCTCGCGCGTAGACACGCGGCAGCGTGCGCTCGCGCTCGCCATGCAGCCGTTCCTCGATTGTGCGCGCGAACGACACGTAGAGATACGACGTCACCGCAAACGCTGCGAGCACCACGAAGCCGCAGGCGAGCAGCAGGTAGCGGAGCCAGGGGCGGCGCTTTTTTTGCGTTGGCCTTCTTGGGCGAGGCCTCATGGAACCCGGAACCCGGAACCTGGAACCTGGTTGTTGTTGTGTCAAACAGTCAGGACCTGGTGAATCCCTGCTTCGCCCGGCAGGGCGTCGCTCAGGCGCTCGATCAGCGCAGGGCCGTATTTGTTCAGGAAGTAGACGATCCCGGCCTGGCGCTCTTGTGGCTGCCCGCCGGGGAACGCCTGACCCTGCGCGTGATGGAACTGGCGCCGCAGCGTGTCGTCCTTGCGCTTGGCGGCCTGGATGATCTTGGCCTGCAGCTTCCTGAGGTCATCCTGCATCCGCGTGAGGGTGGAGCGCGCGGCGCCCTCGAGCGTCGGATCGAGCG
>Ga0075428_100003165_pt1 | contig 17984 bp, 14 predicted proteins | sample RhiMetdeltSRZDD2_FD_75291 | JGI IMG/M metagenome (GOLD analysis project Ga0075428, IMG submission 75291) | Populus rhizosphere microbial communities from Tennessee, USA - Rhizosphere MetaG P. deltoides SRZDD2 | ecosystem: Host-associated > Plants > Roots > Rhizosphere > Soil | place: USA... | reverse complement strand
GTTCTGCGATGGCGTCCCGCCTGCACCGCCGTGCAGACATGTTCCACTGGCTGGAGCAGAAATGGGACGTGCGCCAGGCGAGGCCTGTTAACCGCGCCCATTCCCGGGCGTCCAATCAACAAAGAGGGCTCAGAGCAGCATCCAGTGAGTTGGCGGGCCGGACGTGAGCCGGTGAGATGAACGACGGTGATATCGAGGCGTTCTTGGCGCTGGTGCAGCGTCATCGGAGATATATGTACAACCTCGCCCTTCGGCTGACTGGCAACGAGCAGGATGCGAAGGACGTGGTCCAGGAAAGTCTCCTCAACGCATTTCTTCACCTCGATCGCTTCGAAGGGCGCGCGGACCTGCGCACCTGGCTAAATCGGATCCTCGTGAATTGCGCGCTCGATCACCTGCGCGGCAGGCATCGACGGCCCGACGTGGCCGACCCTCGGCCGATCTCGGAGGTGGCCGACACCGCCGCGTCCTCGTCACCCGATCCTGGCGCCTGCCCCAGGCTACGCGGAACGCATCCCGATCTTGCGGCCACGGCAGAAGCAGGCGCTGCGGTCCGGCGAGGGCGCGGCCCCCGAAGGTTCCTTCAGCAAGGACGATCGGCTCCGCCCGCGCGAGATGATCGCCGGCCTCGCCGTTGGCAACGAAACGATGGCCTTCCCGATCGCGGCGATGCGCACGGCCCGCGTGGTCAACGAGCGAGTCGGAGGCGTGCCCGTGGTCGTCATCCACCAGCCCTCGTCCGACACGACCACCGCATTCGAAGCACGGGTCAACGGCAAGGTGCTGCTGTTCGAGGCGGCCAACGCCGATGCGAGCGCGGTTGTCGACACAGGCACCCGCACGAGGTGGGATGCCTACGGACGTGCTGTGAAAGGTCCGCTGAAGGGCACACAGCTGAAGCCGTTGATTCTCATCCCGGAGTTCTGGTTCGCGTGGTCGCAGTTCCGGCCGGGCACGCGCCTGTTTACCCAAACGGCCAGGCCATGACCTCGAAGTCCGTTGGCGGTCACGCAACACACACCGCTTTTTAGCGCGCCTTTCCCATCGGATTGCCCACGGAAAGCCACTTGGTGGCGAGCCAATCGTCGACATTATCGTGGGACTTGCCACGTGGCCGATGACCCTCGCGGATCGTCAGGTGATTGAGAATCTTCAGTACGAATACCTTGGAGAAGCCGGGGTTCCTGGTCGTGAGTACTCTCGTCGACGGCGAGATCACTCCACGAACGTAGCCGTAGTCGAGTGGGATGGCCGCCTCTGGCGTGACAATCTCGCTGTTCGCGATTACTTGCGCTCTCATCCCGACACAGCTTCTGCGTATGCGCGTGCGAAGGAGCATGCTTGGTCGCTCGTGGCTCGCACCCTGCTCGCCTACTCCAGCGCGAAGGGCGCGCACGTGGAGACTCTCGTCGAGGTTGCTAGGCGATGGCGCGAAGAAGATGCAAGATGAAGGCGCGCAGCGAGAGGAGTTCTCAGGATGGCCAAACTAGCCAACCGGCTGCACGTCGGGATGGTGCTATTTCCGAAGCTGACGCAGCTCGATCTAACCGCGCCGTACGAAGTCTTCGCACGGATGCCTGATACGGAAGTGCATTTAGTGGCGGCGTCGCTGGCGCCGGTTTCGAGTGAACACGGCCTCGCGTTGTTGCCGACAACTACTTTTGACCAAGCGTCCGATCTGGACCTGCTCTGTGTGCCTGGTGGTGTCGGTGTCAACCCCATGATGCAGGACGAGCCGATGCTCAGATTCCTGGCGAGGCAAGGTCAGCACGCGCAGTGGGTCACGTCCGTCTGCACTGGTGCACTGCTACTCGGTGCTGCAGGTCTGCTGCGCGGCTACCGTGCGACGACGCATTGGCTGTCGTTGGACTTGTTGCCGCTTTTCGGGGCCGAAGCTGTCCGCGAACGCGTAGTTGTGGATCGGAACCGGATCACCGGCGGGGGCGTGACGGCCGGGATCGACTTCGGTCTTGCGATGGCCGGAATGATCCACGGCCAAGCCACAGCCGAAGAGATTCAGCTGATGATTGAGTACAGTCCAGCGCCTCCTTTTCAGAGCGGCTCACGCACGACGGCGCCCGTCCGGCTGGTCGAGCAGGTTATGGACTCCCGTCGAGCGGTGCAGGAAGCGCGGCGCGAAATCGCGATGCGTGCGGCTACCCGTCTTGGGCCTGTTTGAAAGCCATCGCGACAGGCGGCCATCTGCCACCGTTGCTCGATGCGCTGAAGGTGCGTCAGGGCCGTTAAGAGGAACTCAGACGCGCCATCAGTGGGTTGGAAAGGTCCGCGGAACGGCGATTCGATCGCCGGGCTGTCGAAGCGCGGGTACGTGAGCGCCTGACCCGTTGGCGCGGTTTGCTGACGGCGCAAGTTGCGGACGCACGGCAGCTTCTGCGAGAAACACTGACTGGCCGGATCCGTTTCACGCCGGTCGACCAGACCTATCAGTTCGTCGGAGAACTCTCGATCGGTACGTTGCTCGCGGGCGTAGTCGCTCTACCAACGAATCTGGTACCAGTACGGGGATTCGATACCTTGCGTAAACCGCTGATAACAGTTGGATTGGACTTTAGCGGAACGGTCCACCTGGCTAGGTAGAGTCCATCCAGAAGATGCGCGCGCAGATGCCTGCGTGCCTCACTCGGGGTTCAGCGCTCTGAGCGGATTCACGGCAAGCAGGCGGTACGCGGGGACGCTTCAGGCCACGAGCGTCAGCAGTAGCAGCATCGCCAAAACGAATACGAACGTCGTCAGATCGACGGCGCCCACGTCAAACAGCAGGCTCCCTCGTTCGATCGGTGTGCCGAGCGGGCGCAGCTCGATCGAGTCGCTGCTCGGACCCAGGGGGCGTCGCAGAACGGTCCATCCCGTGCCAGGGGCTTCGCATGACGGGCATTCCGTCAACGAACTGGGCCTTCATCCGGCCTTCGTCTACCGGCTACCAGCTACGGGCTAACGGCTACCGCCAGTTGAGGATGACCTCGAGATCGGTTCGCGGCGCTTGACGCGGCGGCAAGGCGAGCAGGAATCGCGATGCGTCCGGCAGCATGTCCATCAGCCCCAGGCCCGGTTGGTCGCGCAGGTACTCGGGAGGAACCGGGAACAAAGCCCGCGGCGGACCGACGCGGAGGTCTCCCCCGGAATCCACGTCGACAGCCATCATCCTGCCATCGGCACCGAGGTATAGCAGTTCTCGTCCGTCTTTCCGCCAGCGGACCCCTCCACGAGCGCCGTTCGAGATGATCCGTTTGCTCGACTCCGGCGCAGACGGAGTGCCGTCGGGCAAGACGAGGAACCTTCGCACGTACACCTCGCTCCGGCCCGACCCGTCGGAGATGTAGGCGATCCATTGTCCATCCGGCGAGAAAGACGCCGTCGTCTCGCTGAACGTGGTTTGCACCAATGGAATCGGATCGCGAGGTGTCGTGCCGCCCGGCACGACGGGAAGGATCCAGATGTCGTCGCGCGTCTGTGCCGCGCTGCGGGTCATCAGAATGAACCCGTTCTTCGACCAGTCGGTGAGCACGAACCCACCCACGTCCGGAATCGTCGACGACAGAGGTTCAGACGTCGTGCTCGGGCTGTTCACGGCCTGCTGGTAGACCGTGGCCTCCCTGCTACCAGGATTACGCAGCACGAACGCCACCCGGGTGCTGTCCGGAGACCAGACGGGGCTACGCTCGTCTGTCGTAAGCGACGTGAGGCGTGCCATCGAGCCGCCGGCGAATGGCGCAATCCAGATGTCCGGTGGGAATCGTGCGACCGCGGCACGCGTGCCGTCTGGCGCAATCTTGAGCCCCTGCACGGAGGAGATCAAATCCTCGAGCGTGCCCAACACCCGGCCCTCGCGATCGAACCACGTCAGCTGACGAGTCAGAGCGACCGCGTTCTGGAACACGAGCACTCCGCCATCGGTGGCCGTGAACCTCACGGTCCCGGAGTCTCTTAACACATTGTCGGCGAGGTGGCGCGGTTCGCCGGTGAGCTCCAGCCGATCCGGCGAGAAGTCCTGGGCGAACAGCGTTCCGCCCCTCACGAACAACAGTTGATGGCGTGTCTCATCACGGCCCGGCACGAACAACGGTCCATCGTCGGCGACCAGCACGGGCGTCAGGCTCTGCTTCTCGGGCGGCAGGTTCGTGGCGCCGGCGTAGATGCCGCTGGCGCCCTCCTCCTGCAGGTGACGGAAATACAGGAAGCGTCCGTCGGGAAGACACGATGGGGACTCGTGATGAAGCTCGCCTCGCGCCGGTGCGACGACCGTGAGCACGGTCGGCTCGCCTCCGGTCTCTGCAACCCGCGAGAATCCACCGCGATCGTTCTGGAAGACGATCTCCCCGTTGGCCCAGCAACCAAAGGGCCCGCCCCCGGCGCCCACGCCCCGGTCAAGGAGGGTCTCGGGTGCGCCGCCGGCCGCAGAGATCGTCTTGATAGCGCCCTGAATCGGGAACGCAATCGCCCGGCCGTCGCGCAACCAGAACCCGGGGCCGGCGCCGGCCGTTCCTGGCAACTCGCGCAGTTCCCCGGTCCGCACGGAGCGCAGCGCCAGTCGAGTGGCCGCGCCTGTCCGGAGCGAGAGGAGCAGCGAGCCCCCGTCGGGCGAGACGCGGAACGCGTTCGCGACCGTCCCCTCTGGCATCGCCATCTGGACGCGAGTCGGCAAACTGGCGAGTACCGGCTCCCGGAAGCGCACGAACGCGAGGCTGATGGCACTGGCCGTGGCGATGGCCAACCCGGCCCACAGCAGCGGAGACAATCGGCGCGACGCGGCAGCGGACATCGACGGTTCGCTGACGTGAGCGGAGGCATCGAGCAGGAACATCGCGTCGCCGATATCACGCAGTCGGCGGCGTGCATCCTTCTCGAGGCAGCGTGTCAGCAGCGCGCGCACATGCGGCGGGACGCGCGACAGATCCGGTTCGGAGCTGACCACGGCGGCGAGAACATCGGTGAGCGTGTCGCCGGCGAAGGCGCGTGTGGCGGAGAGCATTTCGTACAGCACGCAGCCGAAGGCCCAGATGTCGGTGCGCCTGTCAACGGGCTTGCCTCGTACCTGCTCGGGGCTCATATACGCCGCCGTGCCGAGAAGCACGCCATCGCGGGTTCCGCCGACAGAGAGGGTTGGCGAGTGCGGGACATCGGGACCAGTGACGTCCGTGCGAATAAGTTTTGCGAGCCCGAAGTCGAGCACCTTCACCACGCCGTCAGGCCGGATCTTGATGTTGGCAGGCTTCAGGTCGCGGTGGACGATGCCTTGCTCGTGGGCCGCGTCGAGCGCGTCAGCGATCTGTCTCGAAATCGCCAGACACTCGTCAACCGGGAGCGCACCTCGCGACAGACGCTCCGCGAGCGTTTCCCCGTCGATCAACTCCATGACGATGGCGCGGCCCGCGTCCGGCGAATTGTCGAGCGCTTCGACGCCATAGATGCCGCCGATGTTGGGATGGTTCAACGACGCGAGTACCCGGGCTTCCCGATCGAAGCGGGCACGGCGATCCGGATCGCCGTGCCACATCCGGGGGACGATCTTGATCGCGACTCGGCGGCCGAGCGCGGTATCCGTGGCCTCGTAAACCTCGCCCATCCCGCCTTTCCCGAGCAGCCCCTGAATGATGTAGGAGCCGAGACGCTGGCCGGCGAGTGTCCCGCTCGGGATCTCGCCGGGCGCCGCGATCATCGGGTTGCCCAGGAAGCTGTGGCTCAGCGGCTCTTGTGCGAGCAGCGACTCAACTTCCCGCTGCAGCGCGTTGTCGCCGATGCAGGCGTCGGCCAGAAACGCGGCACGGTCCTCTGGCGAGCGTGCCCGCGCCGCGTGATAGAGCCTTGACACTTCATGCCAACGCTCAGCCATCAGGGCTCTCGCGTCGGAGCTCGCGCAGCAGCCACGCCTTGGCGAGCCTCCAGTCCCGCATCACCGTATCCGGCGACACCTTCAAAACCGTGGCGGTCTCTTCGACGCTCAATCCTCCGAAGAACCGCAGCTCGATGACGTGGCTCTTCCGCCCGTCTACCGTGGCCAACGCCTCGAGGGCCTCATCGAGTGCAACGACATCGTGCTCAAGCTTCGAGGTGACCGGCAGGTCTTCGACGAACGTGACCCGCACCGCGTCGCCGCCACGCTTCTGGTAGCCCTTGGCGCGCGCTGCGTCCACGAGGACGCGCCGCATCAGCCGCGCCGACATCGCCAGAAAGTGCGCCCGATTCTGCCAGTTCACCCGCTGGACATCGACCAGGCGCAAATACGCCTCGTTCACAAGGGCGGTGGCCTGCAGGCTATGCCCCGCCCGCTCCCCGGCCATGCATCGAGCCGCGATCCGGCGCAACTCGCCATGGACGATGGGAATCAGCCGTTCGAGTGCGGCCGCGTCGCCTCGCCTCCACGCGAGCAGCAGTCCGGTGACATCCGCGGACCAGTCAGGAATGGCGCAATTCTACGCCTGTTCCGGCGCTGTTCCAGTTTTCTCCCGCGTTTCCCGCCTCCGGTCGCGAGGGGGGACATGCGATGGCGAGCGCAGCATGGAAGGCGATGGCAGGGCTGATGGTGGCGGCGGTGGTCGACACTGCAGCATCTGCTGCCGCGCAAGTTCCGGCTGGGGCTCCAGCGGTCGAGCCCGTGATCACCCGTGTGCGGGCGAGAGACGATCATCTAGCCAGGCTCATTCTCGACGCGGCCAAACTGTCCTCAACATTCCGCAACATGGTCGAGACGATCGAGGTCAGCCACGGCATCGTCTACGTCGAACGAGGGCGCTGCCGGCACGGCGCTCGAGCCTGTCTGGAGTTCCTGGGGTATGCCCGTCCCTACCGGCTCTTGCGCATCGTGCTGGATGACCGGAAGACCGACGCTGAGCTGATCGGCTCGCTGGGTCACGAGCTGCAGCATGTTCGGGAAGTGCTCGACGATCCCACTGTGACGAGCGCCGCGGCCCTAGTGCTGTTCTACAGTTGGTATGCCAAGCGAACGGGCGACGTTTTCGAAACCGCTGAAGCGATCAACGTGGGCGACGCAGTGCGTCGAGAGCTCCGGAACGCAAATCGCTCCCAACGACACAAAACAGACCGATGACGAAGTTCAGGCGTTCGAAGCGGAAGGTTTGGTATACCGGTACGGGGATTCGAACCCCGGTCCCGTGGCTGAGAACCACGTGTCCTGACCCCTAGACGATACCGGCACGTCGGGGAACCTTGGAATGGTACCGGAAGGGAGGGGCCTTCGCAAGATCACGAAGAACACGAAGGATTTCGGTACCACGAAGACACGAAGGTCACGAAAACCTGAACCAAACCCGATCCTGGAACCCGGAACCGGGAACCTGGAATGGAGGAGTTCTCTTCGGGCTATTGCTTTCTCCGCGCCCCCTCCCGATACCCATCCTCATAGCCCTGACGGAAGCCGGCCCGGTAGTTGTTCTTGTAGACGTCCTTCGATCCGTACTCGCGCTCGTAGCCCTGATCCGCCTCGCGATAGTCGCTGTGCCGGACCGGGTCGTAGCGGTCGCGATCGCGGCCGTCGTCGAGGCCGGTGTCGTAGCCGTCGTTGTACCCGCGGGCCATCGCCGGCTCCTGATAACCGCGTGGTACCGCTCGGCCGCGGCGGTCGTCGTGCCGCTCGCGGACGGTCACCCGGTAGCGTTCGTATCCGACGCGGTAGCCGGTTGCGAAGCCTCGTCGAAACTCGGTCTTGTACGCGTCGCGGCTGCCGAACGTGCGCTCGTAGCCACGGTCGCCAGCCTGGTAGGCGCCGTCGCGGTTGTAGTTGAATTCGCGGCCGGTCTTGCGGTCCTGCTCGCCGCGCTGGAGGCCCTCACGGTAGCCGGTGTCGTAGGCGTTCCGTGACGCACCGGTTCCCGGTTGCCAGACGCCGGTCACCCTGATATCGCCCTGACCGGCGAGCGCGTCGGCCGCCGGAACCATCGCCGCAAGGACCAATGCCGCGGCGATCGTCAGCCGAGAGGGGGATCTTTCTGCGCGCATGGTCCTGACTCCAACCCCGCGCCTCGGTCGAGAGCTGGGTGACTCCAGGGCTGGCGTTTGTGCGGCTGCAAACGCCGAGCCACGTGCAACCCGGGGAAACCATCGGAAACAGGGTGTATCCGGCCGGCCTTCTGTCCTCCAAACGCCGACGGCACAAGGACACTCGCGCCGCAGGGCAGCGTGTCGCGGCGTGCTAGCGTAGCGGGCGAGGTTTCTCGCGGCAACCCTTTCCTGCACAGCACCCGGTGGCACACCTCATCCGAACCATCGACGCGCACGTAGGCGGTCAGTCGCTGCGGCTCCTGGTGGATGGTGCCGCCCGGCCGGTCGGCCGCACGATCGCGCAGAAAAGCGCCTGGCTCCGGCGGCATGCCGATCACATCCGAAGGCTGGTCGTGCTCGAGCCGCGCGGCCATCGCGACCTGCTCGCCGCGCAGATGACCGACCCCGTCACGCCGGGCGCGCATGCCGGGCTCGTGTTCATGGACGCGGGCGGCTATCCGGCGATGAGTGGACATGGCGTGATCGCCGCCGCCACGATTGCGATCGAGCGCGAGCTGTTCTTCTCGCGCGACACCGCGTCGGGCGAGGTGAGGCTCGCGTTCGACACCACGGCCGGCACGATCCACACGCGATGTCAGGTGGAGCAGCGCGGCGGATCGCCGCGCGTGGACTCGGTGGCCTTCACCAACGTCCCCGCGTTCGTGCGCGCGGCAGGACACCCGATCAGGATCAACGGGCGCGAGCTGCGCGTCGACGTGGCGTTTGGCGGCAGCTTCTACGCGATCGTGGACACCGAGGCCGTCGGCATCCCGCTCGACGCCGATCGCCTGCCCGATCTGCGCCGGCTGGCCGGCGACATCATCCACGCCGTTGCCACGTCGCCGCAGCCCGATGCTCCGCACGGCTCGGAGCTCTCGGTGTCCGGCGTGATCTTTACCGGGCCGCCGCAGGATCCCGAGTCGCACCTGCGCACGGTCACCGTCAGCGGACGCGTCGTCAACCGCTCGCCGAGCGGCACCGGCATGTCGGCGGTGATGAGCGTGCTTGACGCGATGGGCCTGCTGCCGCAGGATCGGCCATTCGTGCAGGAGGGGCTCGTGGGATCGCTCTTCCGCGGCCGCGTGCTCGCGCGCACGCAAGTCGGTGCTCTGCCGGCCATTTCAACCGAGATCGCAGGCACGGCGTGGATGACCGGCGAGCACACGTTCGTGGCAGACGATGACGATCCGTTTCGAGAGGGGTTCACGATCTGAAAAAAGAAGACAAGATAGAACAGAAGATAGAAGACAGAATGGAGAACCCCGAACCCCGACGCTTCGCGTGCGTTCAGATCATCCTGAGCAGTGTCGAAAAACGAGCCCCGGATCCCGAGCCCCGGGTCCCGAGCTCATGACTGATGAGTAGCAGCCTCTTCATCATTGTGGTCCTCGCGATTGCTGCCATCTGGTACTGGTTCAGCACGCAAGGGCCGTCGAGGGATCCCGAATCGCAGCTGCACCGCATCTGCCACGGCAACCAGATGCAGGCGGAGCGCCTGATCGAGGGCGAGATCGCCCGCGCGCCTGGAATCTCCCGCGCTGAAGCCGCGCGGCGTGCGGTCGAGCGCTACCGGCGAGACAATCGCTGATGGCTGGCCGGCAGACACGCGCACGCTCGACCCGCGGTGCCGGCCGGTACGTGGCGCTGCTGCGAGGCATCAACGTGGGGCGCGCCAAGCGTGTGGCGATGAGCGATCTGCGCGCGCTCGTCGAGGGTCTCGGCTTCACCGACGTTCGGACGCTCCTCAACAGCGGCAACGTCGTCTTCACCGGCGAGGTGGCGAAGACCCTCGAGATCGCGAAGCGCATCGAGGAAGCGCTGGCGACGCGGCTGGGCGTTTCTTCGGCGACCGTTGTGCTGACTGGCGACGACGTGCAGACGATCGTCGACGACCGCCCGAGCTGGAGGTCGGCAACCAATCCGTCGAGGCTGCTGATAGCGGTCACTCCCGATGCCACCGACTGCCGGCGTCTCGGCGCGCTCACGCGTCAGCCGTGGGCCCCCGAGGCGCTTGCGGCCGGGAAGCGGGCGGCGTATCTGTGGTGCCCGGATGGCGTCATCGCAAGCCAGCTCGCTCAATCGGTCGGACGCCTGCTCGGCGACAGGGTGACCATGCGCAACTGGGCGACGTTCGTGAAGCTGCATGCGCTCGTCCGGGCCTGACGCTTCCTGAGTTTCCTTACCGATCGGCCCCGACTTGCAGTCTAATGAGCCGGTCACTTTGACGCCAAGACGCGAGCAGGGAGGATTCGCCATGCGCGTTCGACTTTCCTCGTCGCTCGGATGTGCTCTCGTTTTTACCCTCGCTTCCATCACGGTTTTCGCCCAGGCACCTCCACAAGCCAAGAACACGCCGGCCGCGGCCGCCGCGACGACGGGCGCCACTCCCTACGTGCCGCCCAGGACCCCGTGGGGCGATCCCGATCTGCAGGCGGTGTGGTCCGGCGACTCGGCCTACGGCATTCCTCTCCAACGCCCGGAGGCGCTCGGCACGAAGGCCGAGCTGACCGACGCGGAGTTCGCAGCCAAGGTTGCGAACGACACGCGAACGCGCTCGAGAGCAGAGGGCGCCGTCGGATCGTTCCGCAACGACGGGGCGTGGCTGACGAGGTCGTTCCGCCAGACCTCGCTCATCGTCGATCCGCCGAACGGCCGGACGCCGCCGTTGGCGCCCGGCGCAGAGAAGCGCGCATTACCGAGGGGGACGTACGGCAATGGCCCGCTGAACGGCCCTGAAGACTTCACTCTCTATGACCGCTGCCTGACGCTCGGCGTGGTCGGCTCGATGACCCCCAAGATCTATGGCAACGGCTATCGCATCGTTCAGGCGCCAGGCTACGCGGTGATCATGTCTGAGATGATCCACGAGGCGCGTGTCATCCCGCTCGACGGCCGCGGGCACGTCGGCTCGGGGGTTCGTTCGTACCTCGGCGACTCGCGTGGACATTGGGAGGGCAACACGCTGGTGATCGAGACCACCAACTTCAACGGGAAGGGTGGCGTGCCGGGCGCGCAGGTGCGGGCCAGCACCGATTTGAAGATCGTGGAGCGGATCACGCGAGTCGAACCGGATCTCCTCCGTTACGACGCGACGATTCTCGATCCGCAGACCTACACCAGGCCGGTCACCGTCTCCATTCCGTTCACGTCGCCTCCTGGATACGAGATGCTGCCCTACGACTGCCATGAAGGAAACCTGGCCGTGCTTCAGGGTCTCGGCGGCGAACGCGCCGAGGACAAGGCGATAGAGGACGACGCGAAGAAGGGGATAGTCAGACCGCGACGCCCGATCCAGGGTGAGCTGGGTGTTGGCGGCAACCGCATCGAAGGTGGGGAGGCCGGGCGTTAGCCCGACCTCCGTTCCTCCCGAGCACGGCTACAACGCGTCGATCGCCCGCTTGACCCGCTCGGGCGTGAACGGCACCTCGCGGACGCGCGCGCCCGTGGCGTCGAAGATGGCGTTGCCGATGGCCGCGGCCGACAGCGTGATCGACGTCTCGCCGGCGCCCATCGCCTCGGCGTCGGGCCGATTGATCAGGACGCATTCGACGATCGGCACCTCGAACCCGAATGGCAGGCTGTGATAAGTGCGCCAGTCGATCGACGTGACCTTCTGATCGTCCCAGGTCACTTCCTCGCCGAGCGCGCGGCTCAGGCCCTGGAGCGCCCCGCCTTCGAGTTGATTGCGCACACCGTCCGGATTGGACATCGGACCACAGTCGTGGGCAATCACGAGACGCCTCACCGCGACGCGTCCCGTGCGCCGGTCGATGTCCGCCTCCGCGACCATCGCGCAGTACCCGTTGTCCCCTTCGTAGAGCACGCAGGCGAAGCCCCGGCCGCGCGCGACGGCGCTGCTGCGCGCCGTGGCCGGCGAGGGCCGCGGCTCCCACGTCGCGGTCTGGGCGGCCGCCTTGACCACGTCGATCAGCCGCGGGTCGCGCAGGTGGCGCAACCGGAACGTCACCGGGTCGGCCTTCACGTGCGCGGCGATCTCGTCCATGAAGCATTCGTGCGCGAACGTGTTCTGCAGCCGTGAGGGCGACCTGAGCGGGCCGGTGAAGAACGGCGACTGCACGGTGTGCGTGAGCACGCGCTCGCTCCGGATCACTCCGGTGCCGCCTGGAGTCGGCCCGGCAGCGCCCGCCACGTAGGATGGCGCGGCGTTGCCGCCGTTGTTGAAGGCCGTGGGATTCGCCGCCGCGCGCGCCGTCACGGTGGTCGGTTCGAGGCCGGCGAGATATCCGGTGACGACGTTGCCGGGGCGGTTCGTGCCCGGGCGGCCGCCAAGCGCCGGAAACCACGCCTCGTAGTCCCAGGCCACGATGGCGCCATCGCGATCGAGGCCGGCGCGCTGGTCGATGACGTAGGCGAAGCCGTAGTTCTCCCACGCCATCTCGTCCCTGCGCGACAGCTGCACGCGCACGGGCCGGCCGACGGCCTGAGAGAGCAGCGCCGCGTCGAACGAGACGGTGTCGGCGCCGTTGATCCCGTAGCAGCCGGAGCCCTGCACGTAGATCACGCGCACGTCCTCGGGACGCAGGCCGAGGAGCATCGCCGCGCCGCTGCGCAGCGGGTAGGCCGACTGCGTCGGCGACCAGATGGTCGCCTTGCCGCCGGCGACGTCGGCCACGGCGCACGACGTGCCCATCGATCCGTGCATCTGATACGGATGCAGATAGGTGGACTTGAGGACGGTTGCCGAGCGGGCGAGCGTCTCGTCGACGTCGCGGGAGTTCACCACGAACGCGTCCTGCGACGGCTTGTGGCTGCGCAGGTGATCGTAGAACGTCCGCTGGTTCGGCAGCGCAGCGCCGGGCGTCCAGTTGACCTTCAACGCCGCAGAAGCCTGCACCGCCTGCCACGACTTGTCGGCCACCACGCCGACGAAGTTGCGGCGCACGACGACCTTCACCGCGCCGGGAAGGCTGCGCACCGACGACTCGTCGACGCTCGCCACGGTGGCGCCTACCGTGGGCGGACGAACGACCCGGCCGTGCAGCATCCCGGGCACGCGAACGTTGTGGACGAACTCGAACTCGCCGCTCACCAGACGCGGCAGGTCGGCGCGCGGAACCGCCGTGCCGAGGACCGTCCACTCGCGGGCGGGTTTCCGTCGCGCCGTGGCGCTCAGCGGGAGATTGAATCGCTGTCCGGCGACGAGGTCCCCGTAGGTGGCCTGCCTGGTGGCGTCGTTCTTCGCGCGGATGGCTCCATCGGCGGCGACGAGCTGATCGGCAGGAACGCCCAGACGCTCCGACGCCATCCGCATCAGCGCCTCGCGCGCCGTGGCGCACGCCTGCGCGAGGCTGCGGTCGTTGAAGTTCACCGGCGTCGACTGGCTGCCGGACGTCGTGCCCTGATCGGGCGTCATCGACGTGTCGCACTGAACCAGCCGGATGCGGCGCATCGGCACCGAGAGCTCCTCGGCGACGAGCTGCAGCTGCGCGGTGAAGATGCCCTGCCCGAGCTCGCACTTGCCGGTGTATGCCGTCACGCTCCCGTCGGCGGCTATCGCCAGCCAGGCATCGAGCTGTCGCGGATCGATCTGCTGGATGCGTGTGTCGAAGGGCCCCTGCGCCGACAGCCACGGCTCGAACGCCGAAGCGGCGCTGAAGCCGACGATGAGCGCACCCGAAGAGGCCAGGAAGCCCCGGCGCGAGAGCCCAGCTCGGTCGAGCGCCTCGCGCGCGTCCTCCGTGTATCCCTGCAACGTACTCATGGCGCTACTCCCTCGTCGCTGAGGCGCGCTGCTTCGCGTAACGCGTAATCGCTCGCAGCATGCGCGTCTGGACGAAGCATCGGCACAACACGGAGGACATCGCCTCGCGGAGCTCGGCGTCGGAGGCGCGCGGCCGCTGGTCGAGGAACGCCTTGGCGGTGAGAATCACGCCGTTCAGGCAGAAGCCGCACTGTGCGGCCTGCTCGTCGATGAACGCCTGCTGGATCGGATGCGGACGGTCCGTCGTTCCGAGACCCTCCAGCGTCGTGATCGCCGCGGCGCCCACGCTGTTCACCGGCGTGACGCAGGACTTGATGGCCTTGCCGTCCAGGATCACCGTGCACGCGCCGCACTGACCGAGGCCGCAGCCGAACTTCGGCCCGCGCAGCCCGAGGTCGTCGGCGAGCACGTACAGGAGAGGTGTGGCAGGGTCGACGTCGACGGTCTGCCGGCTGCCGTTGACGTTGAGGGCGATGGTGGCCATGAGGTCGCTCCTCGCAGCGGGTGGACGTCCGCGACGGCAGTCTCGCACAGTCGCATGGTCAATGAAAGGCTCCGGGCTCCGGGCTCCGGGCTCAGTCCCGCACGGCCAGTCTCACCGAAGGCCTTAGGCCTGAGGCCGAAGCCTGGAGTCTGGAGCCGTTCCGCGTCAGCTGAACAGGTCCTTGCGCCACAGCCGTGCGGTCAATGACGTGCGGAATGCCCAGATGGCCACTGCGAGGACCGCGCCGATGACGCCGAGCACGGTGCCGGCATACCACGCCGAGAGGTCCTGCGTCGCTGGAAGGTTGAGGAGGAGGTTGGTGGTCACGAACGCGAGCACCAGCGACGTGAATCCCCAGCGCAGCACGGCAACCGCGGTGATGCCGAAGTAGACGAACGCGGTGAGCCCGTCGATCAGGGGGAACTTGCTTCCGAGCGCCTCGAGCAGCGCGAACGCCGTCGCGAACGCGAGGCCGGTTGCCCACTGCTTTCGCAGCAGCGTCTTGAAGAGAAACAGGCCGAAGAATATGAGCAGCGAGCTCCGAACCGCGTAGGCGATCGTCATCAGCAAGTCTGCGACCGCGCCACGGGCGCTCGCGAGCATGTCCATGGATCCCGCACTGGACATCGCATCCTCACCTGTCCAGATGCGGACGGCCGAGATGAGCAGCGCGAACGACACGCCGATCGCGATTCCGACGAGCACATCGCGGCCGACGACGGCGTCGCGGGCGCGACCGCTCAGGAGCGTCGTCAGCGACACGAGCGTCTGAGGCCAGCGCCTGCGCACCACCGGCTCCAGGGCGACGTAGGTGGTCCACACGAACACGCCGTAAAAGACCGAGGTGCAGACGGCAATCAGGAACATCGCAAACAGGGACAGCCCGGCGACGAGATGCACCTGGCACGCCCAGAGGACCAGCAACAGCCCGGTCATGAAGCAGGCAAAGCGAAACGCCCCGCGCACGTCGCCGCGACCTTCGCGCAGATGCCGTCGCGCCAGGAGCGCGCCTCCGACGAGCAGCGCCAGCGCGAACGCGAACACCACGATGACGAACGCCGTCTGGCGCCCCATGGACGGCTCGTCCATCCGCCAGGGCTTCGTCCACGGCCCGGTCAACATGAAAGCGACAGGGCGCCCCCGGAGCGCCGCAGCCTCCACGCGCAGTGGACGCCCGCTCTCCGGCCAGGTTCCCGTCCACGCGGCGCGTGCATCGGATGCCGCGAGCCAGTTCCAGAGCGGCTCCGCGGGTGTCAGCTTCGTCTGCTCCAGGCCAGCAAGTGCGAAGAGTGGCGACCAGTCCGGCTGTCCGGATCCTCGCGGCTCCGGCGTCTGGCCTGCCTGATCCTCGCGCTGCGGCGGAACCGCCTCGAAGTACCTGAGTCTGCCTTCGTGATCGAGCTGCAGACGCCGCATGCCCGAGACGATCGGCGGCGGATCGTCCTGGTCCACGATTCCGGGCGTCAGCAGGTCGTGATGGAACATCGACGACGCCAGCGGCGACGGGCTCTGGCGGTACCAGAAGATCAACGGCGATGGCCGCTGCGTGAGAACGACGTCCCAATCCGGCGCCGGCTTGTCGCTCGCGGTGACGTGATCGATCAGGTCTCCGTCCCACTGGAACCCATAGGCCTCGTCGCGCGCGTTATCGGTGTAGCCGATCGTCCGAATCGCGTCTCGCGCCTTCTGCGAGAGCACCTCGGTTGCGTAGCGCGGCCTGATGCGCTCGAGCGGGTTCATCTGCGTCACGAGAGCGAACGCCGCTGCGGTGCCCACGAGAACGGCCAGCAGGAGCGGGAGCGCCACCCGGGGAGCCAGTCCCACACCCTCGCCGGCGGCGGCAACCATCTCCGGCGACGGCGTCTCGCCCGCCGCCAGCGCGGCAGCGAGCGGGTCGCCCCCTGGCAGCGCCGCAGCGACGGCCAGAGCCGATGACGGGCGCCGCGCGGGATCGGGCTCGAGACACCGGAGGATCGCCCGCTCGATTGCCGGGTCGAGCGTGCTGACGAGACTCGAAGGTGGTGGGGTCGATCGCGACTCGTGCTGGTTCACCAGCTCGCCGACGGTGGTCGCCGAGAACGCACGCCGGCCTGTAAACAGCTCATAGAGCACGAGGCCGAGGGCGAAGATGTCGCTGCGCGCCGTGACCTCTCGCCCGAGGAGCTGTTCGGGCGCCATGTAGGCGGGTGTGCCAGCGCGAACGTCGGCCACAGGGCCGACGGCGGCGAGGCCGAAGTCCATGACGCGAACCTTGCCTGCGCCGTCGAGCATCACGTTGGCTGGCTTCAGGTCGCGGTGCAGGACACCGCGCTCGTGTGCGGCCGCGACGCCCGCGCACAGCTGACGCGCGATCTCGACTGCCTTGTCCTCGGGAAAGCGCCCGATGCGGCGAAGCGAGGTCGCCAGGTCCTCCCCGTCCACGTACTCCATCGTCAGGTAGAGGTGTCCCGCTGCCTCGCCGATGTCGTACACACGACAGATGTTCGGATGTGACACCTGCCTCGCCGTGCGCACCTCGTTGTGAAACTGCGCCAGCCTCACCGGGTCGTCGCGCAGGTTCTCGGGGAGGAACTTCAGCGCCACCGGCTGGCCGAGCCGCAGGTCGTCGGCGCGATAGACCTCACCCATGCCGCCACGGCCAAGGAGTCCGATGATGCGGTACCGATCCTCGAACACGGAGCCCGGGGCGAAGCGGCCGTGGTCGATGGAGTCAGACGCGGTCAGCCAGCCACTCGAGGATGACGGTGCGCGCCCGGACGGCGCGGCCGTGACGAGCTGAGAGAGGTGAATCGCCGTGTCCGGGGACGTCCGTGTGTCTCGAGCGGCCGGCTCGACGGCCGCCTCGACGGTCCGGCCGCACGCGGTGCAGAAGCGGTCGGTCTCCCGAAGCCGGGCGCCGCAGGCACCACAGTGCATCGGGGGATTCTACGAGGTTTGGCGATCTGATTACTCCGGGCTCCAGGCTCCAGGCTTCGGGCTCCAGGGCTCCAGGTGCGGTGCCCTCGCATTTCGATATACTTCAAGTTTGCCCCTGATGGGGCGAGCCTACCCGAGGACGCTGTTCATGCTGAAAGCCACCGCTGGAATCATCCTGCCGACGACCATCACGGGCTCGTTGCCGCGCCCGAGCTGGTACACGGAAAACCTGGGCACGCGCTCGTTTCTCGACGCGATGGTCACCTCCCGGTTCCGCGAACAGTACGTGGACGCACTGTCCGTCTACCTGCGCGAGCAGGAGGTGGCCGGGCTCGACATCGTGACCGACGGCGACTGCCGTTTCGATCAGGACATCGGTGGCCAGAGCTGGACCAGCTATCCGCCCCATCACATGTCAGGGTTCGAGACGCTGCACCCGAAGCTGGCGAAGACGGGCGCCGGCGGCATCGCGTTTCCGCGCGGACACATCCTGCACGACTACCTCGAGGCGCGGGTCATGCCGAAGCTGACCGCTGCGGTCGGGCGCGGCGAGATGCAGTATGCCGAGCTCTTCAAGACCGCCCAGCGGATGACGGCCAAGCCGGTGAAGTTCGGCACCGTGACGCCCGAGCTCGTTGCCTTCGCGGTGCAGGACGAGCACTACAAGGATCTGCCGTCGCGGATCATGGCGCTCAGCGACGCCTTCAACGAGGAGCTGCACGACCTGGCGGACGCCGGCTGTTCGGTGATTCAGATGGAGGAGCCGCAGATCCATCTGCTCGCGGCGCGCGGCTTCGTGGACAAGGTCATCAACCCGGAGTTCATGCTGAAGGTGTTCAACAACAC
>Ga0075428_100003163_pt1 | contig 17988 bp, 16 predicted proteins | sample RhiMetdeltSRZDD2_FD_75291 | JGI IMG/M metagenome (GOLD analysis project Ga0075428, IMG submission 75291) | Populus rhizosphere microbial communities from Tennessee, USA - Rhizosphere MetaG P. deltoides SRZDD2 | ecosystem: Host-associated > Plants > Roots > Rhizosphere > Soil | place: USA... | reverse complement strand
GTCGCCCTCGGCCATCGCTCGCGTTCCCTTTGTCAGTATCCCAGCGCATCCCGGATGCGATTGTGCGGGGTGGCTAGCATGGTGGCGTTGCCGGCCGCAACGCCTTCGACATTCAGCGTTTAAGGTCGCTGTCGTGGTTGCGATCGGCGCCCCGCTCGCCGAGCCGCTCGAATTGGCCCTCGATGATCGGGCCCCCGTGCCGCTCGCCCGGTGCGAGGCGGCCGTCTGCAAAGGTTGCAACACGGGCCTCGGCATCGTGCATGAGCCGGTGCATGGTCCAATGCGCCACCAGCCGCCGGACGGGCGGGATGAGCAGCAGCAGTCCGGCCGCATCGCACAGCAATCCGGGCGAGAACAACAGGCCGCCGGCCAGCACCAGGAAGGCGCCGTTCAGTACAGGCTGCAGTGGGGTCTTGCCCTCGTTGACAGCGTCCATCACGCCGGTCACGACGGCAAAGCGCTGGCGCACGAGAACGCCCATGCCGAGGATGCCGGTGCCGACGATGATGGCCATCACTGGCCACAGGCCAAGCTTCTGCCCGGCCCGGATCAATAGGGCGATTTCAAGCAGTGGCAGGGCCAGCAGCCCCAGGCCGATGCCCAGGCGCTTCATGGGGACGATCTTTCCGCCGTTGCATTGGGTCCATGCAAGCCATAGCGGTTGGCTTGCGCTTTGCAATGCCCTAAGATTTGCCGGAACGGCGGCGGCGAACCTGGACGCGACATACATTAAGCTCGCGTAAACGGGGGCTGGTTCTTGCTGGCGTGGCAACCTACATCATGCAGGTTGAGGCACTGGCTCGAAAGCACGGCGATGGATGGCAGAATCGACGTTACAACCCTCTTGTTTCTGGTTTTGGCGGTCGTCATCTTCTTGAAGCTGCGCAGCGTGCTCGGCCGTCGCACGGGCCATGAGCAGGCGCGATACGAGCGCTACAAGGCCCAGCAGGAAGCTAGCCAGCGCGCCAAAGTTCCAGCTCAGGACAAGGTCGTGACCCTGCCTCGGCGCGATCGCGAGGAGTTGGAGCCGAGGCCTGCCGAACCGGCCGTGCGCACGGACGTGGAAGAGCGGGTCAAGGGCTTGGCGGCCGGAAACTCCGGGCTTGCCAAGGGGTTGGTGGACGTTGTTCGCGCCGACCTCAGTTTCGATCCCGACGGGTTCCTGAAGGGCGCCAAGGCTGCCTACGAGATCATCGTTACCGCCTTTGCCGAAGGCAACCGCAAGACCCTGAAAGACTTGCTCAGCCGTGACGTCTACGACGGCTTTTCCGGCGCCATCGCCGAGCGTGAAAGCCGCGGCGAGCAGATCGACCAGAGCTTTGTGGGTATCAAGTCAGCCGATATCGTGGAGGCCGAACTCAAAAACGGCATCGCCCAGCTATCGGTCAAATTTGTGAGCGAATTGATCTCGGCTACGCGCGACAAGGCCGGCGAGGTGACCGCGGGGGATCCCAAGCGTATCAAGGAAGTAACAGATATCTGGACATTCGCGCGGGAGGTTGCGTCTCGCAACCCAAATTGGAGGTTGATCGCCACACAGGCGGCGAATTGATGGGGGAAGTCTCTCGGGGCCTTCGGGGGAATGGAATCGGGGGAGTGCGTCTTGCGGTCACGCGTTGCATTGGTCTGCGCCGTTGCGTTGGTGCTGGCGACTGGGCTGTGGGGACCTCGTGCCAGCACGGCAGCAGCGAACTCGCCAGGCAGGTCGCCGGGGGCCATGAAAAGTAACAGCCTGACCTATAAGCCAATTTCGTTCGCCGACTTGCCCGAATGGGGTGCGGACGATCATTTGGCCGCCTTTGAGACGTTCCGCAAATCGTGCGAGCGCATCCAGGCGGCGGCAGCCGCCCGCGAGCGGCCCGCTGCGGCCGGGCTGCCCAAGTCGGCCCCGCCGCACCCGGCGCTGGTCAGCGTCTGCGAGGTCTCAGCTCGCATCCCGGGCAAGGTAACCAAGGAGGCGGCGCGGCTATTCTTCGAGGCCAATTTCACGCCCCACACGATAACCCACAAAGGCCCGCAGGGCATGCTGACCGGCTATTACGAGCCGATCATGGAGGGTTCGCGCACGGCGCAGGGCGGCTTCCAGACACCCATCTACAAGCGCCCGCCCGACCTCATCAATCTGGTCGATGAGGCGCAGCGCGGCGCCGTCGGTTCGGCGCTGACCCATGCCCGCAAGACGGACAAGGGCGTCGAGCCGTTCGCAACGCGCGCCCAGATCGAGCAGGGAGCCCTCAAGGACAAGGGACTGGAGCTGCTCTACTTCGCCGATCCGGTCGATGTCTTCTTCATGCAGATCCAGGGATCGGGCCGCGTGAAGCTGACCGACGGCACCGTCATTCGCGTGCACTACGACGGCAAGAACGGCCACCCCTACTCGTCGATCGGTCGCTACCTGATCGAGAAAGGTTTGCTCGCCGCCGACAAGGTGTCGATGGGGGCGCTCGCCAAGTGGCTGCGTGCCGACCCTGAGCGCGGCAAGATGGTGATGTGGCAGAATGCGTCCTACGTGTTCTTCCGCGAGCTACCCAATGACGCGCGCGGACCGCTGGGTGCCCAGAACGCGCCGTTGACCGCGGGCCGCAGTCTGGCGGTCGATCCTGGTCATCATGCGCTTGGAACGCCGATCTTCGTCACGGCCGCAAAAATGACTCACGTCGTGAAGTCGGGCGCGTTCAACCGCCTGATGGTCGCGCAGGACGTCGGCTCCGCCATCAAGGGGCCCGAGCGGGGCGACATCTATTTCGGCTCGGGTGATGCGGCGGGCAAGGTGGCCGGTGTGACGAAGCACGCCGGCAAGTTCATTGTCCTCCTACCCAATGAGACGCTGGCCAAGGCCCAGGCGGCGCAAGCCACTCCGTGAGCCGGCCATGAACCGGTCTGGCAAGTCCGGCAGGGGCCGCCGTGCCATCACCTCGGATGAAGCAGCACTTTGGGATCACGCGACGCGCGCTCTTGCTCCGGTCAAGACCAAGCCGCGTGTGACGGAGACGGCGCCCGCCCAATCTCGCCAGTCAGACCCACCGGCCGTACCAACCGTAAAGCGCGCGCCCGAAGCTGGCCCGCGTGCGCAGGCCGCTCCGCCCCGGCCGCTGCCCCCGCCGCCCCTGCGCCGCGACCTCGACCGCCGCCACCTGCGCCGCATCGCCTCCGGCAAGGTCGAGATCGAGGCGCGCATCGATCTGCACGGCCTGCGCCAGAGCGATGCGCATATGCGCCTGCGCGCCTTCCTGGTCGAGGCGCACGCGCGCGGCCTCAAGACCGTGCTGGTCATCACCGGCAAGGGCGGCGAGGCGCAAACGGGTGACTATATGCCCGACTCGCTGGGTCAGCCCCGCCGCGGCGTACTTCGCCGCAACGTTCCCGCCTGGCTCGACGAGCCGGAGCTGCGCGCGGTAGTGGTCGGCTACACGGCGGCCGGCGTGCGCCACGGTGGCGAGGGCGCCTTGTACGTGCAGCTGCGCCGGCCACCCCGGCGCGAAGGCGGCGATCGCTAACCTTTCTGCAGGCGAGGACTGGCACCGGATTGGGCAGGATCGCTTGACGGGGGGCGGCGGCGGTTGTTGGAGTGGGGTGGGGCGGCCTACCGCCCGGCCTACAGGATCCCATGATGCCATGACCGATACCGTGCTGCCGCGGCTCGCGGCCATCATTGCTGCGCGGCGCCAGGAGTCGGCGGCCAAGTCCTACACCAAGGCGCTGCTCGACGGCGGCGCCGAGACGTGCGCCAAGAAGCTCGGCGAGGAGGCGGTGGAGACGGTTATCGCGGCGCTTGGCAGCGATAGCGGCGCCCTCAAGCGGGAAGCCGCCGATCTCCTGTATCACCTGCTGGTTGTGCTCGAGGTCCGGCGCGTACCACTCGGCGATGTGCTGACCGAACTGGAGGGCCGCATCGGCACGTCAGGACTAGCCGAGAAGGCCGCCCGACAAGGCAAAGCGCCATGAACCCTCGCGATGAGCTGGTGACAGCGGCGGCGTCGACGACGCCCAGCCGCTCCAACATCCAATTCTCGCCCTACCGCGTGTTCTCGCGCGAGGAGTGGGCCAAGCTGCGCGCCGACACGCCGATGACGCTGGTGCCGCGCGATCTTGAGCAGCTGTCCGGCGTGATCGAGGAACTGTCGATGCGCGAGGTGGAGCAGATCTACCTGCCGCTCTCGCGCCTCCTCAACCTGCACGTTGCAGCCGCCCAGGAGCTGCATGCCGTCACCAACCGCTTTCTCGGCCGCAAGGACGGTCGCGTGCCCTACATCCTCGGCATCGCCGGCTCGGTGGCTGCCGGCAAGAGCACCGCCGCACGCGCCTTGCGAGCCTTGTTGGCGCGCTGGCCCGATCACCCGAGCGTCGACCTCATCACCACCGACGGCTTCCTGCATCCCAATGAGGAGCTGGAGCGCCGCGGCATCATGCACCGCAAGGGGTTCCCCGAAAGCTTCGACACCGCGCGCCTGCTCAACTTTCTGCACGAGGTGAAGTCGGGCAAGGCCAACGTCGAGGCGCCGGTCTACTCGCATTTCCAGTACGACATCATCCCGGGCCAGAGCGTCGTCGTCGATCGTCCGGATATCCTGATCGTGGAGGGCCTCAACGTGCTGCAGCCGGCCCGCATGCCGAAGGACGGCGAGGCCATTCCGTTTGTGTCCGACTTCTTCAATTTCTCGATCTACATGGATGCCGACGCCGATGTGATCGAGAACTGGTACCTGACGCGCTTCATGCGCTTGCGCCAGACCGCCTTCCGCGATCCCGCCGCCTACTTCCATCGCTATACGCACCTGACGCCCGATGACGCACGCGCCACGGCGCTGAACATCTGGCGCACCATCAACAAGAAGAACCTCGAGGAGAACATTCTCCCCACCCGCCAGCGCGCGCGCCTGATCCTGCGCAAAGCCAACGACCACAGCGTCGAAAGCGTCGCCCTGCGCCGGATCTAGCTCCGCTTGCCAGGTCGCGCTACGACGTTGGCAAGCAGGATGCGGCGAGGCGGAGCTGTCCGCGCCGACCGGAGCCTTTCGTCGTCCAGGTTGCTTCGATCGTTCTCAAATCCGACGCGATCGTTCCAACGTGCGAGCCGTCGGTGACAAAGGAGGTCGAGCCGCCAACCGGGTTGTGCTCCCACATCTCAAAGCGCAGCGACTGAGCCTCGATCACCCACGTCACGTCGATGCTGGTGGTCTTGACGCCGCCGATGATGTAGTCGCCTTTGCCGACCGCCCAAACAGCACCGGCGCCATCGATAGTTACCGGCTCCAGCCTAATCGATACGACCTGCGCGATCGGAGCTGCGTCCCAACGGAATGTCCCTTCGAAGCTGCCACACAAGCGCGCCTGTATGTCCGATGCCTCCAGCGCCATCGCCGGGGCTGTCAGCCAACCAACGGCCAGCACGATCAGCGAGCAAGGCGATCGCACAGCAATTATCCTGCGTGAAAGGCGATACGGCTTGGGCGAACGGTTGCCGCTAAGGCAGCAGGCCATGCTTGCGCCCCAGCTCGGCGAGCTGCACCTCGGGTCGAGCACCCAGGTGCGAGATGATCTCGGCAGCCGCCAGGCTGCCGAGGCGCCCCGCCGTCTCCAGGCCCAACTCGCGCGCCACCCCGAACAGGAATCCCGCCGCGTAGAGATCGCCCGCGCCGGTCGTGTCCACCACCTTGGCAACCGGCGCCGCCTCGATGTCGATGCGCGTTCCCCCGCCCAGGATGACGCTGCCTTTTTCCGAGCGCGTGATGGCGGCAAGCTTGGTGTCGGCGGCCGCGCGCTTGGCCGCTTCCTCAAACGAGTTCGTCTGGTACAGCGAGGTGATTTCCGCCTCGTTGGCAAACAGGATGTCGACCTGCGCGTGGATCAGGCTCATGAACTCGGCGCGATGCCGTTCCACGCAGAACGAGTCCGACAGGCTGAGCGCTACCTGCCGTCCGGCCTTTCCGGCAATCGCCGCCGCCTGCCGGAAAGCCGACTTCGCCTCCGGCCGATCGAACAGGTAGCCTTCCAGATAGACAATGCGCGCCGAGCGGATCAGCTCGGCGTCGATTTCGCCGCCACCCAGCTGCGGGCTCACGCCCAGGAAGGTGTTCATGGTGCGCTGGCCGTCGGGCGTCACCAGGATCAAGCAGCAAGCAGTCGGGTCGCTTCCGGCCGCTGCGGCGGGCGTGGTGAAGGTGACGCCGGCGGCGCGGATGTCGTGGGCGAACACCGTACCGAACTGGTCCTGCGCGACCTTGCCGATGAAGCCGGCCTTGCCGCCGAACGAGGCGATGCCGGCCATCGTGTTGGCGACCGATCCGCCCGAGATTTCCACGGCCGGTCCCATGGCGTCGTAAAGCTTGGCAACGGTCTCCCGATCGACCAGCTGCATCGATCCCTTAGTGCGCTGGTGCTGCCCCAGGAACGCATCGTCACAGCGGCCGATGATATCGACGATCGCATTGCCGATGCCGACGACGTCGTGATGTTGCATGGAATGGCTCCTGCCCCGTCTGGATGGGCGCCTACTTGGCCCGGCGCCAGGCGGTTGGTCAACTTGCCGGCGGCAACGGTCGCGCCGCTTGGGGCGCAGGGCCTTTCGCCAGTGCCCCCAGGTCCATCAGCAGGTGTTCGGCCAGCACGCTGTCGAGGGCGGATGCCAGGCGCGCGCGCTTAGCCGTTTCGGCGATCGCTGCCAGCGCCGCGTTGAGCTTGACCAGGCTCCAGTCGCGACACTGCCGTGCGAAGGCATCCTTCTGCTTGAAATGGGGCGCAGGCTTGAGCTGGCGCAGCGCGTCATCCATGGTGCGGCCGGCGTCGAGCGCGCTGCGCGTGCGGTGCAGGCGCAGGAAATGCCGCTGCAGGGCCAGGATCACCGCCTGGGCGTCCTCGCCGCCTGCAATGCTGCGGTCGCACTCGCTGACGGCTGCAGCCGTGCGGCCCGAGGCGGCAGCCATCACGATCCGGTCGAGCGCCAGCTCGGCGGCGTCGCCGACCGCCGCCTCCACGTCGCCCGCCTCGATGGTGTCCTTGCCGAGCGCATACAGGGCGAGCTTCTCCACCTCGGCGCGCGACAGGCCGCGGTCGGCGCCAAGTCGCGCCACCAGCAGCGTTCTCGCGTCCGGGGTGATCTGCAGCTTGGCTCCGGCCAGCACCTCGCGGATCATGCCTTCCAGATCACGCGCCTCGTCGGGAAAGCAGGCGACGGCTGCCGCGAGCGGAGCCTTCTCGAACAGCGCGCGCAGGGCATCATCGGGACGCAGGTTGCCGGCTTCCACGATCAGGAAGCCTTCCAGCGCCCCGCTCTCGACCAGCGGCTTCAGCGTCGCTGCGGTGATGCGCCGGCCCGTTGTCGCCCGCACAATCTTGCGGCCGCCGAACATCGGCGCGGTTTGCAGCTCGATGGCGATCCGGCCTGGATCATCCTCCAGGCTCGTGTCGTCCAGCCTTAGGATTTCGCCCGGCGGGTTCTCGCGCGCGGCGAGACGCTTTGCGAGCGCCAAGGCCCGCTCAGCGACCAGACCTGCGTCGGTGCCGTACAAGAGCACGGCCGACGGCGTCGTGGCGCCAGGCCGGTCGAAGCCCTTCAAGAAGGCATCGGCCTGATGTGTCTTGATAGCGACCATGCGGTCCCGCCACCTGGCGCCCACCAGACTTCCAACATGATGAGCGTGGGTATCAAGCCTCGCGCGACAGATACGTCACAAGGCGGGTCTTGATGTCCTCGGCGACCGTCTGGGCGGCCCGGTTCTCGGCGTCCTCGCGGGCGCGCACGTTCGAATAAACGGACGAGAAGCGCTCGAAGCCGGCTCGGGCGACGCTGGTGCCCTGGAACAAGATCTGCTTGTTGTTGATGTCGATCAGCCGGAACGACGCCTCGATCGAATAGATCTGGCCGGCCGCTTCGCCGTCGACCCGGACGAGGGTGGATACCAGCGATTCCTTGAGCGCGATCTCAAGGCGCTGCCTGGGCGCCTCGGCACTGCCGCCACCACCGCCGTTGCTCTGGAATACCAGCTCGTTGCGAATGCGCTGACCCACCCGGCCGGGAACGGGCGCAAAATCGACCTTGGCCAACCGCTTCTGGGTGCCGGCTCCGGCTCCTGCCGAACCGACGCCGTACAGTGGCCTAAAGCCGTCGGCGCAACCCGATAGAGCCGGCGCCGCGGCCAGCAGCAGGGAAAGTCCTCGCACTAAACTCCGGCGGCTCATCCGAGCCTTGCCAGCCTCAGCCGACGACATTCACGATCCTTTGCGGCACGACGATCACTCTCGTAGCCGACCGTCCGTCCAAAGCCCGTGCAACCGTCTCGAGTTTGAGAGCAGCTGCCTCGATCTCCTCTTTGGAGGCGGTGCGAGCGATCGTAAGCTCATCCCGTCTCTTACCATTTACCTGTACGGCAATGGTAATCCGATCGTCAACGAGCAAAGCCGGCTCGGTCTCCGGCCACGACTGATCTGCGAGCAGGGTGTTGTATCCGAGCCGCTCCCAGCAGTCCTCCGCCAGATGGGGCAGCATGGGCCCTATCATCTGCACGAGCATTTCGGCCGCCTCGCGGATCGCCCAGTCCAGGCCTTCCCCGCGCTGACTTTGGGCCGCCGACAGGGCGTGGGTCAGCTCATAAAGCTGAGCCACGGCAACGTTGTAGCGCAGGCCCTCGATGTTCTGGCCGACGCTGTGCAGCGTCTTGTGGGCGGCGCGCCGCAAGGCGTGCGCCTCCGGTCCGAATGTGGCCGGTTTGGGGCCGAGCTTGCCCGGCTGCTTCTCGGCGACCTCGTCGATCAGGCGCGAGATGCGCTGCACTTGGCGGGAGGCGCCCGCCACCCCAGCGTCGGTCCAGATGATGTCGCGGTCGGGCGGGCTGTCCGACACGATGAACAGCCGGGCCGTATCCGCGCCGTAGTGGGCGATGATGTCGTCGGGATCGACCACGTTCTTGCGCGACTTGGACATCTTCTCGATGTCGCCGATCTCGACCGGGCGGCCGGTGGCGATGGAGGTGGCCCGCCGGTTCGGACCGTCGCCTTCGATCTTCACCTCGTCGGGAGTGAGCCAGTCGCCGTTCTCGCTGCGATAGGTCTCGTGCACGACGATGCCCTGCGTGAACATCGAAGTGAACGGCTCGTCGAAATCGACGTGCTTGGTTGCCTTCATGCCGCGCGTGAAAAAGCGAGCGTACAGCAGGTGCAGCACCGCGTGCTCCTTGCCGCCGATGTACTGGTCGATGGGCGCCCAGTATTTCAGCGCCTTCTTGTCGGTCGGCGTGGCGGCGTTGGGGGCAGTGTAGCGGAACTGGTACCAGGAGCTGTCGACAAAGGTGTCCATGGTGTCGGTTTCGCGCACGGCGGGCTCCCCGCACTTGGGGCACTTCACGTGCTTCCAGGTCGGGTGGTGGTCGAGCGGGTTGCCGGGCTTGTCGAACGTGACGTCCTCCGGCAGCTGCACCGGAAGCGCCTCGATGGGCACCGGCACGATGCCGTCGGTCGGGCAGTGGATGACCGGGATCGGGCAGCCCCAGTAGCGCTGGCGTGACAGCAGCCAGTCGCGCATGCGGTAGTTGACCTTGCGTTCGCCGATGCCGCGCTCTTCCAGCAGGCCAGCGATCTTGTCCTTGGCGGCTTCGATGGTGAGTCCGTTCAGGAACTCGGAATTGATCATGGTGCCTTCGCCGACATAGGCCTCGGCACCGATGCTGAACGCATCGGCTTGGGCCCCTGGCGGCAGCACCACCGGCACCACGGGGCGCGCATATTTGCGGGCGAAATCGAGGTCGCGCTGGTCGTGGCCCGGGCAGCCGAAGATGGCGCCGGTGCCGTAGCCCATGACGATGAAGTTGGCCACGTAGACCGGCAGCTGCACGCCGTCCTTGAAGGGATGCACGGCGACGATGCCCGTATCGAAACCCTTCTTCTCGGCCTTCGCCAAGGCCTCCTCGCTGGTGCCGATCTTGCGGCACTCCTCGATGAATTCGGCGAGCTCCTTGTTCTTCTGCGCGAGGTGCGCTGCCAACGGATGCTCGGCCGAGATCGCCATGAAGGAGGCGCCGAAGATCGTATCGTGCCGCGTGGTGAAGACTTCCAGGGTCTGCAGTTTTTTCGGCAGCTTGCCGCCTTCCAGGGCGAACTTCATGTTCGCTCCGGTCGACTTGCCGATCCAGTTTCGCTGCTGGGTGCACACGAAGTCCGGCCAGGTGGCCTGCAGCTTGTCCAATGCCTGCAGCAGCTCCTCGGCGTACTCGGTGATCTTGAAGAACCACTGGGTCAGGTCGCGCTGCTCCACCACCGCGCCCGAGCGCCAGCCGCGCCCGTCGATCACCTGCTCGTTGGCGAGCACGGTGTTCTCGACCGGGTCCCAGTTGACCTTGGCCGTCTTGCGGTACGCCAACTTCTTCTTGAAGAAGTCCAGGAACAGCCGCTGCTGGTGCTGGTAATACTCAGGATTGCAGGTGGCGAACTCCCGGGACCAGTCGATCGACAGGCCCATGGCCTTGAGCTGGCCGCGCATGGTGTCGATGTTCTCGTAGGTCCACTTGCGGGGGTGAACCTTGCGCTCCATGGCGGCGTTCTCGGCGGGCAGGCCAAATGCGTCCCAGCCCATGGGGTGGAGCACGTTGAAGCCCTTGGCCCGCTTGTAGCGGGCCATCACGTCGCCCAGCGTGTAGCAGCGCACATGCCCCATGTGGATGCGCCCCGAGGGGTAGGGGAACATCTCGAGCTGGTAGCGCTTGGGCTTCTTGCTCTTGTCGTTGGTTTGGAACGTACCCTGGTCGTCCCACACCTTCTGCCAGTGCTTCTCGCGCACGGGCGCGTTGTAGCGTTCGCTTGCCATCGTCAGGGGCTCTCGGAATTCGGTCGCGGAGCGGTTAATGACCGATGGGGCCGGGACCGGTCAAGGATGGGCTGGGCCCTGCAGCTAATGCGGATGTGTCGACCTTGCGCGGTTGCGCGGGCATGAGGCCAGGTTGGTGTCCACAATGTAGACATATCGGGAACAATATGTCCACGATTCGGTGTTTTGTGAACATATCGCTGCAAATACGCGCACGGCCTGCACCCGCCCCGACAATGTATTCACAATTCGTAAAACCATGAACATATCCCAGCCCACATGCGCATCGACGGCGCATGTGTTGCACTATATGTTCACCGAACCGATTCTCATGAACATATGCATGCCTTGCGATCCGAACAAACCTTACAATGATCTGCCAGCCCTGCCGCCGGCCGCCGAACTCGACTCGAAGGCCATTCTCAAAGCCTCGATGCCGTCGCGCATTGCAGTTGCCGAACTGCGCCTTGCAGGTCAGCTCATCCCCGACCAGTCGGTTCTCATCAATACGATCCCCCTGCTGGAAGCCAAGGACAGCTCGGAGATCGAGAACATCGTCACCACCAATGATGCGCTGTTCCGCGAGGCGAGCCATGCCGACGACGGCAACGATGCGGCCGCCAAAGAGGCGGTGCGTTATCGCGCAGCCATCTACAGCGGCATCCAATCGTTGCAGACGCGGCCGCTAACCGCGCGCACGGCCGCCGAGGTGTGCAGCCAGATCAAGGGCGTCGATCTCGATATCCGCACGACGCCCGGCACGACGCTGCGCAACTCGTTCACCGGCGAGGTGATCTACACTCCCCCCGAAGGCGCCGAGCGGCTGCGCGAGCTGCTCGCCAACTGGGAGCAATTCGCCAACACAGCCGACGACCTGGATCCGTTGGTACGGATGGCGGTCCTGCACTACCAGTTCGAGGCGATCCACCCCTTCATCGACGGCAACGGACGCACGGGCCGCATTCTCAACATCCTGGCGCTCATCCAGGCGGGCCTGCTGGAAATCCCGACGCTTTATCTGAGCCGCCACATCGTCCGCACCAAAGGCCAGTACTACGCGCTGCTGCAGGGCGTGACGCAACGTGGCGAGTGGGAGCCTTGGGTGCTCTACATGCTGACCGCGGTCGAAAGCACGGCGAAGTGGACCAACGCGCGCATCCACGCCATCCGCGATCTCATGGAGAACACTGCCGCTTATGTTCGCGCCAACGCCGACAGCATCTACTCATGGGAGCTGATCGAAACCATCTTCGCCCAGCCATACACCCGCATCAGCCATCTCGCCGACCGCGGCATCGCCAAGCGCGTCGCGGCGTCACGATACCTGAAGCAGCTGGCGGCCATCGGCGTTCTCGAAGAAGAGAAAGTCGGTCGCGACAAGCTCTTCATCCATCGCAAATACATGCAGCTGCTAGGCTCCGAGGGCCACGAGTTCGAGCGCTATCCCGGTACATCCACATGACAGCCGCCGCCAACCTCGCCTCCGTCCGCGCTCGCATCGAGGCCGCCACGCGCGCGGCACAGCGCGATCAGGCCTTGGTGCATCTCATCGCCGTCACCAAGACGTTCGGCGCCGACGACATCACACCCGTGCTCGATGCCGGCCACCGCATGTTCGGCGAGAACCGCGTGCAGGAGGCCAAGGCCAAGTGGCCAGCCTTGCGCGACCGCTACCCCGGCATCGATCTGCACCTGATCGGCCCGCTGCAATCCAACAAGACTAGGGATGCCGTCGAGCTATTCGATGCCATTCACACGATCGACCGGCCCAAGATCGCCGAAGCGATTGCCGCCGAGATGGCGAGGCAGGGCAAGCGGCTCAAGCTGTTCGTGCAGGTCAACACCGGCGAGGAGCCGCAGAAGGCCGGCATCATGCCGCGCGAGGCTGCCGCGTTCGTACGACTGTGCCGCGAGGAGCTGAAGCTCGACATCGCCGGCCTGATGTGCATACCCCCCGTCGATGAGGAAGCGGCGATCCATTTCGCGTTCCTGGCCAAGCTCGCCGGCGACGTCGGCCTGGGCGGCCTCAGCATGGGCATGAGCGCCGACTTCGCAACGGCGATCGCCTTCGGCGCCACCCATGTTCGCGTCGGCTCGGAGATATTCGGCACGCGCACGTAGCGCCCATGGGCGCGCCAAGTCCCTGCACTCACAGCTTTTTTGAAGGCCTGTGCGGCGGCCCATTTCCTGGACCGGCGGCAATGCTAACGTCGCCAGACTGATTCGCGCCGCTGTGCTGCGTCGGGCGCTTCTGCAGGAGGCGGCAGCATGGCAGACGGAAGCAGGACGGCGGAGCTTGAAGCAGACGCAGCGGCGGCCGAGGCCGCCAAGGAAGCGCGTACCGAGGTGCTGCAACGCACCGCCAAGCCTGCCAACGCAGCCTCGCAAACCAAGGGCCCGCAAACCGAGGGCCCGCAAACCAAGGGCAAGCGGTCCCGCCGCACCAAGGCCGAATATGCCGAGTTCGTGGTCGACATCTGGATCACGGATCTGAACTGGACCGAGTTCGGCATCTACAAGCACAGCCGCAACCGGGCGAAGTCGCGCCAGTTCACCACTGACATGGATATCTACGCGGAGGTGAAGGAGAACGGCGAGCGCACCGGCCTGCTCGGCTACCGCGAGGACCTCTGGCGCAAGAACACCGGCATGGACAAGCGCCTGGTGTTCAAGCTGTTCAACGAGACCCTCAACTGGCGCGCCACCATGGATCTCATGATCGGTCGCAGCCTGCAGCTGACGCTCGGAGCGCGCGGCCTGCCGGTCACCGTGTTCTCGCTCAACACCGGCGACCACGAGCAGATGGTCTACCTGGAACGGTCGGCCAACAAGTGGCCGCTGCTGCCGGAGAATTTCTCTTTCTTCCTGCTTGAGGACGGCAAGCCGACCTTCTATCGGCTGCGCCGCGATTTCATCGATCTCGGCGGCGACTACACGCTCTACAATCACCACAACCAGAAGATCGGCTGGCTGGACGGGCGCGTGTTCTCGATCGGCGGCTACTGGAAGGGCCGGGTCAAGTCGGAGCACGCCGATCCGCGCCTGCTCATCGTGCTCAAGATGTTCTGCGGCATGATTATCTTCAACCATGACGCGCGGCGGCACATGCGTTCCCTCGTGCGCGACATCGCTAAAGGCAAATTCACGCCCAAGCTCGAGAAGCAGGAAACCGACCTCTACATGAACCCGCGCCGGGTTCGGTGAAGCCGTTGCTCGATCGCCTGGGCCGCGCGGCAAGCATGCATTGCCTTTTTGCGGTCCCGGACGGCGAGCCCGGCCCTGGAGCTCGCACCGGGCGATCGGCAGCCATTGGCCCGCCCGCAATTGCCGAGTGCCGTGCCCGCCGCGCAGGGGTAAGGACCCCCGGTTGTGCGCGCCCTGCAGCTTGATGGCAGATCACGTCGGTTCGCCTGCTGCCGAGACCGCCGGCTGCGCCGGCGACGGATTTGCTTCTTTGCTTCGGATGATGTGGCCGCCGGCTGCCATCTTCTCTTGACACCGATTGGCGAGCTTTGCCTATGTTCTAGGCAGCGGCACAGGCTGTCATGATGGTCGCCTACGACCGCAGCAGCTCACCGGGGGGATGGGGATGGACGACGTCCAGAAAAGCTTGGCCGGGCTTCAGGTCGGCGCCGATGTGCTGTTCCTGCTGGTGGGTGCCGTGCTGGTCTTTGCCATGCACGGCGGCTTTGCCTTTTTGGAAGCCGGCACCGTGCGGCACAAGAACCAGGTTAACGCGCTGTGCAAGATCCTGGTCGACTTCGCCATCTCCACCGTTGCCTACTTCTTCGTCGGCTATACCATTGCCTACGGCGTCACCTTCTTCCTGAGCGCCCCGGCGATCAGCGGCGGCGTCGAGGGCTACGACGCGCAGGGCCTGACCCTGGTGCGCTTCTTCTTCCTGTGCACGTTCGCGGCGGCGGTGCCGGCCATCATCTCGGGCGGCATAGCCGAGCGCGCCAAGTTCCTCCCGCAGTGCGTTGCCACCGCTTTGATCGTCGGGCTCTTCTACCCGTTCTTCGAAGGCATCGTCTGGAACAAGAACTTCGGCCTGCAGGAGACCTTCTTCAAAGCCCAGCTGGGCGCCGAGTTCCACGACTTCGCCGGATCGATCGTCGTGCATGCAGTTGGCGGCTGGATGGGCTTTGCTGCCGTCCGCGTCCTCGGCCCGCGGCTTGGCCGCTATGAGCCGAACCGAGTGATCGGCATTCCGCCCTCCTCGATCCCCTGGCTCGCCATGGGCTCCTGGCTGCTGTGCATCGGCTGGTTCGGCTTCAACGTGATGAGCGCGCAATCGCTCAAGACCGTCAGCGGCCTCGTGGCGATGAACTCGCTGATGGCCATGTGCGGCGGCATCATTGCTGCCCTGGTGGCCGGGGACGGCGATCCGGGCTTCATCCACAACGGGGCGCTGGCCGGACTGGTTGCCGTGTGCGCCGGCTCGGACGTGATGCATCCGATCGGGTCGCTGCTGGTGGGCGGCGTGGCCGGGGTCATCTTCGTGTTCGTGTTCCAGCTCGCCAGCAACACCTGGAAAATCGACGACGTGCTGGGCGTCTGGCCCCTGCACGGACTGTGCGGACTGTGGGGCGGTATCGCCTGCGGCATCTTCGGCCTCACGGCGCTGGGCGGCGTGGGCGGCGTGACGTTTGCCTCGCAGCTGGTCGGCAGCCTGATGGGGGCGGCGTACGGTGTGCTGGCAGGCTTTGTGATCTATGGCGCGGTCGACATGGTGATGGGCTTGCGGCTCAGTGCCCAGGACGAGCGCCGGGGTGCCGACCTCGCCGTGCACAAGATCGGTGCCAACCCGGAAGAAGACGTGCGCTTGGGCCGCGTGTAGCGGTCGTCTCGAGCCTGCGTCATGCTGGGAGCATCCCTTCGGCGTGCCGCGCTCCGGCAGAGATGATACGCACGCGCACGCGCAATTCGAGGACTGCCATGCCTGCCCTTTCTGGCCTGCAAGCTCTGACCCAGGGCGCCATCATGTCGCCCTTCACCCGGGCGCGGCGCCTGTTCGAGACTGTTGCGCCCGGTCATGCCAAACCGATCGAGCTGACCGTCGGCGATCCGCGCGAGACGATGCCGGCCTTCGTCACGGACAAGCTCGCCGAAGCCAAGGTCGACCTTGGCAGCTATCCCAAGATCCGCGGTTCCGACGAGCTGCGCGACGCGATCGCCGCCTGGATCGGCCGTCGCTATGGCCTCGCCGGCGCCATCGATGCAAGCCGCGAGATTCTGCCCATCAACGGCTCGCGCGAGGGCTTGTACTTTGCGGCGCTACCCGCCGTCGGTCGCAAGACCTTCGACGGTCAGCCGGTCATGCTGATCACCAACCCCTACTATCAGGCCTATGTCGGCGGTGCGTACGGCACCGGTTGCGAGCCGTTCTACCTCAACGCTACGGCCGCCACCGGCCACCTGCCCGATCTCGACGCGCTCGAGCGCGAGCCCGACATCCTGCGTCGCACGGCCGGGTTCTATCTGTGCTCACCCTCCAACCCGCAAGGTGCGGTCGCCACTCCCGATTACATCCATCGCGCCCTCGCATTGGCGCGCCGCCACGATTTCATTCTGTTCTTCGACGAGTGCTATTCGGAGATCTACACCGGCGCGCCGCCGACCGGCGGTCTTGAAGTTGCGGCCGCCACGCCGGAGCGCTTCAAGAACCTGCTCGTCTTCAATTCGCTGTCCAAGCGCTCCAACCTTCCCGGGCTGCGCTCCGGCTTCATTGTCGGCGACGGCGACCTGCTCGAGACGCTGGCCGAGATCCGCAACCAGACCGCCCCGCAGATGCCGGGCGTCGTGCAGCACGCGTCGGCGGCCGTGTGGTCGGACGAGGCGCATGTGGAGGCAATCCGCCGGGCCTACCGCGCCAAGTTCGACGTGTGTGATCAAGTGCTGGCCGGGCGCTTCGGCTATCAGCGGCCAGGCGGCGGCTTCTTCCTCTGGCTCGACATGCGCCACCTCGGCAACGGCGAGCGGGCGGCGTTAACCATTTGGCAAAAGGCAGGTGTCAAGGTCATACCCGGCGCCTTCCTGGCCCAGAGCGATCGCCAGGGCATAAATCCGGGCGATGGCTACGTCCGCGTCGCGCTTGTGCACGACGTGGCAACCATCCGGGAAGCGCTGGAGCGTGTCGTTAAGGTTTCGGCGTAACCGCGTTTTGTACGAATGGCGTATCGAGGTGTCGCCCCCTCGCTGTCGGCCTCCCTTACGGGTTGGCTCAGAGGGTGGCTTTGCAGAGTATCGGGCGCGATCATGCTGGCGGGCTGTGCCGCCGGGGCATTGAGCCTGCTCACCTGGTCCGCCGCCGACCCCAGCCTCGCGCACATCACCAGCGGTGCCACCCACAACCTGCTCGGCCCGATCGGCGCCATCCTGTCCGACCTGCTGATGCAGATGGTTGGTCTCGGCAGCGTCTTTGTCTTCCTGCCCCCGGTGTTCTGGGGCCTGCATCTGCTCAACGGCGAGACCATCAAAAACGTTCGCGTCAAGCTGGCGGCCGCACCGATCGCCGTCATCTTGCTGGCCAGCGCCTTCGCCTCGCTGCCGCAAACAGCCAACTGGCCGCTGCACCACAACTACGGTGGCATCCTCGGCGACCTCAGCATCGACCTCGCCGCCACCCCGCTGCTGTGGGTCTATGCGGATTGGGCCTGGGCCATGGCCGGCCTGCTCTGCTTTGCCGGCGGCGTGTTCATGCTCGGCATGAGCATAGGCTTGACCCAGCGTGACGTAGCGCAGATGTGGTCGCAAGGCCGCCGGCTCGGTCGGCAGGGCCTGAGCAGCGGCTGGCGCATGCTGGCCGACTTTGCCGCTGCGCGCCGCGAGCCGCTGCTGGCCACAGTCTCCTCCTACCGCATGCCCTCCTTCCACATCGAGCCCACGTTCGAACCGACCTTGGAGCCGACGCTGGCGCGTGAGCCGCGGCGCCCGACCGCTCCGGTCGTGCTGCTCGATCCGGACGAATCGATGCGCGACGCTTCCTTCGATCGCAGCACGGAGCGCGAGAGCCGGGCCATCGCCGAGCGGTTCGCCCCGCAATGCAGCGATGTCGTTGCGGCTGCCGTCGAGCATGTCGAGGAGCCGACGCTTGCCGGCGCACAGTCGGCCTACAAGCGGCCTCCGCACAGCATCCTGCGCCGTCCGCCTGCGTTGAGGCCGAACGCGGAGCTCGACCAGGCGACGCGCCA
>Ga0075428_100003162_pt1 | contig 17988 bp, 16 predicted proteins | sample RhiMetdeltSRZDD2_FD_75291 | JGI IMG/M metagenome (GOLD analysis project Ga0075428, IMG submission 75291) | Populus rhizosphere microbial communities from Tennessee, USA - Rhizosphere MetaG P. deltoides SRZDD2 | ecosystem: Host-associated > Plants > Roots > Rhizosphere > Soil | place: USA... | reverse complement strand
GATCAGCGCGACGACGCGCGCAAAAACTCCGGAAAAGCTCATGTCGTTCCTTGGAGGTTTTTTGCTGGGCTGCCGCCCGGCTCAGTCCGTGATCTCGGCGTGGCTGCCCTTGCGGGAATGCTTGCGGTCCTCCTCGTCGACCTGGGCCGGATCGGTGTCGAATACCAGGCGCTGAGCGCCTGAAAGTGCGACAAAACGTTTGCCACGCGCCCGCCCGATCAACGTCAGTTGCGCCTTCCTGGCCAGCTCGACGCCCCAGGCGGTGAAGCCAGATCGCGATACCAGGACCGGAATGCGCATCTTGACGGTCTTGATGACCATCTCGGAGGTGAGGCGGCCAGTGGTGTAGAAGATCTTGTCCTCGGGCGCCACACCATTGAGGAACATATAGCCGGCGATCTTGTCGACCGCGTTGTGGCGTCCAACGTCCTCCATGTAGATCAGCGGCTCGTCCGCCCGGCACAGGACGCAGCCGTGGATGGCGCCGGCCTTGAGGTAAAGGCTCGGCGCCGTGTTGATCTTCTTGGTCAGCTGATAAAGCCAGGACGTGTGCATGCGCGCATTGGCATCGAGGACGATTTTGTCGAACTCCTCCATCAGGTCGCCAAACACCGTGCCCTGGGCACAGCCCGAGGTCTGCGTCTTCTTCCTCAGCTTCTCCTCGAAATCCGTTTGCCTGCGTGTGCGCACGACAACCGTTGAGATGTCGTCGGCGTAGTCGATGGCAGTGATCTCGTCGTCGGCCCTGAGCATGTTCTGGTTGAGCAGATAGCCCACACCCAGCAGGTCGGGCCGGTCGCCGATGGTCATCATCGTCACGATCTCGCGCGCGTTCAGGAACAGCGTCAGTGGCCGTTCGGTGACCACGGCTGTCTCTACGGCCCGGCCGTCCTGGTCAATGCCCGGCACCACGACCGACAGACGCGGGTCGTCGGGATCGGGGCGGATATGGAATTCCTTCACCATAGGGCTCCAGGCAGAGTTTGCGGCGCAGGGGCCGGCATCGACCGGCGTTGAGAATGAGGCTTTAAGCATTATAGTGCCTCTGCACTGGAGAGCCAAAAGATCGTCGACGTCACGTGTCGCAACCAGCTGGCCGCAGGCTTGTTGCAGGTTCCTCGGCGGCACGCGCCGAAGGTCGCTTTGCAACTGCTCATGCAATCATGACAAAGAAAAAAAAGCTCATCGACGACTGTTTCGTGTCCGACAAGCCGCGCCTGCGGCATGCCGAAGCCCTTGCGATACTCAAGCAACGCATCGCGCCGGTTGTCGGGCGCCAAGGGGTGGAGCTTGCCAATGCCGCCGGCCGCATCCTCGCGCGATCCATAGTCGCGGAACGGCCCGTGCCGGCACACACGAATGCGGCGGTGGATGGCTTTTCCTTCGCCGCCGCCGACTACGATCGCGAGACGGGCTGCGTGCTGCCCGTATCGGGTCGTGCGGCGGCGGGGCATGCTCTGGACGTGGCGCCAGAACGCAACATGGCGGTGCGCATTTTCACCGGAGCGGTGCTGCCGCATGGCCACGATACCGTCGTCATGCAGGAGGATATTGCACTGCGCCCTGTGCATGGCCGCACCACTGTCGCCATTCCGCCAGGGCTGCGGCGCGGCGCCAACGTCAGGATGGCTGGCGAGGACGTGGCCGCCGGCGCAACTGTTCTGACCGCCGGCACGGTGTTGCGCCCTCAGGATCTGGCGGCGCTGGCTTCGCTCGGCATCGCCGAGGTCGACTGCTTTGCCCGTTTGCGGGTGGCCATCGTCTCCACGGGCGATGAGGTCGTGCGACCGGGCACTGCGCTCGCCGAAGGCCAAGTCTACGATGCCAACGCTCCAATGCTGGCATCTCTGATCACCAATGCCGGCGCCGTTGCCACAGACCTTGGCGTCCTGCCTGACGACCTGCGCCACGTGAAGGCGCAGCTTTCCGAAGCCGCGGGAAGGTTCGACGTGATCATCACCAGCGGCGGCGCGAGCCGGGGGGAGGAGGACCATCTGGTCGCGGCGCTCGATGCGCTTGGCAAGCGCCATCTTTGGCAGCTCGCCATCAAGCCGGGGAGGCCGATGTCGTTCGGCCAAATCGGCGATTGCGTCGTGTTGGGTCTGCCCGGCAATCCGGTGGCGGTGTTGGTGTGCTTCCTGCTCTATGCCTGGCCCCTGTTGCGCCGCATGGGCGGCGGCGACTGGCACGAGCCTCGCCGTTTCCCGCTGCCGGCCCTGTTTGCATTTCCCGGTCGCAAGATCGGCCGCCGGGAATTCTGGCGCGGCATACTGAAGGAGACCCCGACAGGCTTGGCCGTCGACAAATTCGCGCGCGATGGCTCGGGGCTGATCTCGGGGCTCAGGCAAGCCGATGGCCTGATCGATATCCCGGAGGACGTGATTGAGGTAAATCCGGGCGATCAGGTGGCTTTCATCCCCTTCTCGGAATTCGGCATCACCCGCTGAACAATACGCGCCAGCGCAGCTGCGCGATGGTCGACTAGCCCCCGGTTTTGGCATATGGTATGCCAACCTTTCGCATGCGGCTTTCGCCGCTTTTTTTGGCACCCCACCACGTTAAAGCGTACATGAACGTCACAACCAAGATCGTTAACGGCGCCAGCAAGGGTCGCTCGATCCACCCCGGATCCGGCAGGCGGAAGGCGCCCCTTTTCCCAAAGGGGCGTGTGCTGCAGCAGGCCGAACTGGCTGCTGTTCACGCTATCCTCGGCCAGGGTCCCTTCGAGCGGGCGCTGCTGATCGAATATCTGCACCGCATCCAGGACAAGGAGGGCTGTCTGCCGGCGAGCCATCTGCATGGGCTGGCCGAGCTTCTCAGCATTCCCATGGCTGAGGTCTACGAGGTAGCGACCTTCTACGCTCACTTCGACGTGGTGGCGGACGGAGAGGCCAGGCCTGCGCCTGTGACGGTTCGCGTCTGCGACAGCCTGAGCTGCATGCTGGCCGGGGCGGAGCAGCTTCTGGCGACACTTGAGCAGGAGAAAGTGGCCGGCGTGCGGGTGGTGCGCGCGCCCTGCATCGGCTCGTGTCACACCGCGCCCGCTGCCGAGGTGGGCCACCGCCATGTGGATCATGCCACGCCGGGGGAGTTGAAGGAACTCGCGCTTGGTCGGCATGTCCATGCGCAGGTTCCCGCCTATCAGGATTTCGATGCCTATGTGCAGGCCGGGGGCATGCGGATGCTGCGCGCCTGTCTGTCCGGCGAGCGCAAGGTCGAGGATGTGATTGCCGCGTTGTCCGATGGCGGTCTGCGCGGGCTTGGCGGTGCCGGCTTCCCGACGGGGCGGAAATGGAGCCTGGTGCGTGCAGAAAAAGGCCCGCGCCTGATGGCCGTCAACGGCGATGAAGGTGAGCCCGGCACCTTCAAGGACCGCATCTACCTCGAGCAGGAGCCGCACAAGTTTCTCGAGGGCATGCTGATCGCGGCGTGGGCGGTAGAGGCCGAGCAGGTCTTTATCTATATGCGCGATGAATATCCGGCCGTGCTGAAAATCCTGAAAGCCGAGCTCGCCAAGTTGGAAGCGGCGGGCTTGTGCAAGCATACCAAGGTCAACGTCCGGCGCGGCGCCGGTGCCTACATCTGCGGCGAAGAAAGCGCCATGATCGAATCGATCGAGGGCAAGCGCGGCTTGCCGCGGCATCGACCGCCATATGTGGCACAGGTCGGCATCTTCGACCGACCCACGCTCGTCAACAACGTCGAGACGCTCTACTGGGTGCCGGCTATCCTGGACAAAGGCGCAGCGTGGTTCGCGGGGCAAGGTAAGAACGGCGCCAAGGGCCTGCGCTCCTATTCCGTTTCGGGCCGTGTCAAGAAACCCGGTGTGGTTCTCACAGCGGCCGGTTCGACCTGCAGGGAATTGATCGAGCTGTGCGGCGGCATGGCTGACGGCCATCACTTCAAGGGCTACCTGCCGGGTGGTGCTTCCGGCGGCATCCTGCCGGCCTACCTGGCCGACCTGTCGCTCGACTTCGGGCAGCTCGAGAAATACGGGTGCTTCGTCGGTAGCCACGCCGTTGTCATTCTGTCCCACAAGGACGACATGAAGCAGGTGGCGCTGAACCTGATGAGGTTCTTCGAGGACGAGAGCTGTGGTCAGTGCACACCGTGTCGTAACGGCACCGAAAAGGCCGTAAAACTGATGAGCAGCGGTAAATGGAACGACCAGCTGCTGGCGGATTTGGCGCAGGTTATGGGCGATGCTTCCATCTGCGGGCTCGGCCAGGCGGCGCCCAACCCTCTGAAGTCGGTGTTCAAATTTTTCCCGGAGGATTTGCGGTGAGCCGTCTGCCGCAAGCGCTGCCGACCGTGCAGGTGGACAACGAGCGCGTGCGCGTCACGCAGTGGCAGTTCGCGCCGGGCGCCGAGACTGGCGAGCACGTTCACGAGATGGACTATGTAATCGTGCCGACCAGCAACGGACGGCTGAAACTGGTGTCGCCGCAGGGCGAGGAAAGCTTCGCGGAGCTCAAGCAAGGTGTAAGCTACTTCCGCAAGGCAGGTGTGCACCACAACGTCATCAACGCCAACGACTTCGAGTTCGCGTTCGTCGAGATCGAGCTGAAGAATTGAGAGCATGACGACCAAGATCACGTTCGAGCTGGATGGCAAGGCGGTCGAGGCGGAGCCGGGCGAGACTATCTGGCAGGTGGCGCAGCGGCACGGCACCAATATCCCGCACCTGTGCTGGCATCCGGCGCCCGGCTATCGAGCCGACGGCAACTGTCGGGCCTGCATGGTCGAGGTCGAGGGCGAGCGCGTGCTCGCCGCCTCCTGCCAGCGCAAGGCTGCCGCCGGCATGAAGGTGAAGACCGCGACGGAGCGGGCGAAAAAGTCGCGCGAGATGGTGTTCGAGCTGTTGCTGGCCGACCAGCCAGAGCGCGAGACCAGCCATGATCCGAAGTCGGCGTTCTGGGGCTGGGTCGACGCCATGGGCGTTACCACGACCAGGCGCTATCCGGGCGGCGACAAGCCCGCAGCCGACGTGACCCATTCCGCCATCTCGGTCAACCTCGACGCCTGCATCAACTGCGGCCTGTGCGTACGCGCCTGCCGTGAGGTGCAGGCCAATGATGTGATCGGCATGGCCTACCGCGGCCATGGCGCCAAGGTTATCTTCGACTTCGACCAAGGCATGGGCGAGTCGACCTGCGTTGCGTGCGGCGAGTGCGTGCAGGTGTGTCCAACGGGCGCACTGATGGAGAAGAACCTGCTCGATGCGAAGGGCAAGCGCATCAACTTCGAGACCAAGTCGGTTGATACCCTGTGTCCCTACTGCGGCGTGGGCTGCCAGACCAAGGTGCACGTCAAGGACAACCAGATCCTTTACATCGACGGCCGCGATGGGCCTGCCAACAACAACCGCCTGTGTGTGAAGGGCCGCTTCGGCTTCGACTACATCCACCACCCCGACCGGCTGATGCAGCCGCTGATCCGCCGCGACGGCGTAGCCAAGGATGCCAACCAGCAGATCCGGCGCGATGAGGTCGACAAATACTTCCGCGAGGCGACCTGGGAGGAGGCGCTCGCCAAGGCAGCCTCCGGCCTCAAGGCGATTCACGCGCGCGAGGGAGGCAAAGCGCTGGCCGGCTTCGGCTCGGCCAAGGGCTCAAACGAGGAGGCCTATCTCTTCCAGAAGCTGATCCGCCAGGGCTTCGGCACCAACAATGTCGACCACTGCACGCGGCTGTGCCACGCCTCGTCCGTGGCGGCGCTGATGGAAGGCGTAAACTCCGGTGCAGTTACCGCGCCATTTACGGCCGCCAAGGATGCGGACTGCATCATTGTCATCGGCGCGCGGCCGGCGGAGAACCATCCCGTGGCCGCCACCTTCCTTAAGAATGCGGCCAAGCGCGGCGCCAAGATGATCGTCATGGACCCGCGCGGCCAGAATCAGGGCATCACCCGCTACGCCAGCCACACCCTGCAGTTCAAGCCTGGCCGCGACGTCGCGCTGCTCAACGCCATGCTGTGCACCATCGTCGAAGAGGGCATGGTCGATATCCAGTACGTGCAGGCCCACACCGAGGGCTTCGAAGCGTTGAAGGCAAAGGTGAAAGACTTCACGCCGGAGAAGATGGAGCCCGTGTGTGGCATCCCCGCCGCCACCATCCGCGAAGTGGCGCGGCTCTACGCGCGCTCGGAACGCTCCATCATCTTCTGGGGCATGGGCATCTCCCAGCACACGCACGGCACCGACAACGCCCGCTGCCTGATCGCGCTCGCCCTCGTCACTGGCCAGGTTGGCCGCCCCGGCACGGGCCTGCATCCGCTGCGCGGGCAGAACAACGTGCAGGGTGCATCCGACGCTGGCCTGATCCCCATGGTGTTCCCCGACTACAAATCGGTTGAGGATCCGGCCGTCCGCGGCATGTACGAGGAGTTCTGGGGCGTGCAGCTGCCGCCCGAGCGCGGCCTGACCGTCGTCGAGATCATGCACGCCATCACGGACGGCGAGATCAAGGGCATGTACGTGATGGGCGAAAATCCCGCCATGTCCGACCCCGACGTGCAGCACGCACGCGAGGCGCTGGCCAAGCTCGAGCATCTGGTGGTGCAGGACATCTTCCTCACCGAGACCGCCTGGCATGCCGACGTTGTTCTGCCGGCCTCGGCACATGCGGAGAAGTGGGGCACCTTCACCAACACCAACCGTCAGGTGCAGATGGGCCGGCCGGTGATCGACCCGCCGGGTGACGCACGCCAGGATTGGGCGCTGATCCAGTCCATCGCGCAGGGTATCGGCCTCAAGTGGACCTACAAGGACGTCTCGGAAGTGTTCACTGAGATGGCCGAAGTGATGCCCTCGCTCAAGAACATCACCTGGGAGCGCCTGGTGCGCGAGGATGCGGTCACCTATCCGTGCGACGCGCCCGACAAACCCGGCAACGAAATCATCTTCTCGCAGTCGTTCCCGACCAAGTCGGGTCGCGCCAGGATCGTACCGGCCGATCTGGTGCCGCCGGACGAGTTGCCCGACCAGGCCTACCCGATGGTACTGACCACGGGCCGCCTGCTGGAGCACTGGCACACCGGCTCCATGACGCGACGCGCCTCCAATCTCGATGCGCTGGAGCCGGAGGCGATCGCTGGCCTCAACCCGCGCGAAATGGACAAGCTCGGCATCCCGCCGGGCGGCTTCATCAAGGTGTCGACGCGGCGCGGCGAGGTGACCCTCAAGGCGCGGGCCGACCGCGACGTGGCCGAGGGCATGGTGTTTATCCCGTTCTGCTTCGCCGAAGCGGCCGCCAACCTGCTCACCAATCCTCAACTCGACCCGATGGGCAAAATTCCCGAGTTCAAATTCTGCGCGTGCAAGGTCGAGCCCACCGAGTTGCTTGTCGCGGCGGAGTAACGGCCGCGCGCACTATTGCATCGGACGACTGGTCGGGGGAGCGTAGCTGGACGCACAACACCCCGCTCAGGTCATAGGGCTCTGCCGCGTGCCGGCCACCTTGACGCGCAGCTTGTAGATTGACGTCGAGGCCGTCACAAACAGAGTGCGGAAATCGCTCTCTCCGAAGCAGAAGTTGGCCGTGTGCTCGGGCATGCCGATTACGCCCAGGCAGTTCGCCTGTGGATCGAACACATGAATGCCGCCTGGACCGCAGCAGTAGACATTGCCCTCGCTGTCCATCTTCATGCCATCAGGAGCGCCGGCTCCCGCACCGGTTGTCTGCGCCCACACGCGGCCGTTGGCCAGCGTTCCGTCGGGCTTTACGTCGAACACACGAATGTGCTGACGTTCGGTGTCGTTCACGAACAGCCGTTTCTCATCCAGTGATAAGCACAGGCCGTTTGGTTGACGGAAGTCATCGGCCAGGAGTGTCAGCCTGTTCCCGTCCGGCTCGGCGCGATAGACGCCGCGGAAGTCGAGCTGCGTCGGGCGCGGCTTGCCGTAGTACTCAGCCCGTCCGTAGGTCGGATCGGTGAAATAGATGCCGCCGTCGGATTTCACGACCACGTCGTTCGGACTGTTCAGCTCCTTGCCATCGTAGTGACTGGCGAGGACCGTGCTGCTCCCATCTAGCTTGGTGCGCGTCAGCCTGCTGGTTGCGTGCTCGCACACGATCAGGCGACCCTGCCGATCCCAGGCCAGGCCGTTTGATTGCGCACACGGCTTGCGGAAGCTCGTCACGCCGCCCTGGCGAGACCATTTGCGCAAATGATCGCCCGGCATGTCGCTGAACAGCAGATACTCGTCCTGTGCGTGCCAGAGCGGCCCTTCGGTGAACAGGAAGCCAGTGGCGAGCCTCTCGATTTGCGGAGCATCGCCGACGACTGAGCGGAACCGCTCGTTGCGAATCTCGGCACTCATTTGCCGGCAGTCCGCTTCTTGAGTTCGCTGACGCGCGTCGGGCCGACATACCAGTCGTCGCCGGATACGTCCTCGAACACCACCCAGATAGCCTCGGGCGGCAGCTGTGCCAGCTCGCTGATAGTCGCGCTGACGCGGCGGGCGATCTCATCCTTGCGTTCCTGAGGATGCCCTTTCAGGATCTGAATATTGACGAACGGCATAGCTACCTCCTTTGCTAGTTGATCTATGTGGCCGACAGCGCCAGCAACTCGTCACGCAGGGCGGGGTTGTCGCGCAGCTCGGCAGCCTGGCCCGAGAAACGCACCGCTCCCTTCTCCAGCACGTAGATGCGATCGGCGAGTGCCAGCGAGAAATCGACGCCCTGCTCGGCGAGCAAAATGGTTAAGCCCTCGCGCTTCAGTCTACCGATCTGCTCCAGGAGATTCTCCACCACCAGTGGAGCCAGGCCCTCGGACGGCTCATCGAGCAGCAGCAGCTCGGGATTGCCCATCAGCGTCCGGCCGATCGTCAGCATTTGCTGCTCGCCGCCCGACAGATACCCGCCCTGTCGTTCTGCAAGCTGGCGCAGTTTGGGAAACAGCCCGAACACGGCATCGATCGTCCATCGCCCCGGCCGGCCGGCGGCGCGCCCGGCCACGTCGAGGTTCTCGCGCACGGTCAGCTCGGCAAAGATGCGCCGGTCCTCCGGGACCAGGCCAATGCCCAGCCGCGCGATGCGAAACGGCGGCAGCCCGGCAATATCTCGGCCTTTCCAGACGACGCGGCCCGACGTTGGAGGCGTGAGGCCCATGATGGCGCGCAGCGTGGTGGTCTTGCCGACACCGTTGCGCCCCATCAGGCATACGCACTCGCCCTGCGTGACCTCCAGCGAAATGCCAAACAGCACGCGCGAACTGGCGTAGGCGGCGTGAACGTCCTGCAGGGCAAGCAGAGCAGTCACTGCCGCTCTCCAAGGTAGACGCGCCGCACCTCGCGATTTGCCCGCACCTCCATGGCGCTGCCCTCGGCGATCAGCCTGCCCTGATGCAGTACGGCGATCTTCTGGGCGATCGAGAACACCACGTCCATGTCGTGCTCGGTGAAGAGCAGGGTGAGCTTGCGCTCGATGACAATGCGCTCCAACAGGCGGATTGCCTCGCGCGTCTCGGTGGCCGACATGCCCGCCGTTGGCTCATCCAGGAGCAGGAGTTTCGGGTTGCTGGCCAGCGCGATGCCGAGCTCCAACTGCTTCTGGTTCCCGTGCGACAGCGAGTCGGCGACCGTATCGGCCTGATGCGAGAGCCCAAGCGAATTGAGGATCTGCGCCGTCTCCGCGCCATAGAGCTGAGCGCTACGGCCCCAAAAGTTGTGCGACTGGCCTGCGTGCGCGATCAGCGCTGCCCGCACATTCTCGAACACCGTGAGCTTGCGGAAGATGTTGGTGTGCTGGAACGAGCGGCCAATGCCCATCCGGCAGATCGCATATGGAGCGGTCCCGGTAATATCGCGCCCCTCGAAGGCAACGCTTCCGCTATCCGGGCGCAGGTGGCCGGTGAGCAGGTTGAACAGGGTCGACTTGCCAGCGCCGTTCGGGCCGATGACGGCGGTGATGCCATGTGCGGGCACATCCAGGCTGACGCCTGCGACCGCCGCAAAGCCGTTGAACGATTTGCGGATGTCGCGGGCGCTAAGCATGGCGATGCCTGCGCAGTCGCTGCAGACCCGAATGCACGGCGCCGAATACGCCGCTCGGAAACACGAACACGAGTATGATCAGGATCAGGCCCAGGATCAGCGGCCAGTATTGCGTGTAGGCGTTGATCTGCTGGTTGAGCAGGATGAGGATCGCGGCGCCAACGGCGGGTCCCCAGAAATGGCCGATGCCGCCCATGATCGCCATGATCAGCACCTCGGCCGACTTCGACCAGTGCGCGAAATCGGGAAACACGCCGCGATTGAATATGCCGAACAGCGCGCCCGCCCATCCGGCGAACGCGCCTGCCACGACGAAGGCTGCAAGCTGGTAGCGACGCACGTTGATGCCGACAAATTCGGCGCGCTCAGGATTCTCGCGGATGGCGGTCAGGGTGCTTCCGAACGGCGACTCAACGATGCGTTTCAGCACAGCGAACGCCAGGCCGACCAGGATCAGAACCAGCAGGTAGTAGTGGTCGCCCGCGCGCAGCCCGCCCAGCACCGGCAGCGAGGACATCCAACCCAAATTGGGGTAGGGCACATTGGACAGTCCCTGCTCGCCGCCCGTCACCGAATTCCACTTGAAGCAGATCGCCCACACGATTTGCGCGAAGGCGAGCGTCAGCATCGAGAAATAGATTTGACTGGAGCGGACGCAGAACGCCCCGAACAGGAGCGCGCACGCCCCCGCTGCCACCGTCGCCGTCGCCAGGCCGAGCGCGAACGACACGCCGTAGCTCTTCATCAGGATGGCGCAGGTATAGGCGCCGATTCCGAAATAGGCGGCGTGGCCAAACGAAACGAGGCCGGTGTAGCCGAGCAGCAGGTTGAGGCTTGCCGCCAGCAGCGCCAGAATGGCGATGTCGGTCGCCAGGAACGTATAGAAGCGCGAGCCAAGCCATGGCACGCAGGCCGCCGCCAGGAACACCAGCACGGCCCAGGGAATCCTGCGCGCCAGAGGATCGGCTTTCATCGTTTCACCGCCCGGCCGAGCAGGCCCGCAGGACGCACGACGAGAACGAACGCCATCAGCACGAACACGGCGAAGATGGAAAAACCCGGCAGAATGAGGATGCCGAAGGCCAACACCTGGCCGAAGATGATGGCGCCAAGGAACGTGCCCCAGAACGATCCCAGTCCGCCGATCACCACGACAATGAACGCCTCGACGATGATGTCGACGTCCATGCCGGGCACGATGCTGCGCACCGGCGTGACCAAGGCGCCGCCAAGTCCGGCGAGGAACGAGCCAGCCATGAACATCAGGGTATAGAGCTTGCCGACGTCTGCGCCGAGCGCCGCTAGCATCTCCCGGTCATAAGCTGCGGCGCGCACCATGCGTCCGGTGCCGGTGCGGCTGAGCAGCAGCCAACAAGCCAGTGCAATGGCCGGGCCGAGGGCGATGATGAACAGATTGTAGTGCGGCACGACGATGCCGAGCACTTCCAGCCCGCCGGCGAGCCCGGCCGGTCTTGGCACTGTCAGCTGCTGCGTGCCCCAGACGATCCTCGCAACATCGCCGAGGATTAGCACCAGCGCGTACGTGAACAGCAGCTGGTAGAGCTCCGCCCGCCCGTACAGATGGCGCAGGCAGAGCCGCTCGACGATGCCACCCAGCAGCGCCACAGCCAGGGCTGCGCCCGGAACGGCGATCCAGAAGCTCACGGAGTTTGCGCCTGCCCAGTGCGTGATCTGCCAGGCCATGTACGCGCCGATCATGTAGAAGCTGCCGTGCGCGAAGTTCAGCACGCGCAATACGCCAAAGATCAGCGACAGCCCCGACGCGACGATGAACAGAAACATGGCAGCCGTCAGGCCGCTGATGCATTGGGCTAGCAGGAACGCGGGGTCCAGCATGGCGCGCCCTACGTCTCGATCAGCCCGAGCTGCTGGGAAATGAGCGCCGCCTTGGCTCGCATACGCTCGCACCAACCTGTAACGAGCGACCGCTTGAAGCGCATCTTGGGCATGGCGATGCTGATCGCAGCGATGGTTCGCTCGCGGTCGCGGTCAAATACGGGCACGCTCACGCAGCACAGGTTCGGCACGAACTCCTCTGCATCGAGGGCGAACCCCTGCTGTTGCACCTTGGCGATCTCGCGCCGCAATTGCGCTTTGCTGGTGATGGTTTGCGGCGTGAACGTCTGCATCGATGTGTCGGCGACGTACTTGTCGAACTCGTCCGGCGTCAAACCGGACAGCAGGACCTTGCCGGTTGCCGTGCAGTAGGCGGGCTCCCGTACCATCGAGCGAACCGAGGCACTCACAGCCTGCTTGCCGTCGGCCTTGCACAATTGCACGATCTCACCCTGGCTGAAGATGACGAGATATGCGGTCTCGCCCACCTCATCGCGCAGCGCTTCCAAATGCGGGCGGGCGATGGCAGCAAGGTCGCTGCCCTGCAGGTAGACGCTGCCCATCTGGAAAATACGCGGACCCAGCAGATAGCCGCGATCGCTGATCTGCTGCTCCACGTAACCCCTGGCCATGAGCGTCTGCAGCAGCCGAAACGCTGTGCTGACGTTAAGACCGGTCATCCTCGCCAGCTCCGACACGCTGACTGCACCTTTGGTGGAGCCAAGGTGCTCGAGGATGTCGAGCACCTTGGTCACGCTTTTGACCGAGTCGACTTGCGCCTTGACCCGTGGCCGCCCCCCAGGCATGCGTTCCTTCAATCCATGAATGGCGTCGGATCAATGTAGATCGGCGGCTCCATGACCGCGAACGGATACTTGGCGTTCTTGGTCATCTTTCCCCAGAACTGGGCACGGTTGGCCTGGTGATCCTTGGCGCGGATGGTCTGCTTGCCGATCGGTGTATCGACGGTGATACCGAGCATGGCCTTGGCGACCTTCTCGGAGTCGGTGCTGCCAGCGTTAGCGATCGCTGCAGTCAGTATCTGCATGCCGATATAGCCGGTGATCGGCCAGGAGGAGGGATGCTCCTCCTTGGTGTAGGCGCGCAGTCTGGCAATGTAGTCCTTGTGCGCCTGTGGCCCGTCCCAGTTGAAGGCATCGTAGGCATTCGCCCACACACCGAACGGATAGTCGTCGCCCATGGCCTTGGCGGTCTCGATGGCTCCGGCCTCGCCAGCGCCGAGGAAGTTGCTGTTGAACGACTCGAAGTACTTCAGCGCCTTGGCCTGCTTGGCAAAGGTCACGAAATGGCCGCCCCACAGGCTGCTGAACACCGCGTCGGGCTTCTTGGCCATCTGCGCGTTGATGAAGGGCGTGTAGTCGGCCTCGCCCAGCTTCGGCCATTGCTGGTCGACGATCTCGATATCGGGGCGGATCTTCTTGAGGTGCTGGACGAACGCCTTCGTCACGTCCTGACCAAACGCGTAATCGGGACTGATGGTGCCGACCCGCTTCAGGTTGGGCCACTTGGCCATGATCTCGGCGGCCGTGCGCCCTTCGATGGTGGTGTTGGTGGTGGTCCGGAACACGTAGGGATGCAGGTTTTCCGGCGCCGTCAGCTGGTCGGTTTTCACCACCGGTACCACGAACACGATCTTGTTCTCCTTGGCGATCGGCGAAACTGCCGGGCCCTCCGCGGACGTCAGCGTGCCGAACAGGAAGTCGACGTTCTCGCGCAGGATCAGGTCGCGCGCGACCCGCACGGCCTCGTCGGCATTGCCCTTGGTGTCGCGGACGACCAGTTCGATCTTGCGGCCAAGCACACCGCCCTTTGCGTTGGCCTCCTCCACGAACATCTGCGCGCCCTTCAGCGACGGCTCGCCGATCAGAGCGCCGGGGCCTGACAGAATTACGGGGTAGCCGATGCGGATTGGGTTCTGGGCCACAGCCGAGCTGGCAAGGCCGATTGACCAAGCCGCGAACAACGAAAGCAGGCACTTTGACCAGCGCATTGTCTCCTCCCTGATAGTTTTTCATATTGTGAAAAACATTTTTATTTATTGAAAAATTGTTATCGTCGCGGCATGGGCATGTCAATGCAAACCGTGCACCAATTTGGTGCAAAGGCTGATCACCCAGGCGTATGTGAAACCGCTAAAGCGGCGGCGCGAGGCAGCCGGTGACCCGGTGACGCCGTGGTCGCGCTGCTAGCTCGCGTCCTGGGCCATGCCGCCATGATCCGTTCCAACCTGCTGTCGCGAAGCGGTCGGAGACACGATTGGTAGGCGCATGGTGCCCTGCATGCGTACGTCGTGCAGGGTCGAGAATCTGATGCAGATTGGCTAGGTGCAGACTGCGGGGCGCGCTTGGGTATGTGGCCCAGGGCTCTTGGCCGGCTAAGGGCTCCTCAGTCGCCCAATCCAACCGTTCCTGCTTCTCCAAGCGCGGCTATGCCAGCGTCGTCGTAGCCTGCGTCCCTCAGCACATCGCGCGTATGCTCACCGATGTGCGGCGGATCGCGATGGTTTTGCAGGCGGGTACCATCGATCGAGAGCGGAAGCGCTGGCGTCTTGGCTGGCCTGCCGTCAGGCAGCCGGATGTCAAGCAGGCCACCCGATTGTACGAGATGTGGATCCTCAAACAGGTCGCCTGGCTTGTTGACGGGGGCAAACGGCAGCCCCAGACGCTCGAGTGTTCGCGCCAGCTCCTGTGCAGGCCAGGCCCGCAGAATCTGCGCAATCTCTGGAATGATGCGCGCGCGCTCGTCGACCCGGCCCTGATTGGTCGCGAGTTGCGGATCGGTCAGCCAGCCCTCGCGCCCGAAGGTCCGGCAAAAGGCCTGCCAATGTTCCTCGCCGACGATGGCCACGAACAGCTTGGTGCCGTCCTTGGTCTCGAAAAGATCGTACACCGGCCAGGGCGTATCCTTGACCGAGAAGGGTATCGACGGCGTACCGGTAACTGTCTCAAACATCATCGCCTGCCCCATCAGGAAGACGTTGTTCTCAAACAGTGCACTCTGGATGTGGCGGCCGCAGCCCGTGCTCTGCCGTTCCGCAAGCGCAGCCTGGATGGCAATGACGCCAAACATGCCGCCCATGACGTCGTTGACGGAGGCGCCGGCGCGCATTGGGCGATCAGGCAGCCCCGTCATGTACGCGAGCCCACCCATCATCTGCACCACCTCGTCGAGGGCCAGACGATGCTGGTAGGGACCCGGCAGATAGCCCTTCAGCGAGCAGTAGACAATGTGCGGGGCAAAGACTGCGACGCTCTCGTAGTCCAGCCCGAAGCGCTTGAGGAAACCGGGCCGGAAGTTCTCGATCAGCACATCGGTCTTGGCGATGAGGCGCCGCACAACCGCTTGCCCAGCCGCCGTTGTCGTATCCACCACAACGCTGCGCTTGTTGCGACAGTAGTTGGCGAAGAAGCCGGAGGCGGGTCCCTTGAAGGAGCGCGTGCGATCGCCCTTGATCGGCTCGATCTTGATCACATCGGCGCCCAGGTCAGCGAGGATGAGACCGCAGGTCGGCCCCATGACCATCTGGCTAAACTCGATGACGCGAATGCCGGCAAGGGGCCTGAAGGGGCGGGGTGAGGTGCCGCCTGCCGCAACCTTGTTCATTGCGCAACCCTTCTGAAAACCTCGCAACGCCAGCCCGATGCAGGTGACCCGTCAGCAAATCGGCAACGGTGCCTGGCGTCTGCGCAGGGGCCGACACGCCTCGTTCTAGTCGTTCCAGATGCCGCCGGTGACGCTGATCGTCTCGCCCGTGATGTAGCCAGCCTGATCCGAGGCCAGGAACAGAACCGCATTGGCGATGTCCGCCGGCAAACCCGGACGACGCATGGGAATACTCTTGGCCCGCTCGGCGGCGGTCGGCAACCCCTCCTGTGCCCGCTTGATCTCGGATTCGTCGCGCATCTTGGTATCCACGATTAGCCCTGGCGCGACGGCATTGACTCGCACGCCGTGCTCGCCGATCTCGCAGGCGAGCGACTGCGTGAGCGAAACAACCGCGAACTTGGACGCACAGTAGGCGCCATAGGCTGCAACGCCCGACTTGCCCATCCAGGATGCGAGGTTGACGACGGCACCGGAGCGCCGCTGGATCATGCCGGGGACGACCTGCCGCATCATATGGAACATGCCGTTCACATTGATGCCGAAGGTCGCGTGCCAGTCTTCCTCGCTGGTCTCGAGGATCTTGCCGACCTTGCAGATGCCGGCGTTGTTGACCAGGATGTCAACTGGTCCCAAGGCCTTGGTCAGCACGGCGACACCTGCGACGACGTCGGCCTTGGAGGATACGTCGCCGCTTGCAACGATCACCTTGCCGCCCGTTTGCGTAATGGCACGGCCGACCGCGTCGGCCGCGGCCTTGTCGAGATCGAAGATGCCGACCTCGCAACCTTCCGCGGCCAGCCGCGCAGCGATCGCCCTGCCGATGCCGTGAGCGGCGCCTGTTACGATCGCCTTCTTGCCCTGCAGTCCGTACATGATGTTCAACCCTGATACTGAGCCATCCTGTCGCCCTGCGCCGTCCAGCCGCCATCGACGACCAGCGTCGTGCCGGTGCAGAACGAAGCCTCATCGCTTGCCAGGAACAGCATGGCGTTGGCGATCTCGATCGGCTTGCCGAGCCGTTCCATCGCCTGTCGCATCTCGAGACCACGCTTCAAGCCCGCCGCGTTCGGCGATTTGGCGAGCATTTCCGCGAAGTATGGAGTTTCGATCGTCCCCGGCGCCACGGCATTGATGCGAATGCCGGTGAGTGCGTGGTCGGTCGCCATAGCCCGCGTGAGTGCATCGACGGCGCCTTTGGAAGCGACATAGGCGGCGCGATTGACGATGCCGACGTGGGCGGCGCCGGAGGCGGTGTTCACGATCGCGCCGCGGCCCTGCTTTTCCATCACTGGGATTGCATACTTGCAGCCGAAGAACACGCCCTTGACGTTCACGGCCATCAGCGCGTCCCAGTCGGCCTCCGAAGTTGTCACCACCGTGCCCGCGATGCCGTAGCCGGCGTTGTTGACCAGGATGTCGAGCCGGCCATGACCAGCGACGGCCGCCTCGATCATCGCCTTGACCTCGGCCTCCTGCGCGACGTCGACCTTGTAGGCGCTGGCTTTCCCGCCCCGAGCCTGGATCTCCTGCGCAACGCGACCGGCGCCGTCGAGGTTACGGTCGGCGACCATGACAACCGCTCCGTGCGCGGCAAATAGCTTCGAGGCTTCGTGACCGATACCGGATGCACCTCCGGTGATGATCGCGATCTTACCTGCCAGTCTCATCTGCTCTGCCTCTCCGTTTATGCTGTCAGCTCAACGTTGGCCATCTGCCAGCCAGCGTGCCACGCAGGCCGTGAAATCGGCGGTGCGCGAGATCGGAAAAAAATGCCCGCCACCCTCCAGGAGAACCAGCTCCGAGCCGGGCAAGGCGGCAGCCAGGTCCCGCTGCAGGAACGCCGGCACGATCATGTCGTCGGCGGCGCCCACAACCAGCGTCGGCAGCGTCGCCACCGCCGATACGCTTGCACTTCCGTCGAACGCCATCAGCGCATCGATACGCTCGCGAACGACCTCACGCTCTGCTGCAGTCGCCGGGGCGCGCGCAACCGCCGCTTCATAGTGCGTCCAGTTCGCCTCCAGCCACTCCGGTGCAAACGCGAGGATGGCGCCCATGGCCGCGTAGCCTTCGGGGTCCTGCTCCAGCATGGCACGCCGCGTACGGAACAGGCCGGTCATATAGCGACTGGGCCGCAGCCAGGTGGCGCTCAGAATGAGCCCCGACAGGCGGTCAGGCGCCTGCGCCGCTACGCTCTGCCCGATGCAGCCGCCGGTCGAGTGGCCGAGCAGCGTGCAGCGCTCCAGCCTTGCTCCGTCGAGCACGGCAAGGACGTCGCGGGCGAGCTGGGCGATGTTGCAGGCTGCCGTGCCGCGCGTGGAGCTACCGATGCCTCGCTGATCGAAGCGTATGACCTCGCAGGAGGCTGCCAGCGCCGCGGCGCTTTGAGCCCAGAACCCGGCCGTACCACCCAAGCCGCTGAGGAGCATGAGTGCGGGGCCCGATCCTTCGCGGCTGGCCTGCAGCACTGCGCCGTCGGCGGTCGTTGCCGTGAATGGGGACGGATT
>Ga0075428_100003161_pt1 | contig 17989 bp, 13 predicted proteins | sample RhiMetdeltSRZDD2_FD_75291 | JGI IMG/M metagenome (GOLD analysis project Ga0075428, IMG submission 75291) | Populus rhizosphere microbial communities from Tennessee, USA - Rhizosphere MetaG P. deltoides SRZDD2 | ecosystem: Host-associated > Plants > Roots > Rhizosphere > Soil | place: USA... | reverse complement strand
GGCCGATCGAGAAGCCGCTGTAGGACGCCGACAGGCTCGTCGCGGTGCCCTCAGTCTGCGATGAACCGCGCGACTCGCCGACGGCGATGTCCTTGACGTCAGCCGCTGACGTCGGCACCTGGGTGCCCTGCGTGAAGTCGAGCATCGTCGCGGCATTCCTCTGGAACTTCTCGGCTTCCTTCTTGTCGGTGAAGCGGCGCGTACCCGAGTTGGCCGACGCGTCGAAGCTGCTGATCGAGCCGCCGACGCCCATGCCGGCCTTCGTGCGCTTGGCCTCGCCACCGATGCCCACGGTGGTCGTGTCGGTCACGGTGTAGCGGACGAGGAAGGTGCCGTCCGGCTGCGGTTCCGGCTCGCTCGCGTCGACCCGTCGGCCCTGGCTGAAGGTCGGCTTGATCGAGCTGCCACTCTCGCCCTGGATGAGATAGCCGACCTCGAGCGTTGGATTTCCTTTCTCGTCGAACTTCACGCCGCCCACGGCGCCACGAGTGGTGCCGGTCGGACTGGTCTTCAGATTCCCGACCTCCGCCCCGACGCCCTGCGCCGTGATGGAGGCCTTTGCGTACGTTTCCTTCCTGCCTCCGCCTGCGGTCGGGATCTGCGTCGAACGGGCGCCCACTCCGATCTCGCTCGGACCGATAGTCGCGCCAACCGCAGCCTGCTTCGTCCCGGTCGCTGTGTCCGTCTCCGTCACGCGCTCAAAAATGGCGTCGCCCGTTGGGCTGACATTGACCTCGCGCCGAGCGCCGACAGGCGTCTCGGGACCCGGCGCGACAACTGCGGCGGCCTTGGGCATGGCAACGCCGGTCGGCGCCGTGGTTTCGCCCTGGGCGGCAGGCTTCGGCTTGGGTGTCGGCGGCATCGTGCCCGTCGGCTCGAGCGCCTCGGTGGCCGACACCTTGGGCGAAGGCGCCGGCTTGCGCGCGGACGAACCCGGGCCGGGTCCGAAGTCGTCGTCGGTGTATCCCTTGGCGGGCGCCCGTGGCGCCTCGTCGACCTCCTTTTGACTCAGCGGGATCTCGCGCCTCATCACGCGCCCGCCGACCTTTCTCGGCTCAGCTGGCGTCAGCCCATCGATCTTTTTCTGAATGGCGTCGGCGAGCTGGAGCTCGTCGTTCCTGTGTGCCAGCGCGGCCGTGGCGCCATCGGCGTCGCCGGCCTTGGCCAACCGGCCCTGCTCTGCGGCGTGGACGTTGGCGCGCTCCATGGCGTTCGCGTAGTCCATCTCCAGGGCGAGCCGCTCGGCCATCGCGACCTTGACGTTGGTGCCGGCGCGCCACGACACCGTCTCCTCAGGCAGAGCCATGTACGCGTTGTGCGCCTTGATGAACGCCGCGTCAGCGTCGTCGAGTTTCGCCTTGGCAGCGCGCAGCTCGCGCTGGAGCATCGGGTCCGCGGGGTCCGCCGCGAGCTCTTCCTGCTTCTTCAAATGAGCCGTCTTGGCCTCGGCAAGATCGATCAAGGACTCGTCGTGGCGGGCCATCACGGCGCTGCGGTCGACACCGCCCTCGGGCACGGCCTCGCCCGTCGCGCGACGTGGGTCCATCGACACCCGGTAGATCTCGAGCGCCTCGCGGCGCGTCCGTGGATCGAGTTCCCTGTTCGGGTGCTGCCGCGCGTTGGCCGCGCGCGCCGCATCGACGATGAGGTCGGGCACGACCGTGGCCGGGTTGAACCGCTCGAGCGCCAGGGCCATGCGCAGGCCGCGGAAGTTCGTGACGGCGTGCTGTGTCTCGTGGACGGTGTTCTCGACCAGGATGGAGAAGTGCTCGATCGAGATGTGCGCGTCGTCCATCGACGCTGCGCTCAGGGCCATCTTCCAGTCGCCCGGCGAGAACTCGGCCGAGCCCCGCGACTTGGCACCGAACTTGATATCGGCGGGAGGGATGCCCTCGCGCGCGAGCTGCGCGTTGATGATGTTCTTCATCAGCTCGCGCCTGGCGTCCGGCCCTTCGCGCCAACGCGAGTAGAGCTGCGCGTAATCCGCCGCTCGAGCACGGGCGGTCGCATCGGCCTTGGGCGGCTCGATCACCTTGCCGCCCGGCTGCTCGCCGCCCTGCATCGAGAACTGGTCGATGCTGTAGTCGGCAGCACGCTTGGCCTGCTCGGCGCGGTTCGCGCGGCCGACGTCGGTGTCGAGCTTCGAGCCGGGCTTGATACCGAGATCCTCGGCAGACTTGGCGGTCGGTGCCGCGGGTGGCTCGCGGTTCGGGTCGGGCTCGACGTGGCTCGCCCGGTTCGGCGCCGGCGTTCCACCTTCGCCGGGTGTCCCGCGTGGAGGCAGGGGCCGGCCGACTCTCACGCCCAAATTTTCCAACTCGGCTTGCACCTCCTCCCAGTGCTGCTCCGTCGCCGGAAGCTCGATGTTCTGCTGGTCGAGCCAGTTGGCAACCTGCTTGTTCTTTTCATTGCCGTAGCCGTGGAGCGGATCCGCAGGCTCGAAATCCAGATGATAGTTTTCCTTAATGAAGTGGCCTGAGCCTTCAGTTGTCATGCTCGGCTTCCACCCATCGAAGGGCGCCCAATCGCCCAGCTGCGGACCGCCATGGCCTTCCGGTCGAGGCGAGCCGCCACGGCGTTGATAAAAAGCCTTTCGCCGTCCGTCGAACTCAACAACGACGACAGGGCGACCTTGCACGTTCCAAACGGGCGAAATGATTATCGCCGGAGGCTCAGGGGGCGGGTCCGGGGTTCGTCGAATAGTGTCTGCCCGCCTTGCGGCAGTGTTCTGCACGACATGCGCCAACTCGTGGGCGAGCAACTGCCGCCCCGCGGCCGCCCCCGGCGCGAATCGGCCGGCGCCAAAGACAATGTTGTTTCCCACGGTGTAGGCGCGGGCGTTGATATCGCGTGCTGATTGCGCGGCGCCCGCGTCAGAATGCACCCGCACCCGGCTAAAGTCGTGTCCGAAGCGCGGTTCGAAATAGCCCCGAGACGATGTGTCCAATGGTTGCCCCGGCGAGCGCAACGCCTTACTCACGCTTTCGGGTGCTCTTCTGTCGCCGACGTCGAGCGCTGTCGACTGTTTTTGAACTTTTTCCTGCATCACCTGATCGGCGATGCGGTTCGCGTCATGCTCCAGCGGATCATTGACAGCGCCCACCTTGAGAGCGGAGAGGCGCGGCACCGGAGCGGGGGCTCTCCAGTCGGAGGGGGCGCGCAAGACGGTGCGGATTCGCGCGCGATCGGCCTCGGCCTGTGCCACACCGGCGGTACCCATGGCCGCCGAAATCGGCCGCCCGGGCCGGCGCGCGGCGGCAACGTCGCGAGCGATGCGCGTCTTCACGGTCCGCCTCCTCTAGCGGGCTGCGCCAGGGCGGATCGCGCGACATGCAGCTTCAGGCGCCCACCAAAATGTCGTACTATTCTGGCATTGATATTCCGGAAGGAGCATGTGTGCTGGACGCGATACCGGTCTTGAGTTCCCAGGAGTGCGAGCTGGCGCGGCAGGCTGTCCATGCGCTGCGGTCGAGCTGGATCACGCGCGGCAGCGCCGACTATCCGTTCTACACGGTCGGCGCAGCGAGCTACATCGACGCGGTGCCGGGCACGAAACCGCCGCGCTATTCGGAGATCCTGGTCGAGACCAATCCGGTGTTGCGGGAGCATTTTGACTGGCTGTATGCGCGGGTCATGAACAAGCTGTCCGTGCATCTGCAGGCGGTGGTGCGCACGGCGGACGAGCTGGCACTGCCGGGATTCCATGTCTGGCAGGGACTGAGCGTCCCGACGTCGTCGCTGTCGATCCACTTCGACCTGCAGTACTTGAGTGTACCGTGGCCCGACGTCGCGCGTTCCGATCACAGCCGGCCGCTGTCGTTCACTCTGCCGATCGCGTTGCCCCGGGGCGGCGGGGGGCTCAACACCTGGGACCTCAGCTTCGAGGAGCAGGCCGCCCAGTTGCAGGCCAGCAAGTTCGCGCCCGTCGAGGAGATCGCGCAGTCCCGGACGCGGACGTTTCACCCTTACACGCCGGGCGTGCTCATGCTCCATTCCGGCCACACGCTGCACCAGATCGCGGCGGTCGATCAGGCGTATCCTGACGACGAGCGGATCACGCTGCAGGGCCACGGTCTCTACTGCGACGGCGCGTGGACGATTTACTGGTGAGGACGTCACGGCCGACCTCGCTCGCTTCGCTCCCTGGCGGAGTCGACCAGGAGCTGGGTGAATGTCTCCGAGATCGGTTGATAGGTGTTGCGCTGGTAGAACGTGAATGCCGGTGAGGGATTGACCTCGAGGCAGTACCACTCGCCGTCGGGGGTCACCCGGAGATCGATGCCCGCGAGGGGCAGCCGGAGCCGCGCCGACACCTCGCCGCAGCGCGCCAGGATGTCGGCCGGCAGGGTGCAGGCCGTCATCTCGACGCTCGAGCCCTGACGAGTAGCGTAGCGGTAGTCGTCGGCACCGCTCTCGATGCGCGCGGGGAACACGTCGTCGCCGATCACGTGCACGCGGACGTCGTGGCCGGCGATGTACTTCTGCAACTGGGTCGGACAGGTGACGACATCGTCGAGGCGATCGGCGTCGCCCGGGGCGAGCCGCGACACGATGCTGCGCACCGAGCTCACCGATTTGTAGATGACGGTGCCGTGGCGATGCCAGAACTCGCGGGCGGCGTCGGGGTCGGTCGTGATCAGGGTGGGCGGGGTTGCGAGGCCGACTGCCTGAATGATCGCGGCCTGGTAGGGCTTGGAGCCATTGCTGGCCATCGCCGACGGCCGGTTGAACACGTGCGCCTCGGTGTGCTCGGTCCACGACCACAGCGCGGTCTCGACTGCCGCGCCGCGTGCCGCGCCGGCGTCGCCGGCCTCGACCACGTCCGGCAGCTGGCGCGCATCGTACTGGCGCAGATAGACGGCGCCGACGTCATCGAGTGAGATCGACTCGCCGCGCACCGTGACGGTCCCGCCCAGCGTCGGGCCGATGGTCAGCTCGACCGTGGTGTCGAGGATGTCGCGTTGGTCGATCAGCGCGTAGGGCTCGTTGCGGCGGTGAAGCGACGCGGTCACCGCGGTCAGCGGCTCGTCGCCCGTCATGCCCCAGAGCAGGATCATGCGGCCGCCTCGGCGACATTTGCCGCGGCCCGTCCGGCCGCCCGGACGAAGCGGGCGAGCAGGGCGGCGGCGAGCTCGGGCAGCGAGACATCGGGCCACAGCTGAGCGCCCAGGAAGGTCGCGCCGGCCGCCGCATGGCTGAACGTCACCGCGAGCAACTCGACATTGGCCGCGGCGGCGAGCCGGCACGCCTGATCGGCGAGCGCGGGATCGACGTTGCCAAAGCAGCGGTCACCCAGGACGGAGACGGTGATGGCCTCGAGCGGCCAGGCGGGCTCCGGCGGCGCCGGGAACACACGGCGGGTCCACGGTAGCCGAAGCCCGGCGCGCGCGGCGATCGCCATCCAGCCTTCGGCCGCATGCGGCGCACCCATGAGACCGTTCGTGGTCGGCCGGTTGATGACCGGACAGGTCAGCTGGCTGAGCCACGCGAGCAGGAACGCGCTGATCTCGGCCGCGACGTAATGGCGGTCGCCGTCGACGACGTGGAGCAAATCCTCGGGCGTGACCCACGGGATCCGGGTGATCACGCCGTTGATCGACGCGGCCGGGATGAGCTCGCCGCACGCGATCGCGATCTCGGGACCGACCTCGCCCAGATAGTGACGCCAGCCGGCGCGCGACAGGTCGGCCAGCGTGAGCAGCCGCGCGTCGTGTGCGCGCCAGGTTTCGACCAGACGGCGCGCCGGCAGATCGCGGCTGTTGGCGAGGACCAGGATCATTGCGGCGGCGGCTCCAGGCGGCCCCTGCGCGCAAGGTTATCGCCCACCGGCGGCCGCTCATCGGGCCGGATGAAGGCGTGGAAACCGACCGGCAGCGCGGGCAACGGGTCGAGGTCGTCGACTTGCAGCTCGTCCACCTGCAGGTCGGCCAGAACCATCGGCTGAGATCCCGGCGCGGGCGCGGGCGTGTCGATCTCCTTGGCGCCGAGAAAGCCCTTCTCGCGGATCTCCTTGGTCTGTTCCTTGTTTTCCTTGTTTTCCTTGTGCTCCTTGTTCTCCTTGCCCTCCTTGCTCTCCTTGCTCTCCTTGCTGTCCTTGTTGGACTTGTCGGGAGTGTCCTTGCCGTCCTTGTTGTCTTTATTGGTCTTCTCGGTGCTCTCCTTGCTCTCTTTGGTTTCTTTGTTCTCCTTGGTGGTCTTTTCAGTGTTCTCCTTGCTCTCCTTGTTGTCCTTGCTGGTCTTGTCGGGAGTGTCCTTGTTCTCCTTGGCTTCCTTGGCCGCCTTGGCGCTCTCCTGGGCGGACTTCTCGTTGCTGGTGTCCTTGCCCTCCATGGTGCCGCCCTTCTCGGGCGTCGCCGGCGCGGCGATCATGTAGATGTCGAGATTGACCTGCACCTTGGCCAACGGTGACGTCTTGTTGGTGACGAACACGTGGTGCCAGAAGGTATCGGTGGTGACGCCGCCGAAGCCTTTTTGATTGTCCTTGTCGATCCGCACCTCGATCTGGGCGGTCTTCGGGCCGCTGACGAACTGCTGTGACACTCTCACCGTGACGCCGTCGGCCTCGTAATCCGAATACGTGAACACCACGGCGGCGGGCGGATTGAGCGAGGTGAACACCGCCTTGGGCGTCGCGGTGTCGAGCGGCACGGTAATCGAGCCGGCGCGGCGCAGGTAGCGCAGGTCGGTGCGCTGGTTCGAAGTATTCGACAGGTTGAGCAGCGCCGCGAGCTGCGAGTTGACGGTGCCGGTGGCCAACGCGCTCGGGCTGCCGGTGATGGCCTCGGCGCCGATCCGCCGGGCGCCGGAGCCGCCAAGGGAGTCGAGCACGAGGTCGGCCAGCGTCGGGAAGGTCATCGCGCGATCGGGCTGGAACACCAGCGCGCCGCCCGAACTCACGACCTTGCCGAGCTGGAGGTACCGGTGCACGACGCCCAGCGGCGGCTTGGAGTCGAGCAGCTGCTGGCCCGACACGAACTGGTCGCGTGCCACCGCCAGCCAGTAGTCGCCGGCGACGAAGCTTTTGGCTTTCAGGTGGAGCTGGAGATCGACGAGCTGGAGGTTGAGGCGCAGGATGAGGCTCGTCGGGGTGCCGGTCGGCGGGACGGGAATGATTTCGGCGTGGCCGTGAACGCCGTCGGCGATGCCCGAGCTCAACGCGACGCCGCGGTCCTTGCCGCCGGCAATGTTGGCGGTGGTCCAGTCCGTCGACGCGTTCGCGCGGGTCAGCACACAGAAGCCATCCCAGCGCCGGACCCAGGGCAGCTGCGTCTTGTCGGGCTCGGTGGCGGGATAGCCGGCGTCGAGCGAGCGGCGCGCCGGGAAGCTGACCAGATGCACGCCGAGCTGCTTCTCGCTGGTCGGGCCGTGGAATTCGTAGGCCCAGTCGCTGCCCTTGTAGTCCGGTGGCGCCGCGCCGCTGGCGTAGGCCTCGGCGGCATTCTCCGACGACCACTTGAGCGTGATCGAGGTCGGGTTGTTGGCGGGGCCTTGCACGTCGTGGATCTCGACCCTGAACAGGAAATTGCCGATCGGCTGATCGATCGCGACCTCGTCGGCCGCCGGATCGAGGATGTCGGTCGACGACTTGGTGCGGCGAAGCCCGATCCCGAGCAGCGCGTTGCCGACCTCGGGGTTGCGTGCGTCGGACTCGATGGTCAGCTCGGGCGACAGCCCGGTCGGCGCGCGCTTGATCTGCAGCATCGTCTGCGTGCGCGTGCAGGTATCGGCGCCGTTGAGGCCGGGGTCCTGGAGCGCCGGATCCTCGAGGAAGCTGACCTCGCGCTCCCAGGCATCGACGTAGATCAGATCACCGGCCGCGACCGCGCCGGGCGCCGATGGAAAGTCTGGCTGGGAGGCGTAGGTGAACACCGCGTCGCCGGGTTTGCCCAGCCGCACCGGCAGGCCACACGCGTAGAGCACGCCGGGCACGATCTCGAACGTCGATCCGGTGAATCGCACGCCCAGCGGCCGGCGGCTCGGCACGCCGCCGCCGACCACGTCGCGCAGCGCTTCGTCGAGTCGCGTCTTGACGATCGCCTGCAGCTCGTTCCAGTCGGCGTCGGTGATCATCCGGCCCTGCTGCTGGAACACGCCGGAGTACCGCTTGGCGGGGTCGTGGCTGTGTCGCGAGATCTGGCTCTTCATGATCGGCTCTTGAGGGTTGGTGGCGGAAAATTCAGCTTGGGGTCGGGGATGATCACGGCGATCTGGCCGACCGGAAGGTAGTCGCGCAGCTTGTCGAGCACCGCGCGCGCGTGCACGGCGTGGCCACGGTGGTGGTATGCGCCGAGCTCGCCGCCGTCCTCGGCGCCAGCTTCGATCGCGGGTCCGCTGAGCGGCAGCAGCACACCGCTGCCGGGGACCGCGAAGCTCGACGACGAAAAGAAGGGCGGATCGGACACGCTGCGGAACGCACGGAAGTCGAGGCGCTTCTGGGGCTGGCCGCCGCCCGGGTCGACGAGGTCGGTGGTGAGCACTGCCGGCGGAACCCGGCTGAAGCGAATCGCACTCTCCGGCGTGTCGTCGTACACGCCGGTGGCGTCCTTGTGCCAGGGCTCGGCCGGCTTCGGCACGTCGAACGTGCCGGCGAACAACGAGTCGCTCGTCCACACACGCGGGGCCTTGAAGCCGGCCAGCACGGTGGTGAACGTGAGCTCGGCGAGACCGGCGGATGTGACCGACTCGAACAGGCAGTCGGTCGCCGACAGCACGGGCTTGCCGGTCGCGTGGTTGAGCCCGTCGACCATCTGGGTCGTGTCGACGATGATCTCGCGGATCGCGCAGCGCAACAGCCGGACCCCGCCGCTCTTGACGCGCAGTGTGCCGTCGAGCCGGCAGTCGGTGAGCGTGAACACCTCGTTGGCGTTCGAGGCGACCTGCTGCGGACCGACAAAGACGCCGCCCGACGCGCCGTGCGCGTCGCTTTGGGGTGCCGGCGCCAAGTTCCAGCCCGGCGGGAAGAACCCGGCGTGGGGCACGGTGAAGATCAGCACGCGGCCGGGATTGCTGTGCCCGGTGCGCCAGGTCGGAGTGCGCAGATCGGGAGTCCGCGCCGAGTAGTCCTCGACACTGCCCGGGAAGCACGGGACGCCATGCGGGTTGGCCTGCACCCAGGTCCCATTGGCCGCGGCGAGCCGCCGCGAGTAGAACCGGAAGTCCACCGTCCCCATCGGCAGCGACGCGTCGACCAGGAGCTTTCGGCGATCGGCCGAGACCTCGGGCGGCGAGCTGAGCGGCACCCGCGGCGTGACTCCAACCCGCCGGAAACCTTCCTTCACGATGACCGGCTCCTTGGGGCGCGCCGCCGGCGTGCCGTCGGTCCAGCCGAAGCCGCCCAGTACGGTGGCGATCTGCTCGACCATGCCAAGCGTGCCCTTGGTCTTTCGCCAGATCGCCGCGTTGGCGATCTCGGCGCGCCGCCGGGTCTCGTCGGCGGAGACCACGCGCGGGTCGATGAGATCGGCGAGGTAGGGCAGGACCCAGGGCTGGAGCCCGGGGTCATCCGGGAACGTGTCGGCGAGACGCTGCTGGATGATGCCGCGCAACAGGTCGAGCACCTCGCCGAGCGCGTCGACGTACGAGGCGAGATCGCCGTTGTCGCGCGCGCGGTAATGCTCGGGCAACAGCCCCCACAGCTGGCGACCGCCCGGCGATGCGGGAGCGGCCGTCATGGCTTGGCCTCATAGGCAAGGCCCAGCGTCTGCGGGCTTGCCGGGTCGAGGAACTGGACAGCGTCGGAGAGCGACAGGATCCGGTTGGCGGTGGGGTCGTCGTTGAGCACGCAGCGCGACGTCGACACTCCGGGGACGTTCTCGACCACGGCATAGATGTCGCCGAGGAATACCGGCTGGCCAAGCTGGCGGCGACGCAGCGACAGTGCGTCGTAGAGCGCCGCGCGAACGTCACGCAGTACGACCGCAGGCTCGAACGCGGCGAGGTCGATCTCGACGGTGACGGCCAGGGTGACCGGCAGCGGGACGAACCGGGTCACGGTGACCTCGACGTTGGGCAGCGCGTGGCTCTGCAGGAACGTCGCGAGCGTCTGCGCCAGCTCGCCGAGCTCGGCGCCGTCGGCCGGGACCACGACCACCTCGACGCGGTGGGCCCGCGTGCCCAAGCTCGGGCGGACGAACGCCCGGGCCTGCCAGATGCTGGCGTGGGCCGCCGCGAGCGACGCAAAGTCCGCCGGCGACACGCAGCGTTCGAGCGTGAGCAGCGTCGTCGGCGCGGTCCTGCGAAGCGAATCGGCCGTTTCGCGGTCGTTGCCCCCGACGGCGGGCAGCGGCTGCTGCACCGCGCTGACCGAGGGATGCGGCTTCGCGATCTTGGTCAGCGTTCCCGCCGGCAGGTTACCGGCGAGCCCGACCCCGACGCGCGCCCGCACCCGCACGTTATTGGATCCGGTCGGCAGCCGGCGCCCCGTCTGGCCGTCGCCGAACTCGAGTTCGAGCGTGCCGTCCTCGGTGATCTTCACGGCGTAGACCGAGTCGGCGGGGCCGACGTCGCGCAGCGTTCCGACCTGCTCCCAGATCCGCCCGTCGACAACGACGTCGATATCGGCGCGCACGCCTCGCGGCTGCTTCGGATCCGGGACGAACGAGACCGCCTGCTGTGCGAGCACGAAGCGCTGGCCCGACAGCGTGGCGTCGCCCGAGCCGAGCACCTTCTCGGCCTGACGCTCGCCGTGGCTCGCCACGGCCACGTTGCCGGCGATCCGCAGGTTCTCGCGCGTGAAGCCGGCCCCGTCGGAAATGCCGTCGCGCAGGCGCAGCGTGCCGCCGGTGACCGCGGACACCGCGGTGAGGTAGCCGCGATCGGGGGCGTCGGACCGGTACACCACCAGCTTGCGCCCGATGGTGAGGCTCGCCGTCTCTGCCGGCAGATCGAGCGGGATGTCGCTGCCGCTGATCGGCGTGGGGTTGCTGTTCCAGCCGGCGAGACGAAGCTGCTTGGTGAAGTGGCCGAACACCGTCGTCGCGCTCAGCAGAAGGTCGCCGGACGTCCGCTGCCAGGGGCTCACCGGGGCAATCGAGGCCTGCCGCGCCGGCTCGTCGCGCGTGATCGACGACACCGCGCCCCACGCCAGGCTCGAGCCCGTGATCGCGACGACGAAGTCGCCGCCCACCGTGCTGCGCGGCAGCGTGGTCGTGATCCCGTCGCTGGCCTTGACCACGAACGGCCGGTCGATGGTCCATGGGCTGTCGCCGGCGGCTGGCGCCAGCAAACGGGGAGGGGCCGCGGTGCCGGCGGGGAACGCGCCGTCGATGTTGGGAGTCAGGCGCAGCACCGTCTTGCCGCCGTCGGCCGCGACCGTGGGCGGCGGAGTCGTCGGCGTGTAATCCGCTGAGCTGACGGTGTAACGCAGCGGGAGCGTGGTGGTGAACGCGCGCGGATCGGCGACGATCTGGTTGGCGAGCCGCCGCCAGTCGCCGGCAACCGCGACGGTGAACGTGCCGGTGGGGCCGCCGCTCCTGACCTCGGCGTCGACGCTGACGACCGGCGAGACTGACGCGCTGTCGAAGCGCAGCTCGCCGACTGCGCGGTCGAACGTGACCCGCGGATCGAACACGCCGGTCACCTGGTGGTAGCTGCGGTGGACCTGGTCGGCGATGGTGAGGACATCGCCGACCTTGATGCCGCCAGCCCCGCGGACCAGCACGACTTCGTTGCCGATCACCAGGCTCGTCGTCGAGGGCCGCAATGCTGCCAGCCGGTCCTTGGGCTTGGCATGCACGACGACGCGGCCGCGCACCAGGACGCCGCCGGGCAGGTTCGGCGACACCTGCACCGTCGTGGTGGTCGCGCCGACCACGATGTTGTCGACCCGGCGGGCCCACGCCGAGCCGTCGGTCTCGCTCTCGATCACCACCGGCTCGCCGAGCGCGAGACCGTCGACCTGGCCGTCAAGCTCGAGCGTGTTGCCGGTCAGGATCTCGGGGTTGCGATCGAAGCCCTGCGGCCTGAGCTCGTTGAGGGCAGTGTCGATCGCGAGCTCCTCCATGGTCTCGAACGTGATCTGCGCACCGGGAGTCGCCGCCGACACCGCGAAGCCCGGCGGCACCGTGCCGGACGCGCCGGGCTTGGCGACCAGCACCAGGTTGGTGACCGCCGACGCCGGGGGCGCGGGATGGTAGTCGACCAGTGCAGCCAGGCGGCGCAGGCTCTCCCACTGGGTCGCGGTGGCGAGGTACGACTCGTTGGCGAATGCGTCGACGTGCTCGCCGAGCACATGACACGCGCGCGCGAGCGACCGCGCGATCTCCCAGCCCCAGTCGGGGACCGCCGAGCGCGGCCGCCGGTACTGCTCGATCTCGGTGCTGGTGCGCTGGATCGGCTGCCAGAGCGGGAACCGGTCGGCGAGCCGGACCCGCAGCTCCTCGAGGTAGGTCGCCGCGTTGGCATCGACATATTGGAATCGCCGCAGCCCGGCGCGGTTCCAGCGCGTGATATCGCTCCGGCCGGTCATCCGGTGCGTCCTCCGTGCAGGACCAGGCTGTAGTAGCCGCGCTCGGGCCGCGCGTGGTCGTTGTCGCAGCTCGCGAACTCGATGCCGTGCAGGACAATGCGGCCCGCCACGACCTGGTCGGGCCAGCGCGGGCCGACACGCTTGAACCGGTTGACCGAGGCGACCTCGACGCCGTCGACCGCCATCAGGGTCTGGACCACGTCGGACAGGTGCAGCACGGCGCCGAACTCGATCCGCTCCGGCGCGAAGAACCCGGCCTGACCGGTGCCGAGCGCGCGCTCGATCGCATCGCGCACCTCCGACTGGAAATGGTTGTCGCGGACCCGGATCGAGAGCGCCATCATGATGCCGACCCGCACCGCGTCCTCGATCAGCACCGGCTGGCCGACCATGCGCAGGCGCTCGACATAGGGAGTCAGCACCGAGCGCGTGGTGGTGTCCGCGTTCCACACGACCGGCGGAACGTCGCGCATGATGTGGAAGGCGTCGACCGCAGCCTGCAGCGAGGCACGGTCAACGGCGCTCCACTTCTCATCGATGGGTCGATCGACCACCGGCAGCACGCCGATCTTGACCACCGACCATGCGCCGCCCCACTCGGCGACGGCGCCGGCGTGCAGCACCGCCGGGTGGAGTCTGAGCTGGCGGCCGTGGTCCTCGGCGGTGACCATGCGGTTCTGGTCGTGGATCGCGCGCAGCCCGGCCGCGCGCGCGGCCTCCATCATCGGCGGGTTCGCCAGCCACGCGGCATCGAGCACCGCCGACGAGTCGCGGCTGGGATCGGGCCGGATGTCGCCGGCGGCCAGCGCGGCGCGCACCGCGTCGTAGCCGATGTACTGGAGCAGCCGGCGCACCGACTCCGGCCGCCGCGCGGTCGGAAGGTAGGCTTCGGCGGCGACCCGGTCGGCGCGATCGGACAGTTGATCGAGCACCGCAGCGAGCGCTTCGACCAGTACGGTCTCGAGGTCGGCGGGCGTCCAGCGTTGGCGCTCGGGGACGCGCGCCGCGAGCTCCTCCATCATGAACAGCCGGAAACCGTCGTAGTCGCGAGTGAGCCAGTCGAAGTCGTCGCCGATCTCGGGCAGCGGGCGCGGCAGGCCGTGCGCGACCCGGCGGCCCGGATCGGGGGCGCCGCCGGGGAATACGACCTCGGTGGTCGGTGCGTCAGCCACGATCGATGACCCCGACGAAGAACCGCTGGCGCTGGGTCACGCCGATCGAGGCCAGCTGATACGACACCACGACCTGGATCCGCTCGCCCGTGCCTTCGACCGAGGCGTCGAGCCCGCTGGGTTGAATCTCGCCGCGCAGCGCGGCGGTGAGCGCGGCCAGGATGCGGCGCCGGGTGACCTCCCAAAGCGGCTGGTTGTTGGGCTCGAAGGTGAGCGTCTTCACCCCGGCGCCGAACTCGGAGCGAAACACCCGCTCGCCCGGCGTGGTGAACAGGACCTGCTCGATCTGCTCGCGTACGTAGTCGGCGCCGCGGCTCACCGCGGGTCCCGCCGCTCCGACGCGGAACGGAAACGCCAGGCAGGCGGGAGTGCCGAGCCGCGCCATTGAGTCGCTTTCGCTCATTGCCTCCTCGCTTGGGTCTTCGCCTCTCTCACTTGGTCAGCACCGTGGTGGAGAGGGTGGTGGACTCGCCTTGCGGCATGGGCGGCGTGGTCGGGGAGCCCGGCCCCGCCGCGGTGTGCACGTGGGTGGCAAATAGAGTGAGAAAGCTCGCACCTTTGATCACCGGCTCGCCGCCTGCACCGCCGAGCTGGACTATCTTGGCGTCGAGCACGATCGGCCCGGCCGACGAGATCGTCACGCCGGATGGCGCGAACTCGATCGAGTTGTTGTTGCCGTCCTCGATCTTGATGCCGGTCGCGCTCATCGTGATCGCGTTGTCGTTGGTATCGGCGATCGAGATCTGTTCCTGCTCGGCGTCGAGCGTGATCGTGTTGCCGGCCTGGTCAGTGATCATGATGGTGCCGTTTTCGTCGATCAGGAGCTCGGCGCCGCCGGCATGGTGCAGCCGGATCCGCTCCTTGCTGTCCTCGTCGTCGAACTGGAGGATGTGGCCGGCCGCCGTCTGCAGGAGGCGCGTGGTGGGCGGGGTCTTCTGGGCGTCGGCGGGCGCGTCGCCGCTCCTCTGCCAGAACGTCCCGACCCAGATCGGCCGCCGGAGCTCGCCTTCCTCGAACTCGACCCAGACCTGGGCGTCCTGCTCGGGGATCACGAACCAGCCCAGGCCGGCGGTGCCGCCGAACGGCAGGCATGGGAGCGCCCAGTCGGTCACCTCGGTGCCCAGCACCGACGGGATGCGCAGCTGCAAGCGGCCGAGCTGATCAGGGTCCTTGTTGCTCGCGACGAAGCCGCGATACTTTCCGTAGTACTTGTCCCGGACCCGGCGGGTCAGATCGGTGATCAGATCGTCGCTGTCCGACATCACAGGATCCCTGCCAGGCGGCCCACGCCGGGGCCTGCGTCGAGGTTGTCGCCATAGGCGTTGCGGAGCAGCCGGATCTGCTGGCGGTAGCCGTCGAGGTCGAACCGGTGACTGACCCGGTCGACGTAGTACACACCGCCAAGCCAGTCGCCGGGGCCATCGACCGCAACCGGCAGGCCCGGAAGCAGCACGTGACCGTATAGAGTGCCGTCGAGTTCGCCCTCGGCGCGCACGCGCAGCGCGAAATCGTTGACCCTCCCCTGGGCGCGCGCGGTCAGCTCATCCTGGTCGAACGAGCCCTCGTGGGACAGGAGCCACGTGAAGTCCTTGAGGTCTTGGCCGCCGGCGTCGGCCGGTTCGGTGCCGAGCGACACCAGATCGGGCTCGATCTCCTTGCGCGTGATCTCGGTGCCCGCGGTGGGCGCGAAGTCGAATGCCACCTTGTTCGGGAGGTGGCCGTCGCTGGTCACCGACAACGACAGGCAGTTGGTGTCGAGCCCGGCGTAGACCATGACGGTGGGTTGGGGGTGGACATCGAGCTGCATCGGGCCGAAATACATGTCGCCGGCTCGGAAATAGAGCTCGTAGCCATTGGCCTCGGCGCGCGCGCGCAAAAACCGGATGTCGGTGGAGTTCTGGTAGAGCGTCAGGTTCGCAAGGCCGGGACCGGGCTTGGTCGCGAACGTCAGCCTGTGACGGCTGGCGATCTCAGTGACGATTTCGCCGTCGGTGGTGGGGGTATCGACGCCCCAGGCGTGGCGTACGTGCTCGCGGTCGAGCGCGAGCGAGGCGTCCTGGCACTCGACAGTGACCGTGGAGGCGCCGGACTCGTTCGGATAGTCGGCAAGGATCTCGCGGATGAAGCCGCGAAACAGCTCCTCGGTGTGCTGGCCGAACGCGGCTTCGATGACGATCCGCTTCCAGGGCGCCAGGAGCCCGCGATCCTGCACGGTCCACCGGCCGTGCTCGTCGCGCTGGGTCTCGAACACCAGCCGCGCGGTGCTCGCCTCGTCGCGGGAGCATTCGGCGGTGACCTCGCGGAGGAACGGGTAGAGCTCCGCGATCTCCTGGTCGTCGACCCGAATGACGCAGTCCGCGGGGGCGCGCAATCCCGGGCTGATGAGATCCAGCAGGCCCATGGCTCAGCCTCGCGCCCGCGGGATGAGCAGCTTGCTGCCCTTGAGGTCGCCCAGCAACAGCTCGCCGCCGAGCAGAACGCCGGGGTTGGCGTCAAGGATCCGCCACCACAGCCGATCGTCGTTGTAGTACTGCAGCGCGAGCAGATCGAGCCGGTCGCCGGCGGCCACGGTGTGCTCGAGAGCCCCGATCGCCGGGCCGATATCGCGCGCCCGTAGGCCGGGGAAGGCAACGCTGCCGTCGTCGCCCGGCGCGAAGGTCTTCACACTCTCGTATCGCGAGCCGCGCAGCCGCATCAGAAGAACACCTTTCGTGCGAAGTCGAATGCCGCCTGGCCAGTGTTGAGCGCCGCCCCGCCAAAGATGCGGGTCTGCTCGAACTGGTAGAATGGATTGTTGCCCTCTATCACCTGCATGGTCAGGTTCGCGTTGGCGCGGTAGGGCACCAGGGTGGGCAGGTGCGACTTCCCCTCGACGCGGATCGAGGTCAGGAACACCGGAAGCACGTGGTCGCCCCAGGCAAACAGCAGTACCGACGCGCTTTCCTGGCGCTGGAACGCCCGTGACGGACCCGCGCCCAGACTTGCCAGCATCTGCAGCCCGCCGGGTCCCTGGGCTTTGGGCTCGATCATCGCGCGCAGGGTATCGAGCTCGGGCTGCACGCCCGACACGCTGGCGATCGGATCGCCCTTGTTCATCCGATCTGTCGCGTCGAACAGGACGTCGATCGTCAGAGTCTCGGGCTGCACGGTCACGCCCTGCGCGACCCGCGGCGTCTCGGTGGGTAGCATGAAGTCGTAGCCGCCCCGGGTGCCAGGCGCGTTGCCGGTCCGCACGGTGATCGTGCGGCTACGCGAGATCTGCTCGGGGTTGAACTCGAACATCAGGACGAGCGGCGGCAGCGACACCGCGTACTCGATGAGCGCTCCACGACTTACCCGAAGCATCAGCGGCCCCCTTGGCGCCGCGCTGCGGCGATCTGGCGGCCAATCGAGCTCGCGATGCCGGCGGCAACGTCGAAATCGCTGGCACCCGGCGCGATCGTGATCCGCGGCGGCGCGAGGCGCTCGAGTGTGAGCTCGGGGCCCGGCGCACCGGTGTCGATCCGGGCGAGTGCGTCGCCGAGCAAGCGGCCGATTCGCTCGGCGCGGCCCTCGAAGCCGGCCGGCAGCTGGAGGCGGAGCGTATCGATGGTCAGCACAGGGCACCTCGCGGCGCGAACTTCGCGAGCGGCCCGAGATCGGCGGATGTCAGCGAGCGGCCGTCCTTGCCGAGTTCGCGCCAGATCGCGAGCGTGAGCTCCGGCATGCCGATCGCGCGCGCGCGGGCCGCGGCGAGAAAGGCGGCGTGCATCGCGGCGTTGCGGATGCCACCACCCGTCAGGTGCACAGCGCCGGCCACCAGGTCGAGATCGAGGGTGGGCTCGAGCGGCGCCTTGGGTGGCAGGTGGAGCCGCCACAGCCGACTGCGCGCCGCCAGGTCGGGCCGCGGAAAGTCGATCACCATCTGGAAGCGCCGGGCGAATGCGGGATCGAGGTTGCCGCGCAGGTTCGTCGTCAGAATGCAGGGTCCGTCGTGCTGCTCGATGCGGGCGAGCAGGTGACTGACCTCGAGGTTGGCGTAGCGGTCGCGCGCGTCGCGGATCTCGCCGCGCTTGCCGAACAGGCTGTCGGCCTCGTCGAACTGCAACACGGCCGGCCGCCCGTGGACCGCGGAGAATACCACGTTGAGGTTCTTCTCGGTCTCCCCGATGTACTTGCTGATCAGCGAGCCCAGGTCTACGCGATACAGCGGCCACCCGAGCTCGCTCGCGATCACCGAGGCGGCGAGCGTCTTGCCAGTGCCCGACGGCCCGCTGAACAGTGCGACCGGTCCGCCGGACGGACGCCCTGCCCACTGGTCGATGACGATCGCGCGGTAGCAGATCCAGCCGACGTACTCGCGCATCATCGC
>Ga0075428_100003160_pt1 | contig 17990 bp, 15 predicted proteins | sample RhiMetdeltSRZDD2_FD_75291 | JGI IMG/M metagenome (GOLD analysis project Ga0075428, IMG submission 75291) | Populus rhizosphere microbial communities from Tennessee, USA - Rhizosphere MetaG P. deltoides SRZDD2 | ecosystem: Host-associated > Plants > Roots > Rhizosphere > Soil | place: USA... | reverse complement strand
CGGGCGCCCCGACCGCCGACCAGGTGGAATTCTCGTAGCCCGGAACTCCGGCCTCAGCGATGGTAGGCAGGTCCGGCAGCAGGGGCGCGCGCGTCGCGCTCGTGGCGGCAAGCGCGCGCACGCGGCCGGACTTTATGAAGGGAATCGTCTGTGCCGCGCTGTTGAACAGCACCTGAAGCGTGCCGGACACGACATCCAGCATCGCGGTCACGGACGACTTGTAGGGCACGTGCGTGAACTTCGTCCCGGTCATGGCGGCAAACAACTCCGCAGACACGTGGCCGAAGCCGCCCACTCCCGCCGAGCCGTAGTTCAGCTCGCCGGGTTTCTGCTTCGCCAGCGCGATCAGGTCCTTCACCGATTTTACGGGGCTGCCCGGCGCCACGATCAGGACCCCGGGCGTGGTGGCGACATGGATGACGTGCGCAAAATCCGCGACCGTGTCGTAGGTGAGCTGGTAGAGATGCGGATGCACCGCCCAGTTGCCGACGGTGCCGATGATGAGCGTATAGCCGTCCGGCCGAGCCCGCGCCGCGATCTCCATGCCGATCACCCCGTTCGCGCCGGCGCGGTTGTCCACCACGACGGGCTGTCCGAGGCGGTCGCGCAACGCGTCGGCCAGCATGCGGCCCTGTATGTCAGGCGTGCCGCCCGGCGGAAACGGGACCAGCAGGCGCACCGGGCGCACAGGGTAGACGGACTCCTTCGATTCCTGCGCGCCGGCCGCTCCCGACACTCCAGCGAGGACAGCAACGGATAGCGCCCGTAAATACCAGCCCTTCATGAGCAGCAGGTCCTCTCGCCTTCCGCCTTCCGCCTTCCGCCTTCCGCCTTCCGCCTTGCCCTACGCCTGATCCTTCCTGTTCAGGAGCTCGATGCTCACGCCATCCGGCGCGTTGATGAACGCGATGCGCGTGGTCGGGTTGAAATCGACCGGCTCGAGGCTGAAGGTGACCCCCTTGCCGCGAAGTCCCGTGCAGAAGCCGTCGAAATCGCCCTTCACGCGCAGGCCGAAGTGATCGACACCCCATTGCAGGCCGGGCTTCTGCCCAGCCGATTCGGCGGGGCGCTGGCCGCGCACGATCACCAGTGCGCCCGCGATGGACACGTAGACCTGCGGTGCGCCTTTGACTTCACCGCTGCGGACGATCTCGCCGCCGAGCTTGTCGACGTACCAGCGGGCGGTGGCCTGCGGATCCTTCGCAACCAGATGAACGTGATCAAAGCTCAGAGTGGCGTTGGTCATATGATCTCCTTCAATACTTCCAGCCTATCCACTCGCTCAATCCCCGGCCCATGACCCATTCGAGATCCCCGCCCTTGAGCCAGGACATTTCCTCGGTGAACATCGTAACGCACTCGCGGTACGGGCAATGGAGGCGCGAGAGATCGCTCCCCCAGAACGTGCGCTTCGGCCCGAAGGCGTCGAACACCTGCCTGATGTAGGGATGTATGCGCCGGAACGGATAGCTGTCCTTCGTATAGAGCGGCATGGTGCTCGCTTTCACCGCGATGTTGGGCCGCCGGGCGAGCGCGATCAACTTCCCGATGTCGCGGAAGGCCTCCTCGTCCGTCTTGCCGGCCGGCAGCGCGAGGTGATCCATCACGATCCTCAGTCGCGGGAAGCGCCCCGCGACCTCGTCGATCAGGTACGCGAGGTCGTGGGTGGTCAGGAGCATGATCGGCACGCCCGCTTTCTCGGCCTCCTCCCACATCCAGTCGATGCGGCGCTCCTTGATGAGCGGCGTTAGCCAGGGACGCTGAAACGAAAAACGGAGGCCCAGCATGCCGGGCTGATTCTTCCATCCGGGGATTCTCTCGCGTGCTCCCGGAGAATCGAGATTCAGCCGTCCCATCACCGCGAAGCGCTCGGGATAGCGGCGCGCGGCGTCCAGCGCGAGGTCGTTGCGGTCGGCATCCAGGGTCGGCGGCACGATGACCACGCGGGACACGCCCGCGCCGTCCATTTCAGTGAGCAGCTCGTCTACCTCCAGCGGCTTCGCGCGATGCGCCTCCTGCCCGGCGAGCCAGGGGCGCTCGGGCGTGTTGGCTTTCCAGATATGGACTTGTGCGTCGGTGATCTGCATAAGGCTCCGCCAGGAGTCAGGATCCAGGAGTCAGTGAGTTGTGGAACCCGACTCTGAATCCCGAATCCTGAATCCCGAATCCTGTCGTTACTCTCCGCTGACCGCCGCAGGCACCCAGCCCCGCTTCGCCCTGATCGCAGCGTCGCTCAGCAGCTCTACGACCGCGGGTTTGCCCGCGGCGAGCGCCTTCTCCAGCGCGCCCTTGATGTCGGCCGGCTTCTCCACGCGGAAACCGACGCAGCCCATGGACTCCGCCACTTTCGCGAAATTCACCGCCCGCTCGAACTGCGCGTTCTCGATCACGCCGCCCGAATAGTTGTTGTTGACGACCATCACGGCGTTCAACTTCGCGCGCGCCGCCGTCTCCAGCTCGGCCATGTGGTAGTAGAAGCCTGCGTCGCCGCAGAATCCCACGACGGGCTTGTCCGGCATCGCCGCCTTGGCACCCAGCGTCGCGGGAAACGCCCAGCCGAGCGAGCCTCCGCAGCGCAGGTAGCGTTGGCCCGGCTTCGTCAACTGCGCCATCTGCGCCGTCCAGATCGCCGCATGGAACGTATCCACGACGAGCGTGGCGCCGGCCGGCAGCCAGTCGCCGAGCTCCTTCGCGATGCGCTCGGGCCGCATCGGCACCGCGTCCGAGCTCCGCAGCGGATCCGATTCCTTCCAGTAGTCCGCCACGTAGCTCTTCACCTGCTCGAGCCATTCGGCGCGCCGCTGCGGCTCGCTGCCCGCGGCGTCGATCAGCTTCTGCAGCGTCACCTTCGCGTCGCCGTGGAGCGAGACCGTGTTCGGGTAGTTGCGCCCCAGCTCGTCCGGATCGATGTCGAGCTGTATAACCGGCGTGCCGATCTTCGGAATCTGCCAGCCGTTCGTCACCTGGCCGCCGGTATGGCTGCCGATGAAGAAGACGAGGTCCGCCGCCGCCACCGCCTGGTTCGCGCACCAGCGCGAGTAGCTGCCCGGCACGCCGACGGCGAGAGAATGGCTATCCGGGACGAGCGCTCTCGCGTGGAGACTCGTCGCAACCGGTATCTGCAGCTTCTCCGCGAGCTTCAAGAGCTCCGCGCCGGCCCCGGAAGCCACCGCGCCGCCGCCGACGACGATGATGGGCTTCGCGGCGCGCTTCAACGCATCGATCGCTGCTTTCACCGAGTCGGGCTCGGCCTCGGGCCGGAACGCCGGGTACTGCGCGAAGCGCTTTTCGAACACGAGATCGAAATCGCCCTCGTCATCCAGCACCTGGCCGGCGTTGCCGCGCAGTTCGAGATGGACGGGCCCGGGAGCGCCGCCCGTCGCGGTCCGGAACGCCTGCCGCAGCAGGTCGGGGAAGCGCTTCACTGTGTTGACGGTGAAATTGGCCTTCGTCACTCCGTCCCACGCGGAATCGTCCTCCGCGTTCTGGTACGCATGGCGGTAGCGCGGCTGATCGTTCTGCCCGCCTGTGAGAGCGATGACGGGCACGCCCGACATGCGCGCGTCGCGGAGTCCCGCCGCGAGGTTGGTCGAGCCGATGTCCTGGCTCAAGCAGATGCCCGGTTGGCGCGTCGCCCGGGCGTAGCCGTCGGCCATGTACGCTGCGGCCTTCTCCCCATGTGTCACGATGGTCTTCACGCCGAGCTTGCCCATTTCCTCCAGGGCGCTCTTCGCGACGGAATTCATATAGAAAACGTTGGTGACGCCGTAGCCGCGCATGGCCTCGGCGAAGTAGCGGCTTCCGGTCATTTTGGGCATGGTCTCCTCCTGGAGGGGTAGGCAGCAAGAAAGGCAAGTATGAATCAATAACCCTGGAAGTAGCACTAGCGCCCACTAATCGGACTCCACGCGTGCCGCGAAACGTCCGATGTATTCCCGGGGCTGGTATCCTCGCCGCTGGCGTCCTGGAACGCCCTATCCGCAGGGAGGCAACAAGATGGCAGCTTCGCACAACGCTCCGCCGAAAGTACTGGATCGGCCCCTCGAGGTCGCACCCGGAGATTGGGAGTCGCGTGAGTTCTATCTGCTCATGACTGCTTTGGTGATTCCGCGGCCGGTCGGCTGGATCTCGACCGTCTCGGCGGCCGGCGTGCGCAACCTCGCGCCGTACTCCTACTTCAATCTCATGGGCAGCGATCCCTTCTATGTCGCTTTCGGCTCGACCGGCGTCAAGGACACGCTGACCAACGTGCGCGAAACACGGCAGTTCGTTGCCAACATCGCCACCGTGCATCTTCTGGAGAGGATGAACTTCACTTCGGGCGATTTCCCGCGCGAGGAGGACGAATTCGGCTGGGCGGGTCTGACCCCGGCGCCTTCCGCCAAGGTGCTACCACCGCGCGTGGCTGAAGGAAAAGCACACCTGGAGTGCGAGCTGGTGCAAGTGGTGACCGACGACAGGACCAACATCGTGCTTGGCCGCATCGTGCACGCGCACGTCGACCCCTCTGTCTGGCAGGACGGCCGCGTCGATCCACGGCTGCTCGATCCCATCTGCCGCCTGTCCGGAACGGCTTACGCCAGGCTCGGCGAGCTGTACAGCGTTCCGCGACCGGAATGGAAGAACGTGAAGGAGACGAAAGGACAGGATGCGATGCCGCGGGCAGTGCGGCGGGATGCCAAGCTCCAGGCAAGCGCGGAGAGCAAGCCCGCCATTCCCGCGAAGGCAGGAATCTAGGCGCCCGTATTCCGGAACGGAGTCCTCATGAAGGCGTCGCGCGCGGAAATCTCCCCGGCAATGCGTGAGCTGAGCACGTGGATCGCCAACGCCATCAGAAAACCCCTGCCACGGGAGGTCGCGGAGCGTGCCAAGGTGCATCTGGTCGATACCTACGCGGCGATGATCTCCGGCTCGCGCCTGCTGCCCGGCCGCAAGGCGATCGAATACGTGAAGGCGCGTGGCGGCAATCCTGAAGCTGGCGTCGTCGGCACGCGGATCGTCACCTCCATTCCCAACGCGGTCCTCGCCAACGCCATGCTGGCGCACGCCGACGAGACCGACGACACGCATCCTCCGTCGCGCACCCACCCCGGCTCCGGCGTGGTTCCCGCGGCACTCGCGATCGGCGAGCGCGACCGCCTGCCGGGCAGGACCGTGCTGAGAGCCATCGTGCTGGGCTACGACGTCTGTGCGCGGATCATGCTGGCGGCGGACGAAGTGCATTTCCGGCGCACCGGCCATCATCCCAGCGCGTTCGGACGGATTTTCGGCGCCGCCGCCGCAGCCGGTGCGCTGCTCAACCTCGATGCGCGCCAGGCGCGATTCCTGCTCTCCTACGCCGCGCAGCAGGCTGCCGGGCTTTCCACTGTTTACCGCGACGCCGAGCATATCGAGAAGGCCTCGCTCTCCGGCATGCCGGCCCACAACGGCGCGACCGCAGCGCTCATGGCCGCCGCGGGATTTACGGGCGTGGACGACGTCTTTACCGGTGAGCGCAGCTTCTTCTACGCATTTGCGCCGGAAGCGGACCGCTCGCGGCTCAGCAATGGGCTGGGCAGGGATTTCGAGATACTGCGCTGCGGCATCAAGCGCTGGCCCGCCGGCGGACCGATACAGGGCCCCTTGCACGTGTTGCGCGACCTCATGCGCGACCACGCCTTCAAGGGCGGCGACGTGGAGCGGCTGGTGGCGCGCATGCCCGAGAAGGACCTCCATAGCGTGAACAACCGCGACATGCCGGACATCTGCGTCCAGCACCTGCTCGCGGTCATGCTGCTCGACGGCACCGTCACGTTCAAGTCGGCGCACGACTACACGAGGATGAAGAGTCCAAACGTCCTGGCGCTGCGCCGCAGGGTCGAAGCCGTGGGCGACCCGAAGCTGAATGACCCGCAGCGCCGCTGGCGCTGCGTGATGGAGATCACTCTGAAGGACGGACGCAGGCTCGCGCACCAGACCATGGCCGCCAAAGGGACTTCCGAAGATCCGCTCACGCGCGCGGACGAGGAGGAGAAGGCGCTCGACCTGATGGCACCGGTACTGGGACAGCAGCGCTCTCGCGCGCTCATCACGGCGCTGTGGAACGTCGAGAAGATCCGGGACATTCGAGCGCTGCGGCGATTGGCCAGCACCTGAGCACCCGCCGCATACGCACCGGAAAGTCACGCCCCGATCCCGTCTCCAGATGCCCTCGTTCGTCCTGATCGCAGCCGTCGCGGCTGGCGTTCTCGCTACAGGAAGCCTCTATGGCCAGGCCTATCCCACCCGCCCGATTCGCATCGTGACTTCGGCCGCGGGCGGCAGCCCCGACCTCGTGGCGCGCCTCATCGCGCAGGGCATCTCCGGCCCGCTGGGCCAGCCGGTCATCATCGACAACCGGTCGAGCGGCATCGTGCCCGCCGAGCTCGTGGCGAAGGCGCCGCCGGACGGCTACACGCTGATCGGTACGAGCAACGTCCTGTGGCTCGTAACCTTGATGCAGAAAACCACGTTCGATCCGCTCAGGGACTTCGCGCCTATCGCCATGACGAACCTGGCGCCGGCCGTCCTCGCGGTGCATCCCTCGCTGCCGGTCAAGTCGGTGAAGGAGCTCATCGTGCTGGCGAAGGCGCGGCCGGGGCAGCTCAATTATTCATCGTCCACGAACGGGACAGCCTCCCATCTCGCGGGAGAGCTCTTCAAGGCGCTCGCCAGCGTCAACATCGTGCGCATCGCCTACAAGGGCGCGGGCCTGGCGATCAACGATCTCATCAGCGGCCAGGTCCAGATGACTTTCATCACGGCGACTTCCGTAATGCCTCATGTGAAGTCCGGTCGATTGCGAGCGCTCGCGATCACCAGCGCCCGGCCTTCGGAGCTCTTCCCCGGCCTGCCGACGGTCGCCGCCTCGGGCTTGCCAGGATACGAAGCGACGTCGTCGGGTGCCCTCCTGGCGCCCGCGAAGACGTCGGAGGCGATCATCAGCCGGCTGAACCACGAGGTCGTGCGCTTCCTCGGGACACCCGAGGCGAGGGAACGATTGTTCCACGCGGGCTCGGAGGTCGTCGGCAGCTCGCCCGACGAGCTCGCGGCAGCGATACGCACGGAGATGGATCGCATGCGCAAGGTGATCAAGGATGCCGGCATCCGCGAATAACACGGGAAGGAAAACAATGGCGACGCCAGGTGGTGCATTGTGGTTAGTGCTGTACGCGGCGGTGTCGGCTGCCGTTCCCGGAGCTGTCTGCGCGCAGCAATATCCGGTGAAGCCCATCCGAATCATCGTCGCCAGCTCGGCGGGCAGCAACCCGGACACGGTGTCCCGGATCATGGCGAACGGGCTCACGCAGGCACTGGGCCAGCAGATCGTCGTCGATAACCGGGCGGGCGCCGGAGGCAATATCGGAGCCGAGGTTGCGGCACGGGCGCCTGCCGACGGCTACAACGTGTTCTACGCCCACACCAACCACAGCATCAATCCCGGCCTGTACAAGAAGCTCAACTACGACATCCTGGGCGACTTCGCGCCGGTGACGCTCCTCGCGACCTCGTCGTTCGTGTCGGCCGTGCATCCCTCGTTGCCTGCAAGATCAGTGCGCGATCTCATCAACATCGCAAGAGCACGCCCGGGAGACCTCGCCTACGCTTCCGCGGGCATCGGCAGCGGCACCCATTTCTCGGCGGAGCTGTTCAACGGCCTCGCCAAAGTGAAGATGCTGCACGTCGCCTACGCCGGCGGCGGACCCGCCCTGACCTCCGTGCTGTCGGGCGAGACTTCCGTCTACTTCACGCCGATCGCAACGGGCCTCGTGCACATACGCAGCGGGAGGCTGCGGCCGCTGGGCGTCTCATCCTTGAAGCGCCAGGAAGAGCTGCCGGACCTTCCCACGATCGCCGAAACGCTTCCCGGCTACGAGATGCTGTCCTGGGGCGGACTCATGGTGCCGGCGAAAACGTCGAAGGCGATCGTCGACACGCTGCACAAGGCAGCTGTTTCCACGCTCTCGCTTCCGGATACCGGCAAGCGCCTGAAGGATCTCGGCTTCGTTCCCGCCGCAACCGGCGGCAACGAGCTCGCCGCCTACATCAAGGTCGAGATCGAGCGCTACGCGAACCTCATCCGGCAGATCGGGCTGCAGCAGCAATGAGCTTTGGGCCTGCAACCTCGCATGGGAAGTGCATGTCGAACAGGTAGACATGCACGCTTCGGGCGGGGGGGCTGCATGTCGCCGCTGCCCGACACAGGAGAACATCCCATGCTCAGCCACGACTTGCGACGGGACGATGGAATACTGGTGCTGATGCCCGACGGGCCGCTCGAAGCCGCCGATTTCGAGACCCTGGCGGCGCACGTCGATGCCTACCTGGAGCAGCAAGGGATGCTGCACGGCGTGATGGTCAAGGCCAGAGCGTTTCCCGGCTGGAAAGACTTCACCGCGCTCCTTGCCCACATGAAGTTCGTCAAGGGTCATCACCGCAGGATCGAGAAAGTCGCCGTCGTGGCCGATGGCGGCGTCCTGGCCGTGATGCCGCATATCGCAAGCCATTTCCTGAAAGCGGAAGTGAGGCACTTCGACTACGACCACGAAGACGCCGCGCTGGAATGGCTCAAGCGAGATGTGCGAGTAGCGCAACCGGTCGCGTAGCTCAGCCTGGCGCGGCCGGCTTGCCGAGGACGAAGATCGTGCCCGCTATGGGCGTGTCGCGCTCCGTGCGCAGCACCGTCTCGCTCGCGTGCAGTTCCCGCAGCCCGCACGACTCACAGAGGGCGGCTATGTAACGCACTGCATGCTGGTAACGTCCGGAGCGTGCCAGCACATAGCGATCGACGTCCCACCCGGCTGTTTCGATTGAAAACGCGAACATTCCTGTCGCGCGCAGGATCCGGCTGACACCGGCGAACACGCGATCGAGATCGCCGATATAGACGAACACGTCGGCCGCAACCACGAGATCGCTGGATGCGTCGTCGGCGCTCGACAGGAACTCGACCAGATCGCAGCATTCGAGCCTGTCGTAGACCCCGAGCTTGCCGGCCTTTTCCAGCATCCGCGGCGAGAGATCGATACCCGAGACGGCACGCGCGAGCTGGCGCAGGAAGGGCCCCATCAGTCCGGTGCCACACCCTATGTCCAGTGCCGACTCGAGCAGCTCGCCGGCGCCGTGCAGGGACTTGAGCTCGTGGAACAGCAGCGCCGGCGTGCGGTATTCGAGGTGGTCGATCAGGTGACGGTCGAACTTTTCCGCGTACGCATCGAACAGCTCGCGTACGTAGCGCGGAGATGCCTGCGCCGGCGCCGCTTCGCGCGCCACCGCGGCAAAATGGCCGGCGGTGCTGTCGCCGGGCTCCGCTGCAAGGGCGCTTTCGAAGCACGTCAGGGCGGCAGCATGATCGCCCCGCTCCAGGAGCGCGAGACCAAGATCGTTCTGCGCATCCACCCGTTCCGGCTCGAGCGCAACCGCCCGGCGCAAGAGGTCGATCGCCTCGTCCATGCTACCTTCGGCGTAGTAGAACTTGCCGAGGTTGTGCAGCGCCTGGCAGCAGTCCGGATCGAGCTCGACCGCCTTCTCGAAACACCCGAGTGCCGCGGGAAACCTGCCCTGGTCGTAGTGCGCGCGGCCCAGGTTCAGTTGCACCGCCGCCTGCTGATGGCGCATGCCGAGCTCGATCGCCTCCGCGATGCTGAGCTGCCCGCCCGTTGCCTGACCTTCCGCCATCCCGCGCCCCGTCTTCAGGTAACTCGTCAGGCGGGCTCGCTGCCGACCTGCACCAGCTGCTTGCCCAGGTTCTCGCTCTTCAAAAGACGCAGGAACGCTCCTGGCGTCTCCTCCAGCCCCTTCGCGATGTCGAACTTCGACTTGAGCGCACCGCTGCGAACCCACTCGCCCATGCGAGCGCGCGCCTCCGGATAGCGGTCCTGGTAGTCGCTCACGAGGAATCCCCGCACCGTCGCGCGAGCGATCAGGATCTGCCGGTGGAAACGCGGGCCGATATCGGGCTTGCCGAACTGTCCGGCGAGACTCACGGCGCCGACGATCGCGATGCGTGCGCGCGTGGCGAGGTTCTGTACCACGGCATCGTGTATGGGGCCCGCCGTATTGTCGATGAAGACGTCCACGCCGCGCGGGCAGGCCTTCGCGACGGCGGCAACGAGATCGGACTCCGCGCGGTAGTTGACGATTTCCTCGTAGCCGATCTCGCGGCACCACGCCGCCTTCTGCGGCGAGCTGGTGATGCCCACGGCGCGGCACCCGCACAACCGGGCGAGTTGCCCCGCGATCTGCCCGACGGAGCCTGCGGCAGCGGAGATCAACACCGTATCGCCTGCCCGCGCGGCCGTGGCGTCGTAGAGCGCGAAAAACGCGGTCATTCCGTTCATGCCCAGCGCGTCGAGCCAGTACGGCAGCGGCGCGAGCCGAGGGTCCACGCGCCGGCAATTCGTCGGGCGCAGCAGGGCATGCTCCTGCCAGCCGAAGGAATGGTCGCTGACGACGATCTCGCCGGCCTTGTAGTCGGGACAATTGGAACGCATTACTTCGCCTATGCCACCGCCCAGCATCACGTCGCCGGGACTCACGCCGGCCGCGTAATTCTTCTGCGGACTGATGCGCCCGCGCATGTACGGCGCCACGTCGAGATAGATCGCGCGGACCAGCATCTCGCCCGGGCCGGGCTCGGGAACCGGCGCTTCCGCCAGCGTCCAGTTGCTCTCCACCGGCATGCCGTCCGGGTAGGAAGCAAGCCGCCATTGCCTGTTAGTGTTCGTCATCTCGAATCCCTAAGACTTACAGCAAACGCGCCGAGGCGATCCGCGCCCCCTCGACCAGCGCACGCAGCTTGGCCCAGGCGACGTCTTCGGCGACGCGCCCCTGCCCCGCCGTCGAATCGAAACCGCAATCGGTGCCGGCCAGCACCCGGTGCGGATCGCCCACCACGGCGGCCACCCGCTCCAGCCGGTCGGCAACGACTTCCGGGTGCTCGACGAAATTGGTGAGCGTATCGATGACACCGGCTACGATCACCTGGTCCGCGGCGAGCGGCAGCTTGCCCAGGACCTTGAACTCGTGGGCGTGGCGCGCGTTGGCGAACGGCAGCACGAATGCACCGACGTTGGCGCGGCGGATCACCGGCCAGATCGACGCCAGGGGTACGTCGCAATCGTGCGGCCCTTCGTAGTTACCCCAGCAGACGTGCATGCGCACGCGCTCGCGCGGCACGTTGGTGAGCGCGCCGTTGATCGCCGCCACGATGCGCTCGACGAAGCCCAGGAATTCGCGCTCGGGCCGGTCCTGATAGGAGCGGTGGCGCTCCAGCGCGAGGTCCGGGCAATCCACCTGCAGTATGAATCCCGCGCGCACCACCGCCTCGTACTCGATCCGCAGCGCGTCGGCGAGCGCCTCGACGCAGGCTTCCTCGCTGGGATAGTGGTCGTTCTTGCACGCGGCGGCGAGTATGCCCGGCGACGGCGCCGACATGAACGCTTCGGCGAAGCCGTTCTTCATCCCGGCGAGAACTTCCCGCAACTCACGCGGCTCCCGTTCAGCCTCGTCCGGATCGCGGTAGCGCACCGGGCCGATGATGCGCGGCGGTGCAAGGCTGCTCACGCCGACGTTCGCCGCCGCACGCGCCTGCTCCATTTCCCTGAAGGCGGGATAGCGCTCGACGTCCGGGCGCGGCCAGCGCTTCCACGTGCCGCCGAATCCCGTCATGCGGTGCTGGACGTACAGGAAAAAGCCCTCACGCTGCTGCTCGCCGTCGTTGCCGACGTCTATCCCCGCCTCGATCTGGTGGCGCACCGCGGAGCGCACCGCTTCGCGTCCCGCTGCCGACATCGCCGCTGCGTCCACCGCTTCGCCGCGCGAGCGCCTGCCGTACATCTCGAGCAGCGGCCGCGGCCGCGGCAGGCTGCCCGTGTGCGTGGTCAGTATGTGGTCGGCGCTGTGCAACATGGCAATGTTGCCGATGATAACCGTGGGAAAATGGGGGCGCACCCCATTTTCCGCCGGAAATCGACGGATGGTGTGTATCCCCGGGAGGCCGGCGCATGAGACACGTCCCGACTGCGGTAATGACGCTCCTGCTTCTGCTCGCCACGAGCCTGTGGGCGCAGGGATTTCCCGCCAGGCCGGTCCGGCTGGTAGCCACGAGCACGCCGGGCAGCCCGGTGGACCTCTATGCGCGCGCCATCTCCGATCACCTCGCAAGGTCCCTGGGACAGCCGATTCTGGTCGAGAATCGCGCCGGGGCCGGCGGCACACTCGCGGCCGGCTACGTGCTCGGCGCCGAGGCAGACGGCCACGTCGCCCTCGTCAACACGTCGGCGCAAGTGGTCGCTCATCATGTTTACACCGGCCTTGCCTTCGACCTGCTGCGGGATTTCGCCGGGATCGGGCCCATGGCCATACTGCCCAACGTGATCATCGCGGCGCCGCAGCGCGGGTGGAAGTCGCTCCCCGACCTCATCGCCGCAGCGCGTGCGAAGCCGGGCGGCTACACCTACGGCACCGGGGGCAGCGGAACGGGCACGCACATGAGCGCCGAACGCTTCCGGCTCGCCGCCGGCATCACCGCGGTGCAGGTACCGTACAAGGGCTCGCCGGAAATCCTGACGGAGATCATCCCGGGTCGCATCGATTGGGCCTTCGTACCGCTCTCGACGGTGCTCGGACAGCTCAAGGACGGGCGGGTGCAGGTGCTCGCGCTCTCCGCCGAGAAGCGTTCCGCGCAACTGCCCGACGTGCCGACGATCGCCGAGTCGGGACTCAAGGAAGCCGACTTTCCATTCTGGGTCGGCATGTTCGTGTCCGCGAAGGTACCGCGTGCCGCCGTGCGAAGGCTGCACGAGGACACGGTAAAGGCGATGCAAAGCCCCGAGGTGCGCGACCGGTTCACGAAGCTCGGCGCGGAGGTGGTCATCCTGACCCCAGAGGCGTTCGACGCCTACGTCCGGGAGCAGGCCGCCGTCGCCGGGGCGATCGTGAAGGCGGCGAACATCAAGGCCAACTAGAGATTGGATACTAGGGAACGAAAACTAGAAACAGTCACCAGTCTGTACAGATAAATCCAGAACGCCCTGATCTGACTTGACCTTCGCGATCTCACACATGCGCGCTTCACAGGCACAGCGCGCGCTACCGGAATCAAAGAGAATCGCATGTGCCACGAAGAGAACCCCATCGCCTCTGTGACCCGGGAGTCCGCCGGAATCAGTCCCGAATCGGGACAACAATTGACGTGGAGGCGAGCAGCTCTCTTCCTCGCTGATGTGACACCCTGTGATCTCGGTAGCGCGCGCCGTGCTTCTGAAGCGCGCATGCTTGAGAGGGCGCAGGCTAGATAAGGGAGCGAGGTATTTTTGGGACCGCCTCTAGTCCCTGGTCTCTAGTCTCTGTTCCCAATCCTTGGGCAGCCTGATCCTCTTTCCCACCGGGTAGCCGAGAAAGCCGTTGTGTGCGAAGACGTAGGCGTTGTTGCGCAGCGGATCGCCGGCCACGGCAATCATATAGTCCTCGGGCTCCCAGACGATGGGCACCAGCCGGTTGGGATCGTCGGATTCGTAGAACACCTTCGGAATGCGGCCCGCGGTGACATCGTCCTTGAGATCCCATACTCCGCGGATATTCCAGTCGCGCAACTGCCGCTCGAATTCCCAGGCCGGCATCCGCACGTGCCGGTAAAGGTAGCGCTTGACGTCGGCCTTCGACCAGCCGCACTTCGCGATCGTCTCGGCGATGATCGGGGAGAGGACGACCAGCGGCCGCAGCGCGCCGTCGCCGTGGCTGGTGGTGAACGTGATCTGCCAGTTGTTGAACCGCAGCACGGAATCTGCGACGTAGGGCAGCATCTGCTCCGGCGTGCTGCCCGTTACCGACGAGAGCGAGCCTCCACCGGTATAGCGAGCGATCGTGACGGTGTTGTCGCCCGCGGCAAAGCCCATCTCGACGCTGTTGGGCTCCCAGCCGATGCTCGCGAGCAGGTCCTCGTTCTCGGCGAGCACGACGCGCCACGTGTTGCCAAAAGTAGCCTTGTCGGTCTTGTGCGGCAGAAAGCCCGCGACGTTACGCAGGTACAGCCGCCAGAAGCGGCCAACCGACGTGTTGGGCAGGAAACCGTCGCGCAGCGCGCCCTGCGCGTAGTTGAAACCCAGCGCCTTGATGACGGCACCATTCAGAATGATGAGCGTATCGGCGCCGGGCGTGTTGCCGCTGTGCTCGACTCCGTACTCGGGATCGCACATGGCCTCGGCCAACGCGACCAATACCGGCATGTACTCGGGCCGGCAGCCCGCCATGACGCCGTTCACCGCCACGTTCCAGACGGTAGCCGCACGCCGGTCGGGCAGCAGGACGCCGAGAACCTCGTCCGGATCACGATCGACGAAGCGCAGGAACGATTCGATGTCGTCGAGCGTCGGAGGAACGATCGGCAGGCCGTCGGAATACTCGTGCTCGTAGAAATACCGGTTCACTTCCTTGAACCCGCCGCGCACGACGATATCGCGCGGGCCCGGCTCGGCAGAATCGCCCTTCGCCGCCGGAGCGATGGTCAGATTGTCGATGACCGCCTGTGTCGTGACTTCGAGGATGTCGCGCTGCAGCTGCTCGGGAGACTTGTTCCCGATATGGCCGGGGACGAGCGCGACCGGGATGTTGGGCATGCCGAGGCCGACCGAGGTGGCGGCAGCCTGCCGCAGAAAACCTTCACAGGTGAGCGACGAAGTCGGATAGCCCGCCGCTTCGCACACCGCGCTCGCCCGCAACACGGCGGGCGTGCAGCTTCCTCAACACGCCATGCCCGAGATGACGGCGTCGACTCCCATGGCCTTGAACTTCTCCGGCAGCACCGCGAGCGCCTCCTTCTCTTCGCCGCCATGCGTGCTGCCGAACTCGCGCCAGCTCACGAACCTGACGGCGGGAAACCGGGCCTTGAGGCTCTCCTCCAGGATCTCGAACACCACGTCGCCCTTGAACAACTGGTCCCACAGTTGCGCGACGGTCTTGCCGCTGAGGGTATCGAGGCGCGGCGCCAGCGCGCGCGTGCGCTGCTGGCGCGGTCCGCGCGGCCAGTACGCTTCGTAGTATCCGTCGTTGGGCTTCCCGGGCACGTCGGTTCCTCTGCAGTCGGTCAATTGTATGGGAAAATCGGGCGCCCACTTCGCCCGCCCCGCCAAAATCGGTCCGCGTCCCGATTTTCCCATGCTGAGACTTACCGAGATCAGGCTGCCGATCGACCATCCGCAAGACGCGATCCGGGAAGCGATACTGAAGCGCCTCGCTGTCCCTGCAGGCGACCTGGAAGCGTTCACCGTCTACCGGCGCGCCGTGGACGCGCGCAAGCCGGGAATCGTCTTCAGCTACACGCTCGACGCGGAGGTCCGGAACGAACGCTCGGTTCTGAAGCGGCTGCATGCGGACCGGCGCGTCACGCCGGCGCCGGACATGACCTACCGCTTTCCGGCGCGCGCGCCCGGCGGGCTGGAGACACGGCCGGTAGTCATCGGTACCGGGCCCTGCGGCTTCTTCGCGGGCCTGCTGCTTGCGCAAATGGGTTTCCGCCCGATCATCCTGGAGCGCGGCAAGGCCGTGCGCGAGCGCACGCGGGACACGTGGGGACTGTGGCGCGGATCGGTGCTCCATCCGGAGTCGAACGTCCAGTTCGGCGAGGGCGGGGCCGGCACCTTTTCCGACGGCAAGCTCTACAGCCAGGTGAGGGACCCGCGCCACCTGGGACGAAAGGTCCTGGCGGAGTTCGTGAAAGCCGGCGCGCCGGAGGAAATCCTGTATGCGGCGAAGCCCCACATCGGGACGTTCCGGCTGGTCACCATGGTCGAGAGCCTGCGCGCCACCATACGCGCGCTGGGCGGAGAAATCCGGTTCCAGAGCCGGGTTGACGATATCGAGATCGAGGACGGTCGCGTGCGTGGCGTCGTGCTCGCGGGAGGGGAGCGCATCCCCGCCGACCACGTCGTGCTCGCCGCGGGCCACAGCGCACGCGACACGTTCCAGATGCTCCACGACCGCGGCGTCCATATCGAGCCCAAGCCGTTTTCCATCGGCTACCGCATCGAGCATCCCCAGTCGCTCGTCGACCGCGCGCGCTACGGCAGGAACGCCGGTCACCCGCTGCTCGGCGCCGCCGACTACAAGCTCGTTCACCACGCCAGGAACGGACGCTCGGTCTACAGCTTCTGCATGTGCCCCGGCGGCACGGTCGTCGCCGCCGCCTCGGAGCCGGGGCGGGTCGTCACCAACGGCATGAGCCAGTACTCGCGCAACGAGCGAAACGCCAACAGCGGCATCGTCGTCGGCATCACGCCGTCCGACTATCCCGGGCATCCGCTGGCGGGCATCGCCTTCCAGCGCCACTGGGAGGAGCGGGCCTACGCAGCCGGCGGCGGAAACTACGATGCGCCGGCGCAGCGCGTAGCGGATTTCCTCGCGGACCGTCCTTCCGCCGGGCCGGGCTCGGTCACACCCTCCTACGCTCCGGGCGTGCGCTGGACCGATCTCGCCGCCTGCATACCCGGTTACGCGGTCGAGGCGATACGCGAGGCGCTGCCCGCTTTCGAGAAGAGCATACGGGGCTACGCGATGGACGACGCGGTGCTGACCGGGGTCGAGACCCGCACCTCCTCGCCCATCAGCATCCGCCGCGGCCGCGATTACCAGAGCGTGAATACGCGCGGGCTCTATCCTGCGGGAGAAGGCGCGGGTTACGCCGGTGGAATCCTGTCGGCGGCTATCGACGGGATCGAGGTGGCGGAAGCGGTGGCACTGGATATACTCAAGAAGTGATGAGAGATGGTGATGAGAAGTGGTGATGAGGTGATGGTGACGAACACCGAGAGGTTGTGCACCAGAACGGGTTTTCATCACCAGTAGTCATCACCATTTTCCATCACCAGTTTTCATCACTATTTTCACCGCAATGAAATCGGTGGCGATCGTAGGCGGCGGGCCCGCCGGCCTCATGGCCGCCGAGGCGATACTCGAGGGCGCCGAGTCCGGTGCCGCCAAAGTCGATCTGTACGACGCGATGCCCTCGGTCGGCCGCAAATTCCTGCTCGCCGGCAAGGGCGGACTGAATCTCACGCATTCCGAGCCGCGCGAAACCTTTCTTTCGCGCTACGGGACAGCACGCGACCGGATCGGTCCGCCGCTCGAAAAATTCGACGCCGATGCGCTGCGCGCGTGGGTCCGCGCGCTGGGCATCGAAACCTTCGTCGGATCGTCCGGCCGTGTCTTTCCCGAGGGCATGAAGGCCGCGCCCCTGCTCCGCGCGTGGCTTGCGCGCCTGCGCGCCGCCGGGCTGACCGTGCACGCGCGCCACCGCTGGCAGGGCTGGAGGGGCGATGCGCTGCTGTTCGATACGCCGCGCGGCGAACGCACCGCGCGCGCTGACGCCGTCGTGCTGGCACTCGGCGGCGCAAGCTGGCCGCAGCTCGGCTCCGACGGCTCGTGGGTGCCACTGCTCGCGGGGCGCGGCGTTTCCATGACGCCTCTGCGGCCCGCGAACTGCGGCTTCGACGTCCGCTGGAGCGATCACCTCAGGACGCGTTTCGCCGGCGCGCCGGTCAAGACCGTGGTTGCCTCCTTTACGGACGAGGACGGCCACGAGCACCGGCAGCCCGGCGAGTTCGTCGTCACGTCCACCGGCGTCGAGGGCGCATCGATCTATGCGTTGTCGCCGCCCCTGCGTGACCGGATCCACGCTGCGGGCTCGGCGATCCTGCAACTCGACCTGGCGCCGGGATGGGATTTGCCGAGGCTCGCCGCCGAGCTCTCCCATCCGCGCGGCCGGCGCTCCCTGTCCAGCCACATCCAGAGCCGCATCGGCCTGAAGGGCGCGAAGATGGCGCTCCTGCGGGAGATCGTGCCGGCGCCGGATTTCGCGGATCCCCAGCGCCTCGCCGCGGCGATCAAGGCCCTGCCGTTGACGCTCGTCGCGCCGCGCCCGCTGACCGAAGCGATCAGTACCGCGGGTGGCGTAGCGTTCGACGCGCTCGACGGGC
>Ga0075428_100003158_pt1 | contig 17991 bp, 16 predicted proteins | sample RhiMetdeltSRZDD2_FD_75291 | JGI IMG/M metagenome (GOLD analysis project Ga0075428, IMG submission 75291) | Populus rhizosphere microbial communities from Tennessee, USA - Rhizosphere MetaG P. deltoides SRZDD2 | ecosystem: Host-associated > Plants > Roots > Rhizosphere > Soil | place: USA... | reverse complement strand
CAGCAGCTGCTGGAACGAGTCATCACCGCGGTCGGGAGCGTCGCCGACGAGATCGTGCTCGTCCTCGCGCCCGGCGACCCGCCGCCGGAGCTGCTCCGGAATCTCGGCGCGTCGGTTCGGCAAGCCCATGACACGGTCGCCTACGCCGGGCCGCTCGCAGGCCTCGCCGCCGGTCTCAGCGCCGCGGACGGCGCGGACATCGCCCTCGCCGTCGGCGCGGACATGCCGACGCTCCAGCCGGCCGTCCTGCGGCTCCTCCTGGAGCGCGCGGCGGCGCCGGGCGGGCCGGGCGCCTGGACCCTCGAGGGCCCCGACCCCTCGATCGTCGGTCCGCTCCCGCTCGCCGGCCGAGTCGCCGACCTCAAGACGGCCGCCGGAACCCTGCTGGACGCCGGGCAACGCTCACTGCGCAGCCTCGTCCGCGAGCTCGATGCCGGACGCATCCCGGCGGCAGATTGGCGCGGGCTCGATCCGGATGGGCTGACCCTCCGGGACATCGATCGCCCGGAGGACCTGGTCCGCTAGAGCGCGGCGTCCTCGAAGACGAACGTCCCGCCGACCACCGTCGCGAGGACCTTCGCGTCGCTGAGGTTGGCGGCACCGAGGTCGTCGATGTCGCGATCGAGGACGGCGAGATCGGCGAGCATCCCGGGCGCCAGGACGCCCGTCTCGTCGAGGTGGTTCGCATACGCCGAGCCGCGCGTGAACGCGGTGAGCGCCTCGTCCAGCGTCAGCGCTTCGTGGGGCAGGAACGGCGTCTCATCGAAGCCATGCGGGTCGACGCGCCGGATCGCGACATCCATCTCCTCGAGCGCATTCGGCGTCGAAACGGCCCAGTCGGAACCCATCGCCATGCGCGCGCCGGTTCGAAGCAGCGAGCGGAAGGGGTACTGCCAGGTCGTCCGTTCCGGACCGAGGACCGTGTTGTTGAGCTTCACCATCTGCTCGCTGCTGCAGGCCCACAGCGGCTGCGCGTTCGCGATCACGCCGAGGGCGCCGAAGCGCGGCACGTCGTCCGGGTGGACGACCTGGATGTGCGACACGTGGTGCCGCCCGTCGGTGCGCCCGTTCGCCGCCAGGGCCGCTTCACAGGCGTCGAGCGCCAGGCGCGACGCTCCGTCGCCGATCGCGTGGAAATGGCACTGGAAGCCGAGTGCGTCGAGGCGGGTCACGGCCGCCTTGAGCCGCTCCGGCTCGACGAAGTCGAGGCCGCTCTTGTCGGTTGGCTGTCCGTCGCTGTCGAGATACGGTGCCGTCAGCTTCGCCGAGCCGTTCTCGATGATGCCATCGAGCATGAGCTTCACCGACGTCGGCGAGAAGCGCCCGACAGGCCCGCGGGCCCGCCGCTCGACGAGCTCGTCGATCTGTTCGAGGCCCTCCTCGCGCTTCCACCACAGCGCGCCGACGACGCGCCCGGTGAGCGCATCCCGACCGGCGACCGCGCGATAGGCGAGCTCCTCGCGCGGCCCCACGATCGCGTCCTGCCAGGCCGTGATCCCGAGCTTGTGCAGGTACTCCTGGGCGATGAGAAGCGCCTGCTCGTTCTGGGCGTCCGTGACCTCGGGCAGCAGCTTCGTCACGAGCTTCATCGCGCCTTCGTGGAGCGCCCCGGTCGGGACGCCCGCGGCGTCCCGCTCGATGCGGCCGTCGACCGGGTCCGGCGTGTCGCGATCGATGCCCGCGAGAGCCAGGGCGGCGGTGTTGACCCAGGCATCGTGGCCGTCGCGGTTGTCGAAGAACGCCGGCCGGCCGCCGGTGACCCGGTCCAGCAGCTCGCGATTCGGGTAGCCGCCCTCGAACGAGCCCATCGACCAGCCGCCGCCGAGGATCCACGGCTCTTCGGGGTGGGCCGTCGCGTATGCCTGGATCGCGTCGAGGTACTCGTCCTCGCGATAGAAGCTGTGCAGAGCGCAGCGCATCAGGTCGATGCCAGCGAACACGGGGTGGCAGTGCGCATCCTGGAAGCCCGGCGTGACGGTCCGCCCGCGGAGCTCGACGACCCGCGTCTTCGGCGCGCGCCAGCGCTCGATCTCGGCCGCGCTGCCGACCGCGGCAACGCGATCGCCGGCGATGGCGATCGCCTCCACGATCCGGTTGGCGTCGTCGATTGTTCGAACCCGCCCGCCGGTCAGGATCAGGTCCGCGGCAGGAGAAGCAAGGCTCATCGCCGCCGAGGATGCCACAGCCGGCGGTCCGGCCTGTCTACCATCTCGACATGCGAACCGTTGAGCCTTCGACCGCGTCCGTCCACCTCCTCCATGCCGGCTACGCCCGAGACGACGGCCACGTCGGGAGCTCGATCGTCCTCGTCCGCGACGGCGATTCGCGGATCGTCACCGATCCCGGCATGGTCGCCAGCCGTGGCCACATCCTCGACCCGCTCGCGGCCCTCGGCATGCACCCGAACGACGTCTCGCACGTCTTCATCAGCCACCACCACCCCGACCACACGGTCAACATCGCGCTGTTCCCGAACGCCGAAGTCGTGGACTTCTGGGCGCGCTACAAGGACGACCTGTGGCTCGACCCACCCGGTGACGGCTTCGAGCTGGGCCCGAATTCGCGCCTCTGGCTGACGCCGGGGCACACCGAGCAGGACGCGACGCTCGTGGTCACGGCCGCGGACGCCGTGTACGCGATGACGCACCTGTGGTGGTTCAGCGACCGAACGCCGGAGATCGACCCGTATTCGCCGGACCAGGCCGAGCTCGAGCGGAACCGGGCGCGGGTGCTCGAAGCGGTCGATGTCGTCGTGCCCGGTCATGGGGCGCCGTTCCGCGTTCGCTAGGCCTTGACGGCGTCGATGTTCAGGCGGACGTAGTCGAGGAGCGGTTCCGGCATCGCCTCGGCGACGGCCCGGGCGAGGGCCGCCTTCGCCGCAGGCTCGAGACCCTCGACGTGGTCCCGCAGGCAGACCGTCTCGAGGAACGCCTCGAACGCGGCGCCCGCCTCGAACCTCGTCGGCTCCGCGGACAGCCAGCAGCGGATCTCGCTGAAGCCGGCCGCCACGAGGCGCCGCTTTGTGGCCTCGGGCGTCGCGAAGGTGCGCTCGATGCCGCGGTCGCCAGTGACCTGGGCGACGACCGCTGAGAACCGCGCGACGTTGCCGGCGCCGCCGCACTGCGCGACGAGGCGGCCGCCCGGTCGGAGCACGGCGGCGAGGTTGCGGAAGAGGGCGTCGTGGTCGGGGATCCAGTGGAAGACCGCGGTCGAGAGGACGGCATCGAGCGGCGGCATCGGCGGCAGCGGCCGGCCGAGGTCGGCATGGACGAACGTCACCCGCGGCGCAAACCTCGCGAGGCGGCCGACGGCCTGCTCGAGCATCGCCGCTGAAGCGTCCAGCGCGACGACCTGGCCGTTCGGCAGCCGCTCCGCGAGGAGCTCGGTGACGCGGCCCGAACCGCAGCCCGCGTCCAGCACCGTCTCGTCGCCGTTGAGCGGCAGGCGCTCGAGGACCGCCGCGCCCCAGCGCGCCTGGGGATCCGCAACCCGGTCATAGCTGGTGGCGTCCCATTCGCGAGCTCCGGCCATGACGGCATCGTGACCCAGAATCGAAGACCCCGCCCGGTGTGGGGGCGGGGTCGTCGATGTGGTCGCTGGTTCGAAGGCAGCCGCTAGGCGACGCGGGCGGCCTTCACGACGACGGTGTTCGCGAAGACGTCGTGGAAGCCCTGCTTCGTGGGGCTCTTCGACGTGGAGTAGAGCAGGTAGATGCCGTAACCGAGGGAGATCAAGCTCAGGATGCCGCTGATGGCCGAGACGCCACTGAGGACGCTGGCCAACGTTCCGGGGCCCCAGAGCGCGAGCCAGCGCCGCACGCCCTGCTCCATCGTGATGGTCTTGCCGTCAAACGCGTTGCCGACTTGCATGCCGAGCACACGCATGCCAACCGTTGATCGTGACCGTGTCCAGCTGCCGATGAAGTACGCCGCACTCACAGCGATCGAGATCACCGAATAGACCAGCGTTCCGATTGCGTCGAACTTGCCGGCGGTGAAGCCGGCGCTCAAGCCGATGACGCCCAGGACGATCCCGACGAGGACCAGGAAGACCAGAAACACGACGGCGTCGATGATCAGCGCGATGATCCGGTTCGGCAGATCGCCGTAGACGAAGCCTGCGGCGCCTGGGACCGGCGTCGCGGCTTTGGCGGCCTCCCAGGCCACCGGTGCGGCCGGCGGCGGCGCTGCTGGCGGTGGGCTTTCAGGTGGCGGGCTCCCGCCCATCGGCTCCTGATCCATCTCGTTCCTCCCGTGGGCTGGTTGGGCCAACCCGCTGAGGATAGTCGTGTGCCGCGGCCGACGAGCGCCGAAATCCGCCGGGTCAGCCGTCCTGTGTCGTGCCTCCGGCGGGCCCGTTGCCGTGCAGCCCGAACCAGTTGACCGCACCACCAGCCGCGAGCAGCGCCGCTCCGACGAGCGCGGCGAGGTGATAGGCGTCCGTCGAGGCGATGCGGGCAGCGGCCGCGATGTCGGAACTCGTGCCATCGGTGGGTGGATTCAGCGGCTGGACGGTCGCGCGGAGCGACTCTGAGTTCGGATCCAGGCCCGGCACGAGGCTCGCGAGCGTCACGTAGAACGAGCCACTGACCACGATGAACACGATCGCCGAGAGCAGTGGCTGGCCAACGCGCGAGATGGCGTTGTTGATCGCCGAACCGAGGCCGGCGTTGCGGACGGGCACGCTCGACATCAGGGTGGTCGTCAGCGGCGCGACGACGAGCGAGATCCCGACCGCGAAGAGCAGGACGGCCGGCAGGACGTCGATGAACACGGACGCCGGCGGGACGGTCAAGCCCGCACCAACGCCGGCCGTCCACGGCGTGCTGTCGGCCGGGATGCGGGCCCACCACAGCATCCCCGCGGCCATGATCAGCGGCCCGATGGCCAGGAATCGTCGGGCGCCCATTCGACCAGCCAGGGCTCCGGCGCGCGCCGAGAACAGCGTGAGGATGATCCCGACCGGGAGCCCGGTCACCGCCGCGGCGAGCGGCGAGTAGCCGAGGATCCCCTGCAGGAACAGGCCCTGGAACCCGAAGTTCGCGTAGAGGGCGCCATAGATGAGCAGGGTCGAGAGGTTGACCACCGCGAAGTTCCGATTCTTGAACAGCGCCAGCGGCACGAGCGGGTTCGGCCGGCGGGCCATCAGGATGGGGAACGCGACCGTCGCGACGACGCCCAGCGCGATCGCGATCCATGCGGCCTGGTCCGCCCAGCGCTTCTCCTGGCCGCGGACGAGCCCGAAGGCAAGCCCACCGATCGCGACGGCTGCCACGAGCGAACCGAGCCAGTCGAATCCGCCCTTGGCCTCGTCATCGCGCGTTTCGGGCATGTAGCGAATGGCCAGCCAGATGGCCACCGCCACGAGCGGGACGTTGACGAGGAACGCCGATCGCCAGCTCAGCGCCTCAACGAGGATGCCGCCGATCGGCGGGCCGAGCGTCGTCGTCGCGGAGGTCGCCGCGGCCCAGATCCCGAACGCGCGCCCGCGCTCTGGCCCTTCGAACAAGGCCGTGATGATCGAGAGCGAGCCGGGGACGAGCAATGCGCCGGCGGCGCCCTGGAGGACGCGCGCCAATGCCAGGATCTCGAGCGTCGGCGAAAGGCCGCAGAGCACGGACGTGGCACCGAATCCGGCCAGCCCGATGAGGAACATCCGACGGCGGCCGTAGAAGTCGCCGAGCGCACCGGCGAGGATGAGCAGCGCCGCCAGCGTGGCGAGGTAGCCCGAGGTGACGTACGTCTGGCCCTCGAGGGTGCCGACGAGCGTCGCCGGTAGCTCGCGGCCGATCTGCGGCAGCGCGATGTTCACGATCGTGCCGTCGAGGAAGACGATCGACGATCCGAGGATCGCGGCGGCAAGGGTGCCGCGCTGGACGGGGGTCATCCGCCCGAGTGTAGGCCGCGGGCTAGACTCCGACCGTGCCCGGACCGGTGGCGCTCGTCGGCGCCGGAGAGTTCCTGCCGCAGATGGCCGAGGTGGACCGCGGGCTGCTCGCAGCCACGGGTCGGTCGCGGCCACGAGTGGCGATCCTGCCGACCGCGTCCGTGCCCGACGGCGAGGACGTCTTCCAGCGCTGGGCGGCGATGGGCGTCCAGCACTTCTCGGCGCTGGGCGCCGAGGTCGAGCCTGTCCTCGTTCGCGATCGCGGCGGCGCCGCGGACGAAGCGTTCGTCCAGGCCGTTGGCGAGGCGGATCTCATCTACCTCTCGGGCGGCAAGCCGGGGTTCCTGATGTCGACGATTGCGGGCACGCGGCTCGCCTCGATGATCCTCGAGGCGCACGCCCGCGGCGCGGTCGTCGCTGGTTGCTCGGCGGGCGCAATGGTCCTTGCCGCGCGGGTCCCGGGATTACGCGGCAGGGTCGTGCCGTGGCCGATTCGCTGGCGGCCTGGCCTCGGGCTCGTCCCTGGCGCGGCGGTCCTGCCGCACTACGACGCCTGGCCGGAGCCGTTCTCGGCGCTCATGGCCCTGCAGGCGCCTCGCGGCACGGCCATGATCGGGATCGACGAGGACACCGCGATCATCGGCCGCGACGGCTCATGGCAGGTCCAGGGTCGGGCGCGGGCCACCGTCTGGCGAGGCCGCCACCGCGAGCGCTTCCGGCGCGGCGAGGTGTTCCGCATTTAGTTGAGCCTCGGCCCCGTCGACGACTGTGCTGGGCCAGCACCACTGAGACGTGGTGCGCTCGAATTCGGTTCGTTTGGTGCTTCCAGCGCAAGCGTCAGCACGAAACTAGGCCACATGGCCGTCGAATCGGCAGCCGAAGTGCGATTCGGGTCGCAATGGTGTACCTGGAGCACATCCGAGATCTTCTAGACGCGGGCGAGCATGCCGCGCGGCCCGCGGGTCCACTCTCGCATGAAGCTCGCTTCATAAGCCGGCGCCCCGCCACCGGGCACCCCGCCACCGGCCGCTATGAACGGAGACTCATACCGATGAGGACGGTCAGCTGAGGTCGCGAGCCTCGAACACCGATAAGGACGGTCAGCTGAGGTCGCCAGCCGCGAACGAAGTCAGGCCGGGCGGATCTTGCGGAAGCAGTCCGAGCAGTAGACCGGCCGGTCCATCCGGGGCTTGAACGGGACCTGGGCCTGATTGCCGCACTCGGAGCAGAGGACGGCAAAGTACTCGCGGTCGGGTCGGTCGCCGCCACGCTCGTAGCCGCGCGGCCCGCCGATGTCGCGGGCGTCATAGCCGCCACCGTCGCGTGCTGCGCGCCGGCTGGCGCGGCAGCTGACGCAGCGCTTCGGGTCGGACACGAAGCCCTTTTCCGCGTAGTAGCGCTGATCGTCCGCGGAATGGATGAACTCGACGCCGCAGTCGACGCAGGCGACAGTCCGATCAACGTAGGTCACTTCATACCTCCCCGAGCGCGGTGCTCCGGCTGGCAACGACGGGGACGGTGGCGCCGGGTGGACGCGACGTCGGGAGGGGAGCCGGGGCCGCGCGAGCCTGGTGCCGATATGGAGTCCCAGTCGGGGCCGACCGGTGAGAACGATTGGCCGTCAGGGTACAACGGCTCGCCGGAACCCGCCGCCGACGGACTCTGCGCCAGGACCCGGGAGCGGCCGACCGGCGTGACAGGCGACCTGTCACAATTGCGCCCGACGATCGCGGCCGGCGAACGGGGAGCAATGGGGGCGCCCCAGCCGCCAGGACCGGCGGGCCGCGTCCGAGCCGTCTTCACGGATGGCGCGGGCAGGCCCGGCGGACCACCACTGAACCGGCCGCGGCAAACGAACGAACGAGGGACTGCCAGGCCGGATGCTGCGACTCCTGCACACCGCGGACGTTCACCTCGGCGCCCGCCACGCCGACCTCGGGACGCAGGCTGCGGCACAGCGCGAACGTCAGTTCGATGCCTTCCGCGCGACGGTCGATCTCGCCCTCACCGAGAAGGTCGACGCCGTCCTGATCGCCGGCGACCTGTTCGATTCGAACACCCAGCCGAAGCGCTCGGTCGAGCGCGTCGCTGCGGAGCTCAAGCGGCTCGTCGACGCCCGCATTCGGACGTTCATCGTCCCCGGAACGCACGACGTCTACGACCGCGCCTCCGTGTATCGGGCGTACGACATCGCCGCGATGGCCGGCGCCGTGGGTACGGACCTCGTCACCGTCCTGACGCCGGACGCGCCGAGGGTCGTCGTCAAGCCGCTCAACGCGGTCATCTACGGCCGCTGCTTCGAAACAAAGCGGGCGCCGACCTCGCCGTTCGCCGGCTTCGACGCCGCAGCGGACGAGGACTGGACCTGGCAGATCGGGCTCATCCACGGCGCGCTCGCGATCCCCGAGAAGACCGACGGCGACGACGTCGTGTTCACGAGGGACGAGATTCGCGCAAGCGGCCTCGACTACCTGGCGCTCGGCCACTGGCACTCAACGCAGCAGGGCACGGCCGGCGAAACGACGTACGCGTACTCAGGGGCGCCCGAACCGGTCGCGATCGACCAGGACAAGGCCGGCTCCGTGCTGCTCGTCACCCTCGACGAGCGTGACGGCAAGAAGACCGTCACGATCGAGCCGAAGACGGTCGGCCGGACGCGCTTCGAGCATCTCGACGTCGATGCGGCACGGGCGGCGACCCAGCCGGCGCTCGTCGACATGATCAACAAGAAGGCCGACAAGGACCTCGTCCTCGACGTCCGCCTGACGGGCGTCCGACCGGATTCGCTCGATCTCGACGTCGACGAGGTCGTCGCTGCCATGTCGCCGAAGTTCCTCAAGCTCCGCCTCCGTGACCAGTCGACGCCGCCGCTCACCGAGGGCCCGATTCCCTCCGCGGAGACGATCCTCGGCTCGTTCATCCGCGATACCGAGGCGAAGATCGCGGAGCTCGAGGCGACCGACGATCCCGCGGCGGCCGAGTGGCGCGACGTCCTCCGCCTCGGCCGCCTCCTCCTGTCCGGCGCGGAAGTGACGCTGTGAAGATCAAGCGGCTCCAGCTCCGCGACGTCCGCCGCTACGTCGAGCTCGACATCGACCTGTCGCCCGGCCTGACGGTCGTGCGCGGTCCGAACGAGGCCGGCAAGTCGACGATCCAGCGGGCGATCGAGCTCGCGCTCACCCGTCGCGCAACGTCGGCGTCAGGCGACCTCGATGCCCTCAAGCGCTGGGACGCCGGGGCCGACGCACGACCCGAGATCCAGATCGAGTTCGACCAGGAGGACGACGACGGCGTTCGGCCGGGCAAGCTCACGAAGGCATTCCGCGGCGCTCGTGGCAGCGTTGACCTCGACTACGACGGCCAGGCGATCAACGATCCGGCGCTCGCCGACCAGGTCCTCGCCGAGCTGACGGGCATTCCCAGCGAGGGCTTCTTCCGCTCGACCGCGTCGGTCCGCCACCACGAGGTTGCCGTGGTCGACCGCGACGAGGCGGCGCTCCGCGACCGGCTCCAGGCGTCGCTCAGCGGCGCGGATCGCGGCACGAGCCGGGCGAAGCGAAAGCTCGACCGGGCGCTTCACGATCTGAACACGCGCGGCGACAAGAACCCCGGGCAGCTCAAGCAGGCCGAGTACACCGTCGCCCTCGAGACCGAGGCGGTCAACAACGGCGAAGTCGGCCTCGTTGCGCTGGAGCGCGACCGTGACACGCTCGTCGTCGCGCGGACCACGCGTGCCACGGCGGAGTCGCATCGCGACGAGACGCGTTCGCTGCTCGAGAAGGCGCGCCAGGCCGAGCGGCTGATCACGGAGCGCGACGCCGCACAGGAACGCTTCGAGCGGTATCGCACGGCCGTCCAGGTGCGCGACGAGCTCGAAGAGCTCCGCGGCAGCCACCCGTCGCGCAACCCATTGAGCGTCCTCCGCAAGACCGTCGAACGGCTGCGCGAGCTCGACGGCCGGATGCGTGAGCTGCGGGCGATGCTGTCAGGCGAGATCGAGGTCCGCTACGAGGTCGCGGCGCCGGAACCCGCGGCCTGGCGACCCACGGCGATCGCGGCGGTTGCGGCGATCCTGATCGGGCTCATCATCGCCGGCGCGTCCGCGATCAACGTCATCAGCATCCCGTTCGGCGTCTACATCGGCCTCGTCTTCGCGACCGTCGGCGCCGTGCTCGGGTTCGTGGGTCGCCGCCAGCGCCAGAGCGCCCAGGGCTTCGAGAACCAGAAGTCGCTCCAGGAGTCCGAGGTCGACCGGCGCCTTCGCGGCCGCTCGCTCCTCGAGCAGGAGCTGACCGAGCGTGAGCTCGTCTTCGCGAACGAGCTGTCCGGCCTCGAGCTGCCCGACATGGTTTCGGCCGAGGAGCTGCTCCGGGCCGAGGAGGAGCACGTCGGCAAGATCGACCGGCTGACCGCACAGCTCGAGGGGCTCGTGGGCCGCGAGCCGCCCGAGACGCTCGCCGACATCCGCGATGCCGCCGCGCTCGAGGAACACCAGAAGTCGAGCGCCATCGAGGCGCTCGGGCCGATCGCGAAGGAGCCACGGGCCCGCGAACGGCTCGAAGGCGAGGTCACCGAGGCCGAGCGGACGCTCGAGGCCGCGCGCGACGACGAGGCTGCCGCCCGGGCGCGAGTCGAGGCAAATACCGTCGACGCCGAGGAGGTCGCCGGGCATGTCGAACGCCTTGCCGAGGCTCGCGAGACGCTGGCCGCGGCCGAGCGCCGGGCCCGTGTCTACGCGGCCACGCTGCGCGGGATCGACGAGGCGGAGCGGGCGACGATGCGCCGGGCCACGCGCTACCTCGAGCGGACGATGGTCCGCGACATCGAGCGGGTGACCGAGGGCCGCTACCGGCGCGTCCGGGTCAACGACCAGACGCTCGGGATCGAGCTGTTCGCGCCAGAGCGCGGCGACTGGGTCGACGTCTCGTCGCTGAGCCAGGGCACGCTGGACCTCGTCTACCTCGCCGCCCGGCTCGGCCTCGTCCGGCTCGTCACCGGCGACCGCCGCCCGCCGCTCATCTTCGACGACCCGTTCGTGACGCTCGACGATGAGCGCGCCGCGCGGGCCCTGATCCTCCTGCGCGAGATCAGCCGCGACTTCCAGGTCATCTACCTGACGACCTCGGATCGCTACGACTCGGCCGCGGACTCGGTGGTCGTCCTCGACGGCCCGACGCTCCGCGACGATGCCGCCCCCGTCGAGGAGGTCGCGGCCGGCTGATCGCCGCCGTCTTCACGATCCGCTGATGCCCGAGGTCCTGCCGGCCGCGCCCGTCGTTGTTCTGGGCCTCGCGGCCGCGCTGGCCTGGGGCGCCGGCGACTTCGCCGGCGGGTTGGCAAGCCGAACGGCGCCGCTGCTCGGCGTGACGCTGTTCGTGCAGGGCATCGGGATCGTGCTTGCCTTCGGCCTCTGGGTCTGGCAGGGCGAGGCCGTGCCCGGTCCGAGCGACATTGCCTGGGCCACGCTCGCCGGGATCACGGCGGCGGCCGGTATCGCCGGCTTGTACGGCGCGCTGGCCGCCGGCTCGATGAGCGTGGTCGCGCCGCTCGTCGGCGTCCTCGGCGCGAGCGTGCCCGTTGCGGTTGGCCTGGCGCTCGAAGGACTGCCGTCATGGCTCGCCCTTGCCGGCATCGCGTTGGCGCTCGTGGCCGTTGTCCTCGTGGGCGGCGCGGCGTCAGCCGGTGGCGGCGGCGGACGCCGCGGTCTCTGGCTCGGGCTGATGGGCGGCGCCGGGATCGGTGTCTACTCGGTCGCGGTGTCGCGCTTCGCCGACGACCTCGTGTTCGGCCCGCTGTTCATCACCCGCCTCGTGGCGACCATCGTGTTTGTCATCGTGATCGCCCTGACGCGCGGCGCCTGGCGGCTGCCGCGACCAGCCTGGGCCCTCGTGGCCGGCGTGGCCCTCATCGACCTCCTGGGCAACGCCGCGTTCGTCCTCGCGACCCAGCTCGGCGACCTGGCCGTGGCGACGGTCCTCGGCGCGCTCTATCCGGTCGCGACGGTCCTTCTGGCGGCGGTCGTGCTCAAGGAGCGAATCACGCCGCGGCACGCGATCGGGATTGCCGCCGCGGCGATCGCGATCGGCTGCATCGCCGCCGGTTCTGGCTGAGCCGTCCGGGCTGAGCGCCCGCCCGCGCTGAGGCCCTACCGCGCCGGACCGCTGCTCCGCAGAATGACGAGGCTCTCCAGTGCGTCGGGGTCGCGAATCACGTAGACGGCGTCGAAGCCCTCGCTCTCGATGCGCTTCGAGTCCAGCTCGGAGCGCAACTCGGCCAGGTGGCGTGACACGACCGCGGCGTCGACGACGCGACCGTCGCGGCCGTCGTTGCGGGCGCGCACGACCTCGGGCGGCAGGTCAAGGGCGATCGCAACCGCGGGCACCTTCGCGGCCCGCGCTCGGTTGAGGAGCTCGCGCCGCGCCCCGGGCCTCAGGTTCGTCGCGTCGACGACCGCCGTGCCGCTCCCGTTCAGCCGCCGCTCGAGGTCGCGATGCAGCCGAGCAAAGGCCGGTCCGGTGACCGACTGGTCCGCCTCGTCGCCCGAGATCATCTCGCGGTAGCGGTCCGACGAGAGGATCTCGCGATCGTCGAAGAACCGGCCCGCCAGCGTTGTCTTGCCGGATCCCGCCGGCCCGACAAGCACGACGAGGCATGGCTCATGAAGTCGGATCGCGTCCATCGAGCCGGGGCGGCTGGCGGTCCCGGCTCAGCCGGGCAGGTCGCGCTCTGCCGGCCCGACGTAGCGGGCATCCGGCCGGATCAGCCGGTTGTTCGCCGCCTGCTCGAGGATGTGAGCCGTCCAACCGGCGTGGCGTGCGAGCGAGAACGTCGCCGGGAAGAGATCCGGCGTGAGGCCCACGCCCATGAGGACGGGCGCCGCGTAGTACTCGACGTTCGTCTTGAGCGCCCGATCCGGGTGGAGCTCGGCAAGCACCCGCAGCGCGACGTCCTCGACGGAAATCGCGAGGTCGAGCCAGTCCGGCCGGTGGGCCATCGACTCCGCGACCTTGCGGAGCGCTGCGGCGCGCGGGTCGTAGGCGCGGTAGACACGATGACCGAAGCCCATGAGCCGCTCGCCACGGGCGATCGCCGCTCGGACCCACTCCTCGGCGTGCTCCGGCGTGCCGACCTGGTGGATCTGCTCGACGACCTCGGACGGCGCCCCGCCGTGGAGCGGGCCCTTCATCGTGCCGATCGCACCGGTCACGGCCGACGCGATGTCGCTGCGGGTCGAGATGATGACCCGGGCGGTGAACGTCGACGCGTTCAGACCGTGCTCCGCGCCGACGATGAAGTACGCATCGAGGGCTCGCGCGGTGCCGGAGTCTGGGCGCTCGCCGGTGAGCTGGTAGAGGAAGCCGGGCACGAGGTCCAGCGACGGGTCCGGGGCGACCGGCTCCTCGTCGGCCCGGATCCGGGCGAACGCGGCGAGGGCCGACGGCGAGAAGGCCGTCAGGGCCCGTGCCTGCTCGGCGGTTGGTGGCCACGTCAGGTCCTGCGTCGCGCCCCAGACCGAGACCGCGGTGCGCAGTGCGTCCATCGGCTTGGCCGAGCTCGGCAGGGCGTGGAGCGCCGTCAGGACGGCGTCAGGGATCGCCGCGGTCGGGAGGTGGTGGTTCGGGTCCCAGTCGCCGGTCCACAGGAGGTTCGCGACGGCGGGGAACGTGCCGTGTTCGACGAGATCGCCGATCCGGTAGCCGCGGTACAGGAGCCGGCCGCGCTCACCGTCGACAAAGCCGAGGGCCGTCTCGGCGGCGACGATGCCCTCGAGACCGGGCGAATAGGGTTTCGGTTCCGCGGCTGGTGCCTCGGCAGTGGAGGCCGTGCCGGTCCCGCTCGTCATCGAGACGATGGTAGCCCGGTCAGCCCGATCGATCCGTGACGGCCCCGACGACGACGCGAACGACCACGGCTCCGACGAACGACACGATCACGGCACCGAGGAAGCCGGTCGGGTCGCCGAGCTCGAGCTGCTGGAAGAGCCAGCCGCCGACGATTCCGCCGAGGATGCCGACGAGGATGTTCGGAAGGCAGCCGCGGGCCTGCCGGCCCGGAACGACCATGCCCGACAGCCAGCCGCCGATGAGGCCGATGATGATCCAGCCGAAGGGCCCAAGCTCGCGCATCGCTCCGGCAGTCTAGCCGTCGAGGAAGGTCATGACCGCGCGCACGAATTCGGGCGCATGCGTGTGGTGCGCGGCGTGGGCGGCGCCGTGAATCTCCACGACGCGGACGTCGTCGAGGCGGGTCGCCAGCCGCCTGGTGCCCTTGTGGAACCACTCGACGCTCTCGCTGCCCTGGACGAGGAGCACCGGCTGAGCGACGCGCCCAAGGACGGCCAGCCCGGCGGGCGGCGAGGTCTCGGCCCGGAGCTCGCGAAGCAGCGTCCGCTCCGCGGCGGCGACCCGGTCCGGCCAGACGGGATTCGCGTGATAGGCGGCCAGGCCGGCGTCATCGAAGCCGACCTCGAGCCGAAGAAAGGCGTCGAGCATCCGGTCCGGCCGACCGGCGTTCACGTCGGCCTCGAGCCGTCCCAGCTGCGCGGTCGCGACGCGGCCGTTTCGAACATGAACGGGGGCGCCTTCGTATACGACCAGCCGCCTGATCAGGGGTGACCGAAGCGCCGCTCCCAGGCCGATCCGGCCCCCGTACGAATGACCGAGGACATCGACGCCACCGTCCGCGTCGCGAGCGAGCGCCTCGACAACGGCCACGACGTCTTCGTATTCGCGTTCGATCGAATAGCTCGGCCCGTCGCTGCTCGTGCCCCGGCCACGCCGGTCAATCGAGAACACGGCGCGCGATCTGGCCAGGAGCGGCCCCGCGACGCGCCACGTCGTGTGATCCGAGGCCGTGCCGTGGACGAGGAGCAGCGGCCGCCGCGGGCCGGCCCGCCCGCCAAGGCTGAACACCGCGATCCCGGCGCCATCGGGCGCGGCGACGAGGCGTGGCTCCACGGGCGTCAGCGAGTCAGCGGAGCGGCGGCGTCGTCGAGGAGCCACGTGGCGCCCGAACGGCGAGCGGTCTGTGCCGGCAGTGCTCGAGCGTCGACTCGATCGCCGAAGACGCGGGCGACAGGTTCGGCCTTCGAGTCGCCTGTGGCGACCACGAGGAGCCGTGGCGTGACACGGAGCGTTTCGGGGTGGAGCGTCACCCGGCGCACGTGCGGCTCCACGTGTGTCGGCGCCTCGACGCCCATCGCCCACGCCGCCGCGTCCCAGGCGGGCGAGCCGGGAAACACGGACAGCACGTGGCCGTCGGTCCCGATGCCGAGGAAGAACATGTCGAACGCGGGCCAGCCGTCAACCACCTCGAGCTCGCCCGCCGCGACGGCCGCACGGAGCTCCGCCTCGTAGCGCGCCGCGGCCCAGGACGGCTCGCGAGCCTCGCCGATCGCCTCGCCCGTCGGGAACGCATGGACGTTCTCGATCGGGATCATCACGCCGGCTTCGATGCCGGTCGCGATGTCGATGCCGCTCTCGCCGCTGCCTGACTGGCCGGCGTAAGCCCCGAACGCGACGAGCCCCTGGTCGACCGGCAGGACGTTGGAGAGCGGATGGTCGCGCGGCACGAAGCGGTCGTCGCCGAACCAGACGTGGACGGCGTGCCACGGGACGCTCTCCCTGTGCGGCCCTTCGGCGAGCCGCCGGTACAGGCCCGGTGCCGTGGAGCCGCCGGTCGTTGCCCAGTTCGCCCGGCCCCGCCGGTCCACGGCTTCGGCGAGCCCGCGCGCGATGGCGTCTGCCGCGGCGTCGAGGGCGGCGTCGGCCGTCGGGAGGACGAGGACCTCCGGCTCGCCCGGATCCCCGCTCAGTGGGCCGCTCCCGCCAGCGTCGCCGCGCCGCGGATGGCCGCCCGCGAGATCGAGTCGCTGCCGACGGTCTCGATCGTCTCGGCGATGAGGTCCGGATCGGTCCGGCGATGCGCGAGGAACCGCCGCTCGATCCGCGGCCCGCCTTCCGGCTCGGCAACCACCACGACGCCCTCGCCGTCTGCCGTCACGTCGACGTCGAGCATCCGGTCGTTGCGTTCGGCGACGAGACGGACCTTCAGCGTGGTGCCGGCGGACCAGGCCGATTCCTGCGGCTGGAGCCGAACGGCAACGTGGTGGCCGCGTGCCTTGAGCCGTGCTCGGTAGCCACCTTCAGCCACGGCCCTGAGCGGCTGCTCGACGACGAGGCCCAGCCGCGACTGCAGCCACGCGACGTGGTACAGCGGCTTGACGACGTTCGCCTCCGCGCCCTCGTGGCTGGCATAGAAGACGGAGATCGAACGGATCGACCGGACGAAGGGCATCAGGTCGGGCAGGTCGAACACCGAGGCGATCGCTTCGCGCCAGCGCGACTGCCGCAGCAGCGCGAGATCGACCACGTCCAGGCGTTCGTCCTCGACGAGCTCGGCCAGCTTCGCCAGGCGCCCCAGGCCGTCGCCGGACCAGCTCGAGCCGTCGATGACGACCCGGTCGGCGAGCTCGAAGAGGTCGCGCGTCATCGGCAGTCCCAGTGGCGTGTCGCCCGGCCACCAGACCGTCACCGGCAGGTCGTGGACGAGGAGCGGCGCGACGACCGCGTTCAGGTGACGTCCCGATTCCCCACCCACCGTCAGGTAGATGAGCTCGATGCACGTCTCCGAGGCGTCCGGCCGCGGCAGCATGCACTGCGCCTGGATCCGGGCGTCGAGCCATGACGGCCCGTCCGGATCAGCGGGCGAGACGATCAGCGTCCGTGATGGATGCCGGCCGGCGAGGTGCGTGATCACCGAGGCCGCGTGCTCGCCGAGCTCCGGGCGGCGCGCGATGATCACGAGGTTGAGGACGCTCGTCCGGGCGCTGACGCGGCGCTCCTCGCCGCCCTCGCCTTCGACGGTCAGCTTCGTCGAGGCCCAGATCTTCGAAAGCTCGGCTTCGATCGCCCCAACCGTCTGGGCCCGGCTCGACCAGCGGAGGTTCGTGACCGGGGCAGTCGTGTCGATGTCCATCAGATCCGCCGCCAGTGCTGGCCGTCGCGTTCGATGAGCGCGTCGGCTTCCTCCGGGCCCCAGGACCCCGCGGCGTAGTTCGGGAACTCCGGCGGCGGGCCGCTCTCCCAGGACTCGAGGATCGGCGTCGCGATCCGCCACGCCGCCTCCACTTCGTCCGCGCGGGTGAACAGGGATGCGTCGCCGAGCATCGCGTCGAGGATCAGCGTCTCGTAGGCGTCCGGGGAGTCCGTCGAGAACGCCGAGCCGTACGTGAAGTCCATGGTCACGGTTCGAATGTCCAGCCCGAGGCCCGGCACCTTGGAGCCGAAACGCAGCAGGATCCCCTCGTCCGGCTGGACGCGGATCGCGAGGAGGTTCGGCTCCGGATCCCCGGCCGTTTCACGGAAGAGCCGATGGGGAACGGCCCGGAACTGGATCGCGATCTCGGATGCCCGCTTCGGCAGGCGCTTGCCCGTGCGAAGGTAGAAGGGCACGCCGGACCAGCGCCAATCATCGATCTCGAAGCGCGCGGCGACGAATGTCTCGGTTTCGGACTGCGGGTCGATCTCCTGCTCCTCGCGATAGCCGGGCACCGGCTTCGCCTCCACCCAGCCCGGGCCGTACTGGCCGCGAATGACGTCGCGCTCCACTTCCTCGGGCGTCGGCTCGCCAATCGCGCGCAGGACCTTGACCTTCTCGTCGCGGAGCGCGTCCGCCTCGAAGGTCGCAGGTGGCTCCATCGCGACGAGCGTCAGGAGCTGGAGCAGGTGATTCTGGAGGATGTCCCGGACCGCACCGGTCTCCTCGTAGAACGCGCCGCGGCCCTCGACGCCGAGCGACTCGGCGACGGTGATCTGCACGTGGTCGACGTAGCGGCGGTTCCAGAGCGGCTCGAAGATGCCGTTGCCGAACCGGAAGACGAGCAGGTTCCGGACGGTTTCCTTCCCGAGGTAGTGGTCGATGCGGTAGACCTGCGACTCGCGGAAGACCTTGCCGACCTCGCGGTTCAGCCGCTTCGCCGAGTCCAGGTCCCGGCCGAACGGCTTCTCGATGACGATCCGGCGCCAGCCGCCGCCGTGGATCTCGTGATCGAGCCCGCAGCGCCCGAGCTGGGCGACGACGACAGGAAACGCGGTCGACTGCGTC
>Ga0075428_100003150_pt1 | contig 18019 bp, 13 predicted proteins | sample RhiMetdeltSRZDD2_FD_75291 | JGI IMG/M metagenome (GOLD analysis project Ga0075428, IMG submission 75291) | Populus rhizosphere microbial communities from Tennessee, USA - Rhizosphere MetaG P. deltoides SRZDD2 | ecosystem: Host-associated > Plants > Roots > Rhizosphere > Soil | place: USA... | reverse complement strand
TCCGATGTGCGCGTCGTCGACATGGTTGGGGAGACCCTCACGAGGTGGAGTAGCACGGGGTACTGGGCACCGGCGCCACTGGACCGGGAACGCTTCATCGATCTCGACAATCGCGGGGGGCTCATGTGCACCGCCGCGAGTGGCGAGGTGTCATGGCGCGTCGACCTCGAATGCTGGTCGCTGTTCCGGCCGGCGGTGGCGAGGACAGAGATCGTTGTCTCGGATGCCGACGGCTTGCGCACCTTCGATGATCGCGGTCAGCCGCAGTTTCGAGTCGGACTTGGCGCCGCGCGGTCGGGGAGCTCGGGTCTCGCTGCGGCCGAGGGACCGATCTTTGCGTTCGATGGCGGCTATCTCGCCTACGTCCGGAAGGCGACAGCGGGCTCGAGCTGGTATTTCTGGCGCCCGGTTCACGGCGAGATCGCGCCGTTTGCGGCAGGTGCAGCGGCATGGGGCCCCGCATGTGTGGCCGTCGGCGGAGGCAACGAGCTGTTCGTCGCGGTCGGCGTCGACACGTCGGAGACCAACAAGCAGATCGTGCGCGCGTTTGCTCCCTCCGGGGAGGTGGTGTGGAAGCTCGAGACCTTGCGCGTGGTCAACGCGATCGGAGGGCTCGCCGACGGCCAGGTCGCGCTCGTGTGCGCACCAACGATCAACCGCTGGGAGAAGTACCGCACGTTCGTGCGCGTTGAGGACGAGTGCCGCCTGTTGATCGTGGATCGCGACGGCAAGGTCCGTCGGAACGTCGCGCTGGAGTCCCCGCCAGCTGCCGCGGCAGCTCACGCAGAAGGTCGGGTCTACGTGCTGCGACAGGACCAGCTGCTGGTTTGGGACGTCGACCGGCCATCATGAGGGAGGGTTCGGCGTCGAGGCGTGTCGGCTCGTGGGATCCGCTGTCAAACGAAGTCGCCATCGAGAAGGCGCCTGCTTCGGTGCGTCGCGATTCTTGTCTGTGCTCCGGGTCCGCTGGACAGTAGGTCTATGTCGCAGGCACGGTAGAATGCTCGCATGTCGCCCGAGGCTGAGCTCGCCGAGCTCGTGGACATCCTCTTCAGTCGTGGGAAACCCATCGACGTCGCAGTCGGCTCGATGGTGAGCGGACTGGCGGACATCGGCAACGCGCTCATGGATGCGCAAGCAATGCGCGGCAACTGGGGTTCCATCATCGCGAACCTGCGCGTCGGTGCTGAAAAGGTGCGCGTTGCAATCGATCCTGTGCGCAAGATGGGAGGGCCCGGGTTCGAAGGCCTCGCAAAGTACGCGGAACGCCACCTCAGGTTCGCAATGGGAATGATCGACGACGTCATCCGGCTGCAGGCAAATGAGTCGACTACCATCATCCGACTTCCTGGCCCCGGCGGCGTCCCGTCCGACGGGGGCAAAGAGTCTTGAGGTGTCGCTCGTGAGGATCGCGCTCCGCGGAGAGCGCAGCGGAGCTTGCCGAAGCGAACGCGACGCCCCGGCGAAACTCGTTGCCAATTACGCTCACGGCACCGTCGGCAGGGCGTTGCACGGCATGGCCGCGCGGCGGATGTCCGTGAGGAAACAACCGAGCGCGGATGGCGAGTCATCGGCGCCCAGGCGCGCCCGCAATCGTCGCTGTCGAGCGCCGCTACCCGTCGACCGGCGCCTCGCCGCTCCGAACCTGCTGCGCCCAGATCGTGCAACTCCTCGGCCGCGCGGATCGCGTGGCGAGCTTTCACCTGCAGCCTGGCCGACTCCGACCTGTGGTGTGTGGCCAGGCGCCCGAAGGTCGCTGGCAAACGCGTCGCGCTCCCGCCACGCGAACGAGCGTTCCAGCGTCGAGAAGTCGACTCGCGGCGACAGCGCTCGTCACTGCAGCGTGGACTGCTGCCCGCAACGCGAGACGCCATCGAGGCGAGCCGCGCGTGCCGGCAGTGGCGGTGCAACGTGAGCGGGGGGCCGTGAGGTTCGCCGGCATCGCGCGGACCTTTGGCCTTTTCACGCGGAACTCGATGCTCGATGGCCGGAGCGGCGACGAGGATACAGGGGTTACGCTCGCGACGCGAAGGTTCGCGCCCAGGCGGATCGAAGAGTCGCTAGGATGGCGACACCTTGTACTTCTCGAACCTGTGCGCCGATCTTGGCATCCCGCGGGAGGAAATTGCCTCCATCCTCGGCATCGAACAACGCTTGGCGGACGCGATCGACGGAGGAAAGGCGGAAGTTGCCGACAGAAGTGCTGTCGACACGAGTTTGGAGAATGCCGTGCAGCGGTTGCAGGCGAGAGCGGGCAAGCGCGTCGACGAGGAGGAGCGCGTCGACGCGAACGACGTTCACCTAGCCATACAGCGCGACCAGCGCGACAACAGCGGCGCGCCATTGCCGGCTGAGTTGGCAGAATGGGAGCGCGCCGTGAATGAAGAGCTGGAAACCAATGTCGACAACGCGCACGAGTATCTCGCCAAGCAGGGCGTTCACGTCGGCGCCAGGAAACCACGCGACGACCTGCGAATACACATCATCGACGGGTTGAGCGTGAAGGGTGCCATCATCGACAGCGGCAGCTGGTGGATCGGGAGGATTCGCCTGATCGGTTATGCCGTGAAAGTTCCGCCGCCGGTGCGGTCGTGAGATTCGTTCCCGGGCATCACCGGTTCGCCGCGGTGCGGTTGCTGCGGTGATCGCGGCCGACGCCGAGTAGGTTGCTATTGGTCCAATCGCACCTAGGGAAGTGCGCGTGTTCTGGTCCGGTCATCGCCGCGACGGCGCCAGTGCCGCGCGATTTGAAAAGCGGACCGGCACCGGTTTGGAGCACCAGCGCCGGTCCTGGCGAGCCTCTTGTGAGCCCTCTTATTGCGCACAAAGCGAGGCTCGCGTGCCCCCGCTCTACCGTGCCGTTCTCCCGCATAACTTACGGGTAGCTTACGGGGGCCGTGAGGTTCGGTCGGTTGCTGCGGTGGTGAAGCTGACGATCGTTGGATCTTTGGGATCGCGCCGGCTACACGAAGCGCACCGACGAGCTCCTCCATGGTGCTCGCGAGCTTCCCGTACGAGGAGCGGATTGCCACCATGCTGAACAGCGCAGCGTTGCCGTCAGGCTCGTGCTTCTCGTAGAGCCCCTGCGCTTCGATGTGCCGCCAGTAGTTGGCGAACAGCGCGCGCACCGTCAGGCCTTCCGGCGCGGGCCGAGTTTCGGCGTGGTGCCTTGCTGCTTCCATTCGAGGATCACGCGCCCGTAGGCGGCGCGGCTCGCGTCGGTGTTGTGCTCACCGAGGTAGTGGTCGCGGCGGTCGATGGTGACGACTGCTTGACCGGTTGCCTTGTGCAGGCAGTAGGACGGGAAGGTTGCCGCCGCGTCTCACCGGGCCGATCAGCTTTCGCAGCTCGGGCGTCCCGAAGGCGTCGAGCGCCTGCTGCGCAAAGCGCACCGTCTCGTTCAGCTTGCTTCCACCGAGCGCAGGATCGGCATCCGTTTCGCTGCGGGAGCGAATAGCACAACCTCGCAGCAGCGGCCGCATCGCGGCGAACCCGATCGCGAACCCCGCGATGCCGCTCACGGCGACGATGCGTCGCCAGCCAGCCCCAGCGGTCAGACGTTCCCCAAGACCCAGTCGATCCCGTTGCTGATGACGATTTGCAAGGGGTTCACTCCGGGTGCGAAGGCGTATGCCTGCAAGTAGACGTGCAATCCGACCAGGCTTGTCGCGTTTGGAATCGCCAGCGAGAAGGAAAGCGTGGACGGTGTCAGCGGCGAAGTCCCGAGTCCAAGGATGTCTGCGGACTGGAGAAGGTCGCATCCCGGCATTCCGATTCCTGCCAGGGTCGCAGGAAGCGCGACCGGGCCGAAGAACAGGTTGCTCCAGCCAATTGCCACAGCGGCCACTGGCGTCGGCGCGTCGACGATGGTTGCACTCGCAGTCTGTCCGAGCACTGGCCGGCCGTTCGTATCGGGCACGAAGCCGAGTGGTGGGGACCCGCAACCGGATCCGTAGGCGGTCGCAGATGCAAGAGTTGTTGGGAAGGCATTGACCCAGGTGTCAAAGGGCGTGGGGTACCCTCCAAAGAGGACCACGCGGTGGCTAGCAGCGTGGTAGGCCATCGCGTGTTCGTGTCGACCTAGTGGGGCTGGCGGCGACAACTGAACCCAGTTGGTGCCGTCCCACTCCCAAGTGTCGTCGAGATTGAGGAAGGCGCTGCTGTAACCTCCGAACAGAACCACCCGCTGGCGCAGTTGGTCGTAGGCCATCGCGTGCTCGTAGCGCGGGCTCGGATGGTTCGAGGAGGAGCGCACAAGCCAGTTGGTGCCGTCCCACTCCCAGGTGTCGCCAAGTTGGCCGCTGCTGCCGGAACCTCCGAACAGAACCACCCGCTGGCGGATCTCGTCGTAGGCCATCGCGTGTCCGAATCGGGCCGTTGGGCTTGCTGGCGGCGTCAACTGCGTCCAGGTGAGGCCGGTCCACACCCAGGTGTCGCCGGCAGTGCCGCTGCCGAAACCTCCGAACCTGCCTCCGAACAGAACTATGCGCTGACGGGCAGCGTCGTAGGCCATCGCGTGGTTGAAACGAGCGCTCGGGGAATTCACGGGGGACGCGGCGAACCAGTTGGTGCCGGTCCACAACCAGGTGTCCCCGAGCAGCATGAGGATGCTGCCGCTTTCTAGACCTCCGAACAGAACGGTGAGGTTGCCTACGGCAGCGTAGGCCATCGCGTGCCCGGAGCGCGGGCTCGGGGAACTCACGGGGGACGTGCCGAGCCAGTTGGTCCCGTCCCACTCCCAAGTGTCGGGGAGAGCGCCGGCACTGCCGTTGGAACCTCCGAACAGAACCAAGCGTTGGCGGGCGGAGTCGTGGGCCATTGCGTGGTTCCAGCGAGGAGCTGGGCTTGCTGCCGGCGCTAGCTGGGTCCAGGTCTGTGCGCTTGCGGGAAGCGCGCTCAGAGCGACGGCGAGAATGCTCACAACGTGGATCGTGGCGTTCATGTGGCGATCTGTTCTTGCAGATGCGGACGAGCACGTCCGCGCATGCCCCCAATCGAGAAGCATGCGGGCGGGTGGTCGTTCCGGCAAGCGCCGCGCACGTTGTAAACAGACCATGCGCTCCGGCGACGGCCGACTCTGGCTCATCGAGAACCGCCGGCTTGCCTCGCCCTCACCGCAGCAAACGCACCACGGCGAGCCCGAACGCGAACCCCAGGATGCCGCTCACGACAACGATGCCGACGGAACGAACCGGCATCGTCTGCGGATCGTTCACTTGCGCGCCCGCTCTGCCTTCGTTGCCTCGACCCGCGCCAGCTGGATCAGCTGCGCTACCTCGTCGTCCGAGAGTCCGTTGTCGCGAGCGAGGCCTGCCCGCCAACGCTCGTTGTTCGCCAGCCGCAGGACGTGTCCTTCCGCGGACAGCGGGTCGTTGCCCGCCACGTTCTTCAGGATCTTCTGGTAGGTGGCCACGACTGGTCGCGGCGATCCGCGAGATCGCCGGGCGCTGACCGGAGTCCGACCGGAAAGTGCGTGTTGCGGAGTCCGCCCGCGGCTCCACTGCAACGTGGAGGTGCATGCAAGATCCGCGCGACCCTCTGACGGCCGACCAACTGCTCGCGGAGGGCCGCGTACTGCGCACTCTCGCACAGAGCCTGCTCGGCGAGGACGGCGATGACGCGCTGCAGGAGGCTTCGCCGCGGCGCTCTCGCGGCCCGACGCGCCGAGAAGGCTCGGCCCGTGGCTCGCGGGCACCGTGCGGGCTCCGAGTTTTTGGGTCAACTGACCCGGAAACGGCAGCCGCACCGCCGCGAAGGCGGGTCAACGCAACCGCGTTGTGCCGGCGAAACTTGAGATGGTCGGGCCGAGAGGATTCGAACCTCCGACCTACTGGTCCCAAACCAGTCGCGCTACCAAACTGCGCTACGGCCCGACGCGAGGACGGTATCGGCTGCCAGCGCCTAGGAAAAGCAGCAAGCCGGTGCCTCGTCGCGCGAGGCGCCTGCGCAGGGACCCTCCGGCGCGCCATCAGCTGCGCGCGCCGTCAGTCGCGACCGACCCGCGCGCGACTCAGAAACCCACCACAGCCGTGCCGCCGTTGCTGAACTTCAGCATCGTCGAACCGGTGTCGAGGCTGACGCCCTGGTTGTAGAACGTGAACCCGGCGAACGGCGGGTAATACGGGATCGAGAAGGACCAGGTCGCAGTAGTCCCGGCGCCGATCACGGTCTCCATCGACAGCGGATCGACGAGCAGGTCACAGCCCGGGTAGCCGAAGCCAGCGAGCGGGAACGGCAGCGGAATGGCACCGCCGAACAAAGTGTTGGACAGGCCCGTGATCATGAGGCCGACGCCGACAGGCAGGTTGCCGAGGTCGACGCTCAACACCGAGCCGAGGATCGGCCTCGAGCCCGTTGCAGCGGCGAGCGTCGGAATGCCGAGCGCGCCCGGGCAGCCGGTGCCGAACGTCGAGTAGCTGGCGCCGAACGCGATCACGACGTTGTCGACGGCGAACACATTGCCCGCATTGGAGCCACCCGCAAACAAGCGGAAGTCCGTGCCTCCCGGACCGAGGCCCTGGCCCGGCAGCGCCAACGGTGACGGCGGGACGTAGACGGTCGTCACGAAATTCGGGTCCCTGATCGAGAACTCGACGTAGACGCCGTTCACGAGGTCGACCGTCACTCCCCACCGATACCAGACGCCGAGTTGCAGGTTGTTGAACGCGGGGTCGGGCAGGATCGTCTGCGTGCCGGCCGTCGAGCTCGGCCCGATCACCAGGCCCGCGTCCCACGATGTCGGCGGCAACGCGATCGGCATGGTCCAGCGCGCGAGCAGGTTCACGTGACAAATGGTGGCTGACGGTTGGAACGAGATGCTGCCGATGTTCTGCGTTGGCGTCAGTGTGCCGAGGTAGTTGCACGCCACGTCGTACTCCACGCGGATGAGCCCGGTTGGCAGGGTCAGCGCGCGCTGCGACCTCGCGAAGGCGGTGCCACCAGCCGACAGGCCGCCCCAGAAGTTCGCGCCGCCGAGCAGATTTGTCGCGAGGCCCAGCGTGTTGCCAGCGTAGGTGTGGATGTTGCCGTCGATGCTGCCGGCGACCGCAGGTACGTAGAAGCCGTCTTGTCCGGCGCACGGCGTGCCGATCGCACTGGCGGTGAAGGTCTCCCAGTCGGTGGAGTAGCCTTGCGCGGCAAGCGACGCGAGAGGTGTCACGACTGCGAGAAAGAGGACGTAAGAGGAGCTAGGCATGGTTTGTCGAGGGTTGTGAGAGGTGAGCCTTCCCCTGACCCGGGTTGATTGCATCGGGTCCGCACCAACGTGGCAAGTCCCGGCGAAGGCTCCCAAGGCTCCCGAGCGAAGCCTCCCGAGCGAAGCCAAGGGGAGGCGTTCGCGAGCCAATCGCGCAGCTCCGGGAGACGGCCACATCGACCGAGATCCGGCGAGCGAAGACCGCGCAACGGCCCACGGGAAGCAGGAAGTGCGTGGCCGTGCGCAGCGACCCACGCTGAGGAGGGTCGGATCAGGTGCGCGCCGAGTCGACGCCCGGCGCGCTCACACTCAGACCAGCGCGTGCTTCAGAGGCCCAGCTGGGCCGTGCCGCCGTTGCTGAACGCCAACATCGGCGTACCCGCCTCGAGGCTGGCGCCTTGGTTGTAGAACGTGAAGCCAGCGAACGCTGGATTCGGCGGGACCACGAAGGACCAGGTCCCCGACGTTCCGGGACCGATCACGGTGTCGATCAAAAGCGGATCGACGAGCAGGTTACAGCCGGGGTAGCCGAGGCCAGCCAGCGGGAAGGGCAGCGGAATGGCGCCGCCGAGCAGCGTGTTGGAGAGGCCCGTGATCATGAGGCCGATGCCGAAAGGCAGGTTGCCGAGGTTGACGTTCAACGTCGTGCCGAGCTTGGGCAACGAGCCCGGTGCAGCCGCGAGAGTCGGAATGCCGAGGGCTCCAGGGCAGCCCGTGCCGAACGTCGTGTAGGTCGCAGTGTAGGTGATGCGCAGATTGTCGACTGCGAACACGTTGCCCGCCGTGGTGCCGCCGGCGAAGAGCCGGAAGTCGGTCGGCAGCGGCGCGCCGATCCCGGGAGCGATCGGCAGCAGCAGCGGCGTCGCTGGCACATGGGTGGTCGTGACGGCGGTGACTCCGTTCGTGATGCTGAACGAGTCGTGCGTGCCGGCGATCAGGTCGATCGTCACCGACCAGTGGTGCCAGACGTTCATCGCGAGGCCCTGGAAGGCCGGGTCGGGCAGCACGGTCGTCACCGTCCCCGGGGGCGTGGCGCCGCGCGTGACGACGTTGGCGTCCCACGTGGTCGGCGGGAAGGCGATGGGGGGCGTGTACGCGGCGAGCAGGTTGACATAGATCGCGTTCGTCGACGGCTGGAAGGAGAAGCTGCCGATGTTGTTCGTCGGCACCACCGCGCCGAGGTAGTTGCAGCACACGTCGTAGTCGACCGTGATCTTCGTGCCTGGCAGCGTCAGTGCGCGCTGCGAGCGTGCGAACGCGGTGCCACCCGCCGACAGGCCGCCCCAGAAGTTGGCGCCGCCGTTCGGGTTCACCGGCACGCCGAGCGTGTTGCCGGCATAGGTGTGGATGTTGCCGTCGATGCTGCCGGCGACGGCGGGAATGTAGAAGCCGTCCTGTCCGGCACACGGAGTGCCGGCGGCACTGGCGGTGAAGGTCTCCCAGTTGGTGGAGTAGCCTTGCGCGGCAAGCGACGCGAAAGGTGTCACGGCTGCAAACAGAAAGAGGACGCGGGCAGAACTAGGCATGGTTTCTCTGAGGTGTTGTGAAAAGGGAACCCTTCCCCTGACCCGGGTTGATTGCATCGCGTTCGCACCGCCGGAGCAAGCCCCGCGACGACATCACGACTGCGGCCCTTCACGCTGCCTCGAGGCGATTCTTCCGCCCGAGGGCAATTGCACGCGGCACGCGCGGCTCCTCGCTCCGTCGCGCTGAGCTCTCCCTGCTCACTTGTCGGCGGCTTTGTCCGCGGGCCGCAAGTGCCGCGCGAGGAAGCCGTGCATGCGCTGCAGGAAGTGCACGCGGTCCTTGCCGACCAGACCGTGCTTCTGCTTCGGATACGGTAAGTAGTCGATCTGCTTGCCGGCTTCGATGCAGCGGTCGACGAAGGCGAGGGTCTGGACCCACATCACGGTGCGATCGTCGGTGCCGTGGACGAGCAGCAGCGGCCGCTCGAGCTTTTCCACGTAGGGCAGGCAGCTCGAGACGCGATACCCGGCGGCGTTCTCGCTCGGGCTGTCCATGTAGCGTTCGGTGTAGCCGGTCTCGTACATCGCCCAGTCGGTCACGGGCGCGCCGCTCACGCCGCAGGAGAACGTGGCCGGCGAAGACAGCATGAGCCGCAGCGTCAGGTAGCCGCCGTAGGACCAGCCGTGCACGCCGATGTGGCTGCCGTCGACGAACGGCTGCTGCTGCAGCCACTCGACCGCGCGCAGCTGGTCCTGGACCTCGAGCACGCCGAGCCGCCGATACAGCACCTGCTCGAACGCGATGCCGCGGTTCGGCGTGCCGCGGTTGTCGAGCCAGCAGACCACGTAGCCCTCGGCCGCGAACGACTGCAGCCACAACGGCGCTCCGCCGAGCCACTGGTCGGTCACGAGCTGCACGTGGGGGCCGCCGTAGACGTAGAGCAGCACGGGACACTTCTGGCCGTCGGCGAGGTTCGGCGGCAGGGCCAGGTGACCGTAGAGCACCGTGTCGTCCTCGGCCTTGATCTGGAAGGGCCGCTGTTGCGGCAGCGCGAAGGGCTGCAGCGGGTCGGGCGGCTGCGGCAGCGGGGTGCTCGTGTTCGTCGCGAGCTCGAGCAGGCGGGCGCTCGGTCGCGTCTCGAGGTTGGACCAGACGACGTGGGCCCACTGCCGGTCGGGCGAGAGCTCCGCGCGGTGCGTGCCGCGTTCGCGCGTGACCTGCGTGACTTCGGTGCCGTCGATCTTGGCCGCGAACAGATGCAGCTGGCGCGGGTCCTCGCCCGAGGCCTGGAACCACACGGTCTTGCCGTCGGCCGACACGCCGAGCAGCTGCTGCACGTCGAAGGCGCCCTTCGTGACCTGCGCCTGCTCGGCGCCGTCGGGGCCGTGCAGCCAGAGGTGACGGTGGCCGCTGCGCGGCGACCACCAGAGGAAACGGCCGTCGGAGAGGAACGTGGGCCCGTGCTCGGGTTCGACCCATTCGGCGTCGTGCTCGCGCAACAGCGTGGCGAGGCGGCGACCGGTCGCGGCGTCGTAACGCACGAGTTCGAGGTGGTCCTGGCCGCGATTCACGCGCGCCACGACGAGCGTGCCATCGCCCGCGAACGTCACGTTCGTCCAGTAGACGTCCTCGTCGGGATCGGACTGCAGCGCATGCACGCCGTAGTCCGCGGTGTCGCAGACCAGCAGGCTGACCGAGGAGTGCGTGCTGCCGGCCATCGGATAACGACCGTGCACGGGTACAGGCGGCGTCTTGGTCAGGTCCTGATACGGGTACTCGGTGATGTTGCGCTGGTCCTCGCGCGACATGCAGAGGAAGCGGCCGTCCTTGCTCCAGAACAGACCGCGCGTGATGCCGAACTCGGCGCGGTGCGCGGCATTGCCGTAGACGATGTCGGCGCTGCCGTCGAAGGTCAGCTGGCGCAACCTGCCTTGGGCCTCGGCGAGCCAGACCTGGTGTTGGTGCACGTAGGCGGCGCGTCCGTCCCCCGGCGCGATCGCTTCGAGCGGCTCGCCGTCGACGTCGGGGTCGACCCATTCGAGCACGATCTCGGCTTTCGGCTGACCCGGTTGCCAGCGGAACAGACGCGGGCCGGCGGCGATGCGCAGCGTCTTGTCGTCGCTCCATTGCACGTCGGGGAAGGTGGCTTTGCCCTCGGTCTTGTCGCCGATCGCGGCGAGCAGTGCTTTCGCGTCGACGAGCACTTCGTCGGCGACCTTGCCGTCGGCGAAGCGGTGCATGGTCTCCCGACCGTCGGCCGCCGTGCGCACGATGATCGGCGTGTGTCCGTCGGGCAGCCAGAGCGTCCGCGGCAGGGCCGCCTGGAGCTCCTTGCCGCGCGCCAGCACCGTGGCGAGAGTCAGCGTCGCGGGAGCCTGGGTCGCGACGGGTGCCGCGGGGGCCGGGGCCGGTGGCGTCTGGGCCGCTGCGGCGTGCGAGAACGACAGAACGAGCAGCTGGAGTGCGACGCATTCAGGCGCAGTCATCGGAGACCCGATCATCCTGCCTCTGCGTTCAGAACGCCACGGTTGCCAAGCCAGGGTTCGTCCCGCAGTATGCAGAGGCCCGAAGCCCGGAACCTTCTTGACCAGTACGACAGCGCTCGACTCGTCCCGCACGTCGACGGTGGTGACCGGTCGCGCGACGCGCGTCGCCATCGCCGGCTGTGGGTTCATCGCGGGCGTGCACCTGCAGGTGCTGGGCGGCCTGGCCGACGTCGAGGTCGTCGCGGTCTGCGATCCGCAGCGCGCGCGCGCGGAACGGTTGGCGAAGAAGTTCGCGGTGCGCTCCGTGTTCACGTCGGTGCAGGAAATGCTCGCGGCGGGCGGTATCGACGCGGTGCACGTGTTGGTGCCGCCGGCCAGCCACGCGGAAGTCGCGTCCGCGTGTCTCGCCGCGGGCCTGCACGTGCTGGTCGAGAAGCCGCTCGTGTTGCGCTGCGAGCAGGTCGAGACCCTGGCAACGCTGGCCCGCGAGCACGGGCGCGTGCTCGCGGTCAACCACAACCACGCCTTCGATCCCGCCGTGCGGAAGTTGCAGCTACACCTCGGGGCCGCACGACTCGGGAACCTGGAGCACGTCGCATTGCAGCACCATGTGCCGCTGCGCCAGCTGCAGACCGGGGACGTCGGGCGCTTCATGTTCGAGAGTCCGGCGAACATCCTGTTCGAGCAGGGTGTGCATCTGTTCTCGGTCGTGTTCCTGCTGCTCGGTCCGAGCCAGCGCGTGCGCGCGCTGACGAGTCAGCCGCGATCGCTGCAGCACGGGGTCTCGTTCGTCGACGACTGGCAACTCTCGATCGACTGTGGACGCGCCAGCGCGAGCGTGCGCCTGGCGTTCGGACGCCCGCTGCTCGAGACGACGCTGCAGGCGATCGGCAGCGACGGGGCCGCGTTCCTCGATCTACAGCGCGGCAGCTGTTGGGTACGGCGGAAGACGCGCTGGCCCGACTTCCTCGACCACGCCTGCAATCTCGCGCGTGGCTCGCTGCACCTGGCCCGCCGCGCGCTCGCGAGTCCGTTCGGCTACGCGCTGGGACTGTTCGGTCTCGCCTTCCCGGACGACCCGTTCCTGCGCGGCATGCGCGGCTCGTTGCGCGCGTTTCACCGGGCCGTGCGTGGACGCGAGACTCTGCCGCCGGTCATGTCGGCGGCGGGCGCAGCCGCGGTGCTCGCGATGTGCGAGCAGAGTGCTCTGGCTGCCGGCGTGCTGATCGAGGCACCGCCGAGCCGGCCGCTGTTGCCGCCGGCGGGTCCCGCGCGGCCCGGCGAGGTCGTCGTGCTCGGTGGGAACGGCTTCGTCGGGCGGCGTTGTGTGCGCCTGCTGCGCGCGATGGGCCGGCCCGTGACGCTGCTCGTGCGCCGGCCGGCGCTGCTCGTGCACGAACTGCGCGACGGGTCGGTCAGGATCTTCGCGGGCGACGCTGCGGACCCGGCGGCGCTGGCTGCGGCGTTCGCGGGAGCCACGGCCGTGTTGCATCTCGCAACGGCGGCCGGCGACGACGACGGCGCCGTCGAGACGTTCATGGCGGCGGCCGTGCGCGCGGCGGCCGAAGCCGCACTCTCGGCGAAGGTGAAACGCTTCGTCTACGCGAGCAGCACCGCGGCGCTCTGGCTCGGCGGTGCGCGCACGATCGACGGCAAAGCACCAACCGATCCTCGTCCGTCGGCCAGGTCTCCCTACGCGCGCGCCAAGATCGCGGCTGAACGCGAGCTCGCGCAGGTCGCGCGCGGGGGGCTCGAGGTCACGATCGTGCGGCCCGCGATCGTGGTCGGCAACGACGGTGTGTTCGCGCACTCGGGAATCGGCCTCTGGGTGCGCGACAACCACTGTGTCGGCTGGGGTCGCGGCGCGGTTCCGCTGCCGTTCGTGCTCGTGGACGACTGCGCTGCGGGTCTCGTCGCGGCGCTCGATGCGAAGGCGGCCGGCGGCAGGCACTACAACCTCGCCGGGGACGTGCGGCTGTCGGCGCGAGCCTACGTCGCCGAGATGGCGCGCCGCACGGGCCGCGCCTACCGCTTCCATGCGACGGCGTTGTGGTGGATGTGGCTGCAGGAGGTCGGCAAGTATCTGGTCAAGACCCTCGCGGGCCGGCCGCGGCAGTGGCCGAGTCTCCGCGACCTGAGATCGCGCAGCTTTCGCACGGTGATCGACTGCAGTGATAGCAAGCGCGATCTCGGCTTCCACCCGGTGGCAGACCGCGAGCAGTTTCTCGAACGCGTGTTCGGCCCAGCCGTGGCACACGCCGACGGGAGCCGATGACCGCGGCCCCGCGCCGGTTCGTGCACGTGTTCGCGACGTTCGGCGCCGGCGGCCCGCAGGTGCGCACCGTGCAGTTGCTCGCGCAGCTGGGGCCGCGTTACCACCACGTCGTGATGGCCATGGACGGGCGCACCGAAGCGGCCGAGATGCTGCGGAACGTCGCGTGCGAGATCGCGCCGCCGCCGCGGCGACGCGGGTTCCTCGCGACGGTGAGCTCGCAGGCGGCGTGGTTGCGCGAGCAGCGGCCCGATCTCGTGTTGACCTACAACTGGGGCGCCATCGAAACCGCGGCGGCGGCTCGCCGGCTCGGCCTGCCGCGCGTACACCACGAGGATGGGTTCGGGCCCGAAGAAGCGAAGCGCCCGCTGCGCCGGCGCAGCTGGGTGCGCACGATCGTGCTGCGTGCGGCGCCCGTGATCGTGCCGTCCGCGGTGCTCGTCCGCATTGCGGCGAAACACTGGCGGCTGCTCGAGGACCGCGTGTTCCTGCTGCCGAACGGCGTCGACCTGCAGCGCTTCCGGCCCGCTGCGGCAAGCGACGGTGCTTTGGTCGTCGGCACCGTCGGCGGCCTGCGCGCCGAGAAGGACCACGAGACCCTGCTCGAGGCCGTGAGCCGGCTCGTTCCGCTTCCCCGCGTGCGCATCGTCGGCGGTGGCGTGCTCGACGGCACCCTGCGCGCACGGGCCGCCTCGCTCGGCCTCGCCGACGCCGTCGACTTCGCGGGCCCCGTCGCCGACACGGCGCCGAGCTACGCGGGCTTCTCGGTGTTCGCGCTGTCGTCGCGCACCGAGCAGATGCCGATCGCGCTGCTCGAAGCGATGGCATGTGGCCTGCCGGTCGTCGCGACGGACGTCGGTGACGTGCGCGCGATGCTGCCACCCGAACAGGCTGAGTTCGTCGTGCCGGCTGGCGATCCAGACGCGTTGGCAGCGGCGCTACGGCGTCAGCTGCAGGATGCGGCGCTGCGCGCGCGTCTGGGCGCAGCGAACCGGCGGCAGGTCGAAGCCAAATACGAGGCCTCGGCGTGCCTCGATCGCTTCGTGCGCGTCTACGAATCGCTGCTACCGCGCAGCTAGGCCGGAGCTTGCCGCAGCACCGCATCAGTGCTGCGAACGTGGCCGTAGCCGGTGCGACGGGTGGTTGCTATCGTTCTCGCGCTCCGATGTCGCTCAACGATCTGGAAATCGCTCGTTCGTTCCCGCTGCGGCCGCTGCACGAAGTAGGCCGCGTCATGGGCCTGCAGGCCGACGATCTCGAGCCGTATGGCCACAGCAAGGCCAAGGTGAAGCTCGACCTGCTGCAGACGCCGTCGCATCGCAAGCCCGCGAAGTACATCGTCGTCACGGCGATCACGCCGACGCCGCTCGGCGAGGGCAAGACCGTGCACACGGTCGGGATCGCGCAGGCGATGCAGCGCATCGGCCACCGCGCCGGCTGCGTGATCCGCCAGCCGTCGATGGGGCCCGTGTTCGGCATCAAGGGCGGCGCGGCCGGCGGCGGCTATTCCCAGATCGTGCCACCCGAAGAGATCAATCTGCACCTGACGGGGGACTTCCACGCCGTCACGGCGGCCCACAACCTCTGCGCCGCGTTCCTCGATGCGCACCTGTTCCACGGCAACGAGCTGAAGCTCGACGTCGAGCAGATCATCTGGCGCCGCGTGCTCGACATGAACGACCGCGCGCTGCGCGAGATCGAGGTCGCGCGCGGCGGCAGCAAGAACGGCACGCCGCGCCTTACGGGCTTCGACATCACTTCGGCGAGCGAGATCATGGCGATCCTCGGCCTTTGCAAGGACATCCACGACCTGCGCCGGCGTCTGGGCGCGATCGTCGTCGGCTACGCGACCGACGGCCGCCCCGTGACCGCCGAGGACTTGAAGGTCGCGGGCGCGATGACGGCGATCCTGAAGGACGCGTTGAAGCCGACGCTGATGCAGACGCTCGAAGGCACGCCGGCCCTCGTGCACACGGGACCGTTCGCGAACATCGCGCACGGCAACAGCTCGATCGTCGCCGACTACCTCGCGATCCGCGGGCTGGACTACGTGTTCACCGAAGCCGGTTTCGGCGCGGACATGGGCGCCGAGAAGTTCTTCAACATCAAGTGCCGCGCGTCGGGTCTGCGACCCGACGCGGCGTTGCTCGTCGCGACCGTGCGCGCGCTCAAGATGCACAGCGGCAGGTTCACGATCACGGCCGGCAAGCCGCTGCCAGAGGGCCTTCAGAAGGAGGACCTCGGTGCGCTCGAAGCCGGAATCGGCAACCTCGAGAAGCAGATCGAGAACGTGCACCAGCACGGCATCCCGGTCGTCGTCGCCGTGAACCGGTTCCCCAGCGACACCGACGCGGAGATCCAGTTCGTCGAACGCACGGCGATGGCCGCCGGTGCGTCTGCGGCGCACGTGTCGACGATGTTCGCCGACGGCGGCAAGGGTGGCGAGGCGCTGGCGCACGCGATCGTGAAGGCCTGCGACGAGCCGCGTTCGTTCCGGCTGCTGTATCCGAGCGAAGCGAGCCTGAAGGAGAAGATCGAGACGCTTGCGACGAGGATCTACGGCGCGGACGGTGTCGACTACGAGCCGGCTGCCGAGCAGCAGCTCGCGATGTTCGAGGAGCGCGGTTACGGGCGCTTCACGGTCTGCATGGCGAAGACGCAATACTCGCTGAGCCACGACCCGGCGTTGAAGGGCCGGCCCACGGGTTATCGCTTCAAGGTGCGCGACGCGCGCGTCGCGGTCGGGGCGGGGTTCGTGATTCCGCTCGCGGGCGAGATCATGACGATGCCGGGGCTCGGCAAGACGCCCGGTGGGGCGCGCATCGACATCGATCAGGACGGCAACGTCGTCGGCATGATGTGAGGTGGTGCGCCGTGCTGCGCGTCTGGATCCTGCTCGCGCTGCTGCACGCGGGTTGTGCCCTGTCACCGTCGGGGGCTTCGCCTGCGGCGGCGCCCGTGTGCGAGCTGTTCGTACTCGGCATCGCGCAGGACGGCGGTCTGCCACACCTCGGCTGTGATCGGCCGTGTTGTGCCACGGCGCGCGCGACGGGGCGTGTGCTCTACCCGTCGTGTCTCGGCGTGCTCGACCACCGCAACGGCAAGCTGCTGCTCGTCGAAGCGACGCCGCGCATCGAGGACCAGGTTGCGATGCTGCATCGGCTCGCGGCCGTCGAAGGGCGTGGCCGCCAACCCGTCGACGCCGTGCTGCTGACGCACGCGCACATCGGCCACTACCTCGGGCTCGCGATGTTCGGCCGCGAAGTGGTCGGCAGCAACCACCTGCCCGTGCACTGCTCGCCGCGCTTTGCCGCGTTCCTGCGCGGCCACGGCCCGTGGCGCCAGCTCGTCGAGCTCGGGCAGATCGACCTGCACGAGTTCCAGGTGGGGGAGGTGTTCTCGCCGTGGGCTGGTCTCACGGTGCAGGCGTTCGCGGTGCCGCATCGCGACGAGTTCTCCGACACGATGGCGTTCGTGCTGCGCGGTCCCGAGCATGCGGTGTTGTTCGTGCCCGACGTCGATGCGTGGGATCGGGCTCCGGGATTGCTGGAGAAGCTGTTCGCCGGCGTCGACGTTGCGTACATCGACGGCACGTTCTTCGACGGCAGCGAGCTGCCCGAACGCGACCTCGCCGAGATCCGCCATCCGCTGATGACGGCGACGATGCAGTTGCTCGCGGAGACGGCACGGCAGCGACCCGGTGCGATCCGGTTCCTGCATCTCAACCACACGAACCCTGTGCTGCACGACAAAGCACTGCGCGAACGCGTCGTCGCGGCCGGGTTCGCGGTCGCGGAGCAGGGCGAACGCGTGAGACTCTGACCGGCACGAGACCTGGCCCGACTGCAGCGCCGCGAGCACGGCTCGTGAGAAACGGCAAGGTGCCCGCGCAGGCCAGACGACTGCTTCCCCTGTGCGGGTGGATCGCGGCCCCGAGTGGTTGGCAGGTCTGGCAACTGGAAGGGTGGCAGTGGATGTGGGCCGCAGGTGGTGGAAGGAGTGGGGGTTGTTCGCGGGCGCGAGGGATGGCGGTAGCATTCGCGACTCGTGCAGGTGGCGTCCGTTCGTGGGCGCGGACCGGCCGGAACCTTGTTAGCCAGCTCTCGTGGGACGCCGCTCAACGATCATCAGCATCGCTTGCCTGGGGTTGCTCATCGCTCTGGCCGGCGTGCGTGCAGCAATCGCAGAGACTGGGCGGACCGATGTCCTGATCTCGCTCGTGCTCTGCTCCGGGATGGCTCTGGGATGCGCCCAAGACGCTCGCCGCATGGGGAGGGCGATGCCTGGAGCAGCGTCGCTGGCAGTTTTCTTCACGTGGCCAGTTGCGGTCCCCGCCTACCTCGTGTGGTCCCGAGGCTGGAAGCGAGGGTTGCTTGCGGCGATGGCATTCGTTGGCTCGCTGGCTGTGCTCTACTTGGTGCCTTTCTTCGTTGCCGGCTACGCTGTCTGGGGTGCAGCCTTCTTCAAGACTGGCTAACCCTCATAAGGCCCCCGACGTCAAGAGAGAAAAGAACGGCCACCAGGTCACCCTGACGAGTGACCTGGTTTGCAGGGTCGCGAAGGACAACGACGGAGGCGAGGGCGTCGGCCCGCAGCTCT
>Ga0075428_100003149_pt1 | contig 18020 bp, 29 predicted proteins | sample RhiMetdeltSRZDD2_FD_75291 | JGI IMG/M metagenome (GOLD analysis project Ga0075428, IMG submission 75291) | Populus rhizosphere microbial communities from Tennessee, USA - Rhizosphere MetaG P. deltoides SRZDD2 | ecosystem: Host-associated > Plants > Roots > Rhizosphere > Soil | place: USA... | reverse complement strand
AGACTGCCCCACGTATCCCACAAAACTCTAGCTGCATGCCTAGCATTCCTGAAATATACTGTTCCAGAACAAGGGGTCTTACATGGCGTTGCACCTCTGATGCTTCGTAAGCCTTCAGGTTATTGTATGGAATTTCGGCACGCTCTGCTAAATAGGAGCCAGTTTTACCTTGCGTTTTGTACTTTTCCACAAACCATGGCTTAATCGCGATCTGATCATCAGGTCCGGCTATATACAAAACTTTTTTTGAGGCATCGAGGTCTACCGAAGAAATTGCTAGGCAAAGCAAACCTCCGCCTAATTTCCCGTATATTTTATCTGCGGTTTCTAGATAGGGGATGACACGTTCACACTCAACATCGGAAATTGTTGGTTTTGACAGGCCACATTGCCTAGCAAACTCAGCCCGCTTCATTGCTCCTCGCATGGTCTTAAGGTGACCGCCGATATCTGCAATTGATATAAGTTCAGCTTGGTACGGGACGTTTGGCTTTAGTTCACCTGGTGCAGTTGAACTAAATGCTAGTTTCGACGTAGCACATTCAAAGGTAGCCTCGTGTATTTGCGGTGTTTGCATGTTATTTTTTGGAGCGACGAAATGGAATGAGGCTAAAGCGCCGCTTTTTGGGGCCATCGGTGTCTTTATTGCTCGATTCATGAAAAAAATCAGGCTGTGCATACTGGTCATACGTGACCATGAGCGCGCGGGACTCTACAGCGCGTAAGGTTTCGAGCGAGACAGATACTAAGATCAAAAGGCTGGTTCCGCCAATTGCAATGTCTGTTCGTAAAAATGCTTGTCCAACAATAGGCAACAAAGCTAGTGCGCCTAGCGACGCTGCGCCGAATAGTGTTAGCCGGTTAACGGTCTTACTTAAGTAGTGCTCGGTTTGTGCACCAGACCGTACGCCTTCAATAAAGCCACCTTGCTTTTGTAAGTTCTCGGCAATGTCTTTACTGTTAAAGGTAATACTGGTGTAAAAGTAGGTAAAGACAAAGACAAAAAAGAAGTATGTTGCGGGGTAAATCCAGGCGTGCCAGTCGGATGGCACAAAGGTCGCTGCGGTTGGTGGCTGGAACCACTGCACTAGGTTCGCACCGAACTGCTGCCAACCTGCACTGCCCGCCCCCGTAAGAAGTTGCCCGACAAAACTAGGGACACTCAAAAATGCTACCGCAAAGATGATTGGAATGACCCCGGCACCGATTAGCTTAATAGGCAGCACCGTAGTAATACCCCCATATGTGCGATTACCCTGAACTCGCTTGGCGTAGTTAACGGTAATACGTCTGGCCGCCTCATTTAGCTTAACAACTAACCAGGTCACCGCTAAAATACTCGCAACAAGAACGCTTGTAAATAACAAGTCCCCCTTGTCGATGGGCAATGTCCAGCCAAATAGATGCCATTGACTCTCTGAATTAAATATCGAGCTTGCCAAGGAGCTAATAGTACCCGGTAGCCCGGCAACTATACCAACGGTAATAAGCAGTGAAATACCATTGCCCACGCCACGTTCAGTAATTTGTTCGCCAAGCCACATAAGCAGCATCGACCCACCGGTTAGGGTAGCGACCATAAGTACCCACTGTAAAATTGAGGTATTTGCGGTTATATCGCCGATACCACCTACACTTTGTGCTGTCTGCCTGATAAGATAAATTGCGCCAATTGACTGTAAAATCGCTAGAGGGAAGGTTAATAGGCGCGTGTACTGGTTAATCTTTTTCTGACCGTACTCGCCCTCTTTACGCAAGGCTTCCATTTTAGGGATAGCCTTGGTAAGTAGCTGCATAATAATCGAGGCATTAATGTATGGCCCAAGCCCAGCAAGCATAATTGAGAAGTTTGCCAAAGCTCCACCCGACAAAATATTAATAAAGTTAAGTAGTTGGGGTGAATCGGCCGAGGTGAATAAGTTATCAAGTACTTGTTTTAGTGTTTGAGGGTCGGACAGCGGCACTGGAATATGCGCGAGCACCCGAAAAATTAACAAAATACCAATTACAGCCAAAATACGTTTGCGCATATCCCCATGCGCCAAAGACTTTAAAATGATTTTCCAGTTCACTTTTTACCCTTTTGCCTCTTTCTAATTCCTACAGTATAGCAGCTTTACCTGCTGTTGCCAGCTTAAGGTTGATTGTGATAAACATAAGAATTTATAATATGACCTAGACTAAGGATTTAAAGGAGGGTGACAATATGGCAATGCATGGGGAAGTTTTAGCTTTTGACCCTGCCGTGGTAACCGAGGAACGCTTGGCACAAGATAATACAGTAGCAGTAGCGCTTGCTTTTCGCCCAAGCGGAAGTATTCGCATCGGCTCGCAAGTGGGCTGTTTTTCAAATGGTGTCCGAGGTCAATTATACGGTGAAGTGCTCGGCAATATAGCAGCTACCAGCGATTTGCGCAAGGCAGGCGCAATGGCTATGCAACAAGCCGCGCGGGTACGTTTTGAATTACCCAGCGGCTATGCCGGTGACATCTACCACCACAATGGAGGCCGGGACCCAGAGGTTTTTGCCTCTGACCGGCTTGTTCAACGTCTCAGGGAATTTGATTCTGGTAGGCATGTCGCTTTTTTGGCTCTTGCTGACAATCCCCGATTTGAACCGTTCCGTCCCGAGGAGTTCGGTGGCAGTTTATATACTAGCGCCCAGGGTATTGCAGGGATCGATATCTATAATGTATACGGTCTTACAACAAACGATATAGCAGGCCTTTTAGGACCGCGAGGGTTCGACGGTTTAACAGATGGGATTTTAGACCCAAGATTATGGCCAACCTACCGGCTACTCAATGTACGCCTAGACGAGCTACCAAGCTAAAAGTCTATTTTTCTTCAGTTTGCTTTTTTGAAGCTGGGCGGGCTACAACGGCGATTTTTTCGAATGATCCGCCAGCCTTTTGGATGGCAGCTACGGCGCCAGCAGAAGCACCTTGCAACTTAACAGTTACTTTTTTGGTCACTTCGCCTTTTAGAACGATTTTAACTTTTACGTATTCGTTCGTTGCTAGGCCGGCAGCTGCGATTGCGGCATTATCGATGGTTTTAGCGGCCAACGCGTCCAATTGGCCGGTGTACACAACCTCGGCCTTAGGCTTGTGGGATGTAAAGCCAACAAGTTTTGGCATGCGCTGCATGAGGGGGTTTTGGCCACCTTCAAACCCTGGTTTTTTGCGGTAGCCGGTTCGAGCGCCTTGGCCCTTGGTACCGCGGCCAGCGGTTTTACCCTGGCCGGCAGCAATGCCACGGCCAACGCGGCGAGCGCGACGATTAGGTTCGGTGGAAAGTTCATGGTATTTCATGGCTATTTCTCACTCTTTTCTGCCTTTTTGGCTGGCTTGGCGACAGGTTTTTCTACTTTTTCGGCCTTCTTAGGGGCATTTTTACGAGTGATCCATTTACTGGCCGGCTCGGCGCTAGTAAGCGCGTCAATAGTGGCGTAAGCAGTGTTGGTTTTGTTGCTAGACCCAAGCGATTTAGAGAGTGCATTGCTAATGCCAGCAACTTCTAATACAGTCCGTACTACCCCGCCGGCAATCAAGCCAGTACCAGGGGCAGCAGGCTTGATGAGAATGCGTGAGCCACTTACCTTGGCTTCGACATCGTGTGGAATCGTACCATTATAAATCTGCACGGTCACGAAGTGTTTTTTGGCTACTTCTGTTGCTTTTGCTACAGCGGCGGTAACATCGGCGCCTTTGGCGCTGCCAACACCGACACGGTGCTTGCGGTCACCAACAACTACGAGGGCGCGGAACCGGAACCGGCGTCCACCCTTAACAACACGTGCCACACGGTCAACGTGCACAACACGTTCGTCAAATTGCTTTTCTTCCGGGGCTACATCGGGGCGGCGCGGACGGCGACCGGCGGGTGCAGCTTTTGTGTCTTTAGCTTGCGTTTCCATCTAGAACTCCAATCCTTCCTTGCGCGCGGCATCGGCAAGTGCTTGTACACGTCCATGATACAAACGACCGCCGCGATCAAACACGACTTGCTTAACTTTTGCTGATCTGGCTTTTTTGGCAACTTCGGCACCAACCCACTCCGCTCTTTCTTTCATCGAGCCATCAGCTTTGCTAGCCACCGTAGTGACATAAGCTACTGTTTTGTGGGTTGTGTCATCAATAACCTGGGCAGTGATGTGACGGTTGCTAACATACACGCTCAATCGTGGACGTTCGGCAGTACCTGTCACGGTAGCGCGAATGCGGTGCCGACGAAGCGCGTGGTTGCGCAATTTGTGCAGTAATCGTTTCATATGCTACCTACTTTTCCTTCCCAGACTTACCGCTTTTGCGCAAAATGCGTTCGTCAGCGTATTTAATACCCTTACCTTTGTATGGTTCAGGTTTCTTGAGTGCGCGGATTTCGGCCGCAACTTGGCCAACTTGCTGTTTATTAATACCCGATACAGTGACCGTGTTTTGTTCGATAGTCGCAGTCACGCCTTGCGGCATTTTGTAAATAACATCGTGGCTAAAGCCAAGGTTGAACTTAAGGTCAGTACCCTGCTGGGCAACCCTAAAACCAACACCGTTGATCTCTAGTTTTTTGCTAAAACCCTGGCTTACACCAACAACCATGTTGTGTACCAAGGTGCGCATGAGGCCGTGCTTGGCACGCAACATCTGCTCGTCGCTGCCACGAGTAACAAGCACTTCGTCGCCTTCTTGTTTGACGGTGATGCCCGGCATCGTAAACTGCTTAAGCGTGCCTTTACTGCCCGCGACAGTCACGAAATCAGGGTCGACAGTGATTGTCACACCGCTGGGAATTTTGATGGGTAGTTTTCCTACTCGACTCATTTCGTTTCCTTACTTTAGTAAACTTTACAAATTAACTCGCCACCTAGGCCTTGCTTTTTGGCGTCATTGCCAGTCATCAAACCCTTAGAGGTGCTAATGATTACCACACCACGGCCACGCTTAACTACGGGGATTTCCTTGGCGTTCGCGTACTCGCGTCGGCCTGGCTTGCTCATACGAACAATCTCGGTAATGCGGGCATTTTCGCCTTCGTGGTTAATGACGATTTTTAGGCTTTTGCCTACAGTAGCATCGGCTACACTCACATCGCTAACAAAACCAGTGGTCTTTAAAAGTTCGGCAACGGATTGTTTTAATTTAGAGTGAGGCAGCACTACCTCGGCCTTGCGAACGCTTACGGCGTTGCGGATACGAGTTAGCATGTCGGCGATTGGATCTGTTGAAACCATATTCATGTACTCCTTCTACCAGCTGCTCTTGGTTACACCAGGGATTTCACCCTTGCTTGCGTGCTCACGGAATGCTAAACGACTAAGGCCGAAGGTGCGCATGTAAGCATGTGGACGGCCAGTCTCTAGGCAACGGTTTTTTAAGCGGGTTGGGCTGGAGTTGCGGGGCAACTTTGCTAGGCCTTCGGTATCACCGAGCGCTTTTAATTCAGCGCGCTTAGCGGCGTACTTGTCGTGCATCTTACGACGCTTTAAATCCCTTGCTATTGCTGATTTTTTAGCCATTACTTGATCTCCTTTTCGAATGGTAGGCCAAACTTTTGCAGTAAGGCTTTAGAATGAGTTGGCTCCTCGGTGCGGATACTCATAACCACTTGTAAACCGTGGGCAGTTGTAGTTTCCTCAAAAGTTAGCTCTGGGAAAACCGATTGGTCGGTGAGTCCTAGTGCAAAGTTACCTTGTTTGTCAAAGGCTTTGTTGCTTACACCATGGAAGTCGCGCAAACGTGGCAGCACGATGGTAATAAGACGGTCGAGGAATTCATACATACGGTCGCCACGCAGGGTGACCTTAAGACCAATTTTATTACCTTCGCGTAGTTTAAAACTGGCGATAGATTTTTTAGCCATAGTTTCGATAGGTTTTTGGCCGGTAATCTTAATGAGGGTATTAGTAGCAGCCTCGAACATCTTTTTGTCGTCTTTGGCTTTGCCCAGGCCTACATTTATGGTGATCTTCTCGAGGCGCGGTACTTGGTGTGGGTTCTTTAGTTCCAGCTCTTTTTGGAGTTCCTTTGCCCATTTGCCGTTATAGTCGGCACGGAGACGTGCAGTAGTTACGGTCTTAGCAGCTGATTTAACAGCTTTAGTCGCGGCAGCCATTACTTAATCTCCTTTCCAGAACCCTTAAAGATGCGGGTTTTATTGCCTTTATCGTCAATTTTGTAGCCGATGCGGGCAGGTTTTTTGGTAGAAGGGTCCACAATAGCTACTTTGCTTACCCAAATTGGCTTGGTCATTTCGATGATACCGCCTTGTGGGTTGGCGCGGTTGGGCTTAACGTGCTTTTTAACAATATTGATGCCTTCTACAGTCACCTTGTTTTCGCGCGGGTGGGTGGTAACGATTTTGCCAGTTTTGCCCTTGTATTTTCCGGCCAAAACAACAACTTCGTCGCCCTTCTTTAGTTTGATCTTGTAGATTTTCTTTTCCATTACAGTACCTCCGGTGCGAGGCTGATTATTTTGCTGTAACCCATGTCGCGCAGTTCGCGGGGCACTGGCCCGAAGATACGTGTCGCTTTGGGCTGCTTATCAGCGTCGATGATAACGGCGGCGTTGTCGTCAAACTTAATGGTCGAACCATCCTTGCGACGGATCTTCTCGGTAGTGCGCACAACAACAGCCTTTACCACGCTTTTCTTTTTGACATTACCTTGCGGGTTAGCCTGCTTGACAGTCGCAGTAATGACATCGCCAACGCGGGCGTAACGGCGACGCGTACCGCCAAGCACGCGAATACACAAGATTTCCTTGGCACCGCTGTTGTCGGCTACGACTAGCCGGGTTTCTTGCTGGATCATTACTTTTTCTCCTCGCTTTTAGGAGTTTCGGGCTTTTTAGTCTTAGCAGTTTCGGGCTTTTCGACTTTGTCATCCTTGAGTGGCTCTGGTTCTACGTGTCGAACCTGGGCTTTCTCTAAAATTGTGGTCAACACAAAATGTTTGCGAGCGCTCAACGGGCGAGTCTCGGTAATTAACACTTTGTCGCCCTCTTTGGCTTCGTTCTTTTCATCGTGTGCCAAAAAGCGTGCACTTACCATATACTTTTTGCGGTAAATTGGGTGCGTCTTGCTGGTTTGGGTGCGTACCACGATAGTTTTGTCGGGCTTGTCGCTGGCAACGATGCCTACTATTGTTTTAGCCATTACTTGGCCTCCTTTGCAAATTGCTCGCTGAGCACCGTTAAAATGCGGGCTAAATCTTTGCGTTTGTTACGAATCACGCGCACGTTTTGGACTTCGCCCAGGTGTAAACGGCGACGTAGCTCAACAATTTCTTCGCGTAACTTTGTGCTTTCAGCGGTGAGCTGGTCGGTTGAAAGTTTGCGAATGTCAACAATCTTCATAATTACAGCTCCTCCCGGGTAATAAACTTAGTTTTAACAGGGAGTTTATGAGCAGCTAGACGCATGGCTTCACGTGCGATCTCTTCGGTAACGCCTTGCATTTCAAACATTACAGTGCCTGGGCGAACCTTAGCGACAAAGAATTCAGGGCTACCTTTGCCTGAACCCATTTTTACATCCTGCGGCTTGCGCGTTACAGGGGTGTGTGGGAAAATGCGAATCCAAATTTTACCACCACGCTTGATGTAGCGGGTCATGGCCTGACGGGCAGACTCGATTTGGCGGGCGGTAATACGTTCGTTGTCCTGGGCTTGCAAGCCGTAATCGCCGTAGGCGATGTAGTGGCCGCTAGTGGCAACGCCACGGATTCTGCCCTTGCGGACCTTGCGGAATTTAGTACGATTAGGAACTAACATTATGCTACCTCCGCTTCGCTAAATGAGACAAAACCTAGCGGTTTTTTCTCATCGCGCGGGACGCCGAAGTAAATTCGTCGTTCCGGCTGCTCTTTTTCCCTTGCAAATGGGGTATTCATTATGCTACCTCCCCTTTGTAGATCCACACTTTTACGCCGATAATACCGGCGGCAGTTTTGGCGTCCACTTGAGCAAAGTCAATGTCGGCGCGCAAAGTGTGCAGTGGTACAGAACCGGCTACTTCTTTTTCGCGGCGGGACATTTCGGCGCCGTTAAGTCGGCCGGCAACCTCGATACGAATACCCTTGGCACCAGCGCGCATAGTGTTGGCGGCGCCCGATTTGATAGCGCGGCGGAAACTCATGCGGCGCTCTAGCTGGTATGCGATGTTTTCGGCAACCAATTTGGCAAACAATTCGGACTTTTTAATTTCCTCGATGTTAACGCGAACTGGCACAAGGTAAATCTTCTCAATCTTAGCCTTAAGCTCCTGGGCGCCAGCACCACCACGGCCAATTACCACACCGGCCTTAGCAGTGTGAATTGTCACCGTGACAAGGTTTGGCGAACGCTCAATGTCAACTTTGTTGATAGCAGCGCGCGAACCTAGATTTTTCTTGATCATGCGGCGTACTGCCAGGTCATCGCTCAAATATTTGGCGTACTCACGCTTGCCTGCGAACCACTTGCTTCGCCAGTCTTTGTTGACCTGGAGGCGCATACTAATAGGGTTTACTTTTTGGCCCATATTACTTCTCCTCCTTCTCGGCTTTAGCCTTTTTAGCAACGCGGACTTCGCCGTCAACAACTACACGGATATGGCTGGTCTTGCGTTGGAATGGCAAAGCACGGCCGTGGGCAGCTGGACGGTAACGCTTAGAGCGTGGGCCGGCAGTAACAGTAATCTCGACAATACGGAGTGTGTCTGGTTTAAGATTGTGGTTGTGGTCGGCGTTGGCCTTGGCGCTCTGGATAGCCTTTTTAACAGGTGTTGCAGAACGGCGGGGCACGTGTTCGAGCACAGTCAGCGCATCGTTAACCGTGTGACCACGGACTAAGGCCGCAACTACACTTACCTTGCGTGGGCTCATTAATACGCCTTTGGCAATTGCTTGTACGCTCATAACTATCTACCCGCCTTTGCTAACTTACCGCCATGGCCGCGGAACTTGCGGGTTGGTGCAAATTCACCAAGTTTGTGGCCAACCATGTTTTCGGTAACAAAAACCGGCACATGAACTTTACCGTTGTGTACGGCAAAGGTACGGCCCACAAATTCAGGGGCGATGACGCTTGCGCGAGCCCAGGTTTTAATAATGGTACGGTCTTCGGCGCCCAAAGCTGCAGCCTTTTTGGCAAGCTTGGGGTCAATAAACGGACCTTTCTTTAGTGAACGACTCATTATGCATTACCTCCGTTATTATCACTAGACTGGAATGCGCGGGAAACGGCAGCGTCGTAGAATGTAGCTAGTTCTTGTTCTTCGTCCCCCATTGATGGATCAGCCGCATCAGGAAAGGTCTCCATCACACCCAAAAAATCACATGATTGTATATCGGATTGAGCTAGCAGGGTACCCACCCATGCTCCCAACCCCTCGGCTGGACGCCCCAGTTGATTGTAGTTCGAAGCAAAGCCTTTAGCAGGAAGTGGTGCGTTTTGCTCGTTCAACGTAACGAGATCTTGAATTGCTACTTCCATGTTATTTCCTCTTTGCCGCGTGACGGCTTTTAACAATAAACTTGGTGGTCGACTTGCGGGTACGCGTCTTAAAGCCCAGGGTTTTTTGGCCCCAAGGTGTGCGTGGCGCTTTGGCCATACGGTGACGACCACCGTCACCACCACCGTGGGGGTGGTCAACCGCGTTCATAACCACACCGCGAACACTAGGGCGAACACCCATGTGGCGCTTGCGGCCGGCTTTGCCGATTTTGACGTTCTGGTGCTGCTCGTTACCGACAACGCCCAAGGAAGCAGTGCATTCGACGCTGACCATGCGGACTTCGCCGCTGGGCAGGCGCACTTGCGCATACTTGTCTTCCTTAGCCATTAGTTGGGCGCCATTGCCGGCAGAACGCGCAATTTGTGCACCGCGGCCAGGTTGTAACTCGACAGCGTGGATAGTGCTACCGACAGGAATGCTCTTAAGTGGTAAACGGTTGCCGTTTTCAATCGGCGCTTCCTCGCCGCTTTCGATCTTTTGGCCCACGCGCATGTCTTTGGCGGCAAGGATGTAGTGATAGGTGCCGTCGTTGTCTTTAATGCGGGCAATGCGGGCCGAACGGTTGGGGTCGTATTCGATGTGCTCAACGGTTGCGGTTTTACCAGCAGCAAACTGGAAGTTCACCAAACGGTAAAACTTACGCGCACCACCACCTTTGTGGCGGGTTGTAATACGGCCCTGGTTGTTGCGGCCGTTTTGGCGGCGCTTGCTTACAAGGAGTGAGCGTAGTGGGCGCTTGGTCGTAATTTCCTCGGTGTTCTGGCTGGTCATGCCGCGGCGGCCGGGAGTAGTTGGCTTGTGTGCTTTAATCGCCATGGTTATTTCTCCTCCTTGTTGGCTTTAGCCTTGCCAAAGAGTGTTTTTTTAGCTGGTTTCTCTGCGGCTTTGTTGGCCTTTTTGTCCGACTTTTTGTCGTCTTCTACCTGGAAGAATGGCAAGGTGTCACCCTTTTTTAAGGTTACATAGGCCTTTTTAAAGTCGGTTTGCTTGCCCATAACTGGGCGGGTACGCTTTCGTACAGTGCGCTTTTGCTTGCCCTTGACATTAGCCATGTTGACATTGGTTACACCAACACCAAACTGGGCAACCACGGCAGCAGCAACGGATTGCTTGCTAGCGCTAGCGGGCACGGTAAACACATACACATTGCCGGTTTGGCTTAGGCCAAAAGTTTTTTCGCTCATGCGAGGTTTGAGTATTAGTTGCTTGTCCATTACTTCTTACCTCCCAGCCAGTCGTTCAAAATTTCAAGTGATTTTTGGCTGATTACGACGCTGTCGGCGTTCATGATGTCATACACATTTAGGTATGCTGCGTGCACTACCTTGGTAGCCTGCAGGTTATTGGCGGCACGTACTAGTTCGGCGGTCTTGTTTTCGGTAACAACTAGCACCGAGCCATTGACGGATTCAATCTTGGTAAAAAACTTGACGAGGTCAGCAGTCTTACCTTTGGATTCGATTGCTTCAACAACCTTAATGCGGTTTTCGCTAGCGGCCAGGCTAAGGGCTTGGCGGGTAGCCAGACGCTTCATGGCTACTGGTACTTTTTTACTGTAATTTTCTTCGCCAGTTGGACCAAACACGATACCACCGCCGCGCCAAATTGGGTTTCGGCTAGAACCAAAACGCGCACGGCCCGTACCTTTTTGGCGCCATGGCTTTTTACCACCACCACTGATAAGGCCGCGGGTCATGGTCTTTGCCAAATTTACGCGGCCGTTTGCAAGATATGCGTCGTATGCGAGCTTGAGGAGCTCGTGGTTTTCGGGCATAACAGCAAAAACAGCCTTGTCGAGCTTGGCCGGAGTCGTAGCCTTGGCACCACTCTTAGTAAAAGTAGGGACGCTCATTACTTGGCCTCCTTGATGATCACAATGCCCTTGCGGGGGCCAGGTACAGCACCGGTAACACCGATTACACCCAATTCGGTGTCAACAAAAGCTACTTTGAGGTTTTTAACAGTCACTTGTTCGTGACCCATCTGGCCGGCCATTTTTTTACCAGGGAAAATACGCTGCGGGTACATCGAACCAATGGAACCAACACGGCGGTAACTACGGCCACCGTGCGTCTTGCGACCGCGGTGGAAGTTGTGGCGCTTAATAGTGCCGGCCCAGCCTTTACCTTTAGAGGTACCGGTAACGTCGACTTCGTCGCCAACTGAAAAGACCTCGGCGTTGATTTTTTCTCCAACCTTGAGGTCTTCAGTTATTTCGTCTACTCGGAATTCGCGCGCAATCTTAGGCATAATACCGGCAGCTTTGAAGTGATTTTGTTGCGCTTTTGCGACGCGCGCGTCTTTTTCCTCTTCAAAACCGACCTGTATGGCTGTATAGCCTTCTTTGTCGTCGGTTTTGACCTGTGTAATGACACAGGGACTAGCGGAAAGCAAGGTAACAGCTTGCACGGCGCCATCTTCGCTGATGGTGCTGGTCATGCCTACCTTTCGGGTGATCAATGCTTTCATAGTGACCTTTATTGTTAGCCCGTTTGTTTTTGTATCAGAAGACTGATAATAAAAACGCTCGGTTCCAGGCGGTTTCTGATCTGTTATTTGCCAGACCTACCCAAACACCAAGTACAGGAAATTTAATATACCACTACAGTGTACATGACAGATACCGCCCCTGTCAATATGTTGCAAATTCTACATTAATCACTGTGAGTAATCGCTTCTTGCTTTGGCCAACTTTACACGCTAGCCAAAGCAAAAAAGCCATTCTGGTGAGTGGTGGATGAGCTGCATTGAGGTATCGCGGTTGCGACAACGAACTCTTTGCAAGCTCACCCACCGTGTCCGTTAAACGGACTGATCACTCACTGGGGTCAGATTCACCTTTCTTGCTTGGGACAAGAATGAACAGATCGGCGTAGAACTTCACCTCGTTGTCGATGGCGGTCCGGGCAATCTCGAAATCGAAATCTGGATCGTCATGTTCCGACAGCAGAAGCAGCAATTTGAGGGTCAGCCAATCCTGGAGGTGTATGATCTGCTTGTTCGTCGTAGGCGTATGTTTTCCCTTGACTTCGTCCAGCTTTCTCCATGTTGGATGTAGAACGTTAAACGTCATCACCTTGGTAGCAAAGTCGAACTGCCACAGCTTTGTGAAGCCCGCCAACACCTCGTAGGCGTAACTGAACGATATATTCGGCTGAGCATCGGTAGGGGCTCGCCCTTCGCGCTTAGGCGGCTCTACAACTACACGACGTTCCTTTGTCTTAGGTTCACCTTCTTTCGTTGGGCCAGATTGCCGCTTTGGACCAGCTATTTTAGGCTGCCCGGTTTCGGCTGCAAGCACGCCAGCTAGCTTGCGAGCAAAGGCGGGATTATCGTCAAGCAACTTGTACATTCGCTTGAGAGATTGCTCGCCAAGGCTTTGGTAGCGCTGCTCGCGTTTCGTCTCCTGCTCGTTTTCGTGCAGCGCCTTGCCGCAGACCAGATACCAGGCCTGTATAGCTACATACAGGTCTGTGAGCGGCTTGCCGCGCTCGAACGTTGTACGGTTTTCCCCTAGCTTAGTTTTTTCGGCTACAACCATACCTTCAAAGTCGCCGCCGCCTAAGGCATCGAACGCCTCTTGGACATGTGTTAGCTTGCGCCAACCCATGGCCTGAGTACGAAACTCATCCCATAAAACAGACCCTGTCTCGGTCGCCGACTTAAGTACGACCACGCCCCGACGAACGCCACCCGTCCTGCGTGCCCGGTAGAGAGTAAACGTTACCTTGCCACAGCCGGGTTCGGTGTGCGTGAAAACAGGGAGCGGTTCGCCGGTGAAGTCGGTTGGATCGATGTGACGCTCCACTACCTTGTCCTGCTCGTTAATGAACAAGACATGCACGGTCGCGCCGTTGTCCCGCATGACTGGGCCAAACTTGTACCGGACGATATCTTCCAATTCGTCCAGGTTGAGGATGCCGATTTCGCTGTCCTCGATAACATTCTTCATGTGCACTAAGGTGCGCCAGCTGGTTCCGAGCTTGGCCGCACCTACAGCGAATTGTCTGGGGAGATTCGGCAATGGTCCGCTCTTACGAGGAACCTTGGCATCGTACTGCTCCTTGATTTCCTCCCCTCTGAATGTCCAAATGTTCGCCTCAGATTCACCTTCGACCTGGCTGGCAAAGATGTATTCCTCGCACTTGTTCAGTGGCGAGACTAGTCCCAAGCCAAATTGACCGAGTGTCCCCCTTTTGGGTTTGATGCTTACACCGACGGTAGCTAGTGCTCTTTTGAACTTTTCTACCGACACGCCCGCGCCGTCGTCTACCACGCAAGCGACACGACCTTTGACGTCCGCACCGACGAAAATTTTCTTCGCTCCGGCGTCGACCCCATTTTGGATGGCCTCGGCTACAGTGAGAGTTATCGTTGGATAGGTTTTGGCCATCCTGTAGATAACCGCACCATGATGTGGTCGAAATTCGTCGTGTTCTTCCCTAGCCAAGGTCTTGCCAGGCATTTTACTAGCCCCCCATTGTGTTAGCGCGCTCAGAGCAAAGCCGGTTTATGAGCGTGGATAGCTCGAACATACCTTCTTCTCCGAGGTGCTCACGCACAAACGCGCGCTCTTCGGGAGAACATTTCTCAGATACGAGATACCGGGCTAAGGGCAAAACTGCTCCTAGCCTTTGCGCCGCCTCCATAAGGAAGTGGTCTCTGCTAGGTCCTTCCGTTGCCGGAGGTGTTGCAGCTGATGGTGTGCTGGCCCTCGCTTGTCCTGAGGCTGGAGAGTCTTCTCTTACAAACTTCCGCCGAAGGGCGTCTTCAGCCTCCAGCAACACGCTGCTGTAGAGTTTCTCCAGTTCTTCAAGTGTTTGCTTGGGCTTTATGACCGCGTCGTTGGGATCACGATGCCCAAAAGCTGTGTCGTAGACAGCCTGAACGTGGCCTGTGCCAAGAAAGGCTTGCGCCTGTTCTGGCGTGACCAGCTTAAAGGCAACTAGTCGCCCAAGGAACGCACCGTAAGGCGTCACATTTTCTTCGAGCTCCGGGGAATCGATTCCGAGGGCCGCCAACAAGTGCATGAGCTTGAGCAGACGAATGCCAATTGGCCTTTGTTCGCCAACTAGCCAATCGTTGATGGTGTCTGGTTTGGTGTCGGTAAATTCCTTTACCAGCTGAACGGGAAGGTTTGCCCTCCTTAGTCTTTCGAGTAAGCTGTCGGTTAACGCTCGGTTTTGAAGCCGTGCCATGTTTTTACCTGCCTTCTGGCTTGTAGAACGATAGGTTGTTCATAACACCTTGATGTTCAGGTACAATCCTCCTCTCTCGAGAGTGATCAATTATTAATTATATAATGAAACGGGCTGCACTGCCAGGATAACAAATAAACCAACCAGCAGTTAGTGCCGGCAGTCGATACTTTACATTTTAGCTAACTAGCCATGGATGACGTTAAAGGTATAGGTACCGTTGGTCAGTGGCTTGCTAATTGCTAAAGCGCTGACTGCTTTAGAAATACTCTTAATGGCTGTGGGGAGTTCTAACTGGGAACCAGTCGGACCGCCACGATTAGAACCAGTAAGAGCGTAAAATGTGCGCTCAAGGGTAAAAAGTTTTGCTCGCATGCCACAGTAATCTTCTTCTGGTAAACGTATATTGTACCTAGCTGCATTTACACTTGCGACAGAAACATCTCCGAAGCCAGGCAATCGGGCCTCGACATCGAACGAATCGTCATCCTGTTTTTCAGCACTAAATACCGGTATAACACCCGGCGGAACCCAAAACTTAGCAAGGTGTGGGGCCGCGCTAGTGTCCTTGCGATTGTATACCAAATCAACCTTAGTTGGATTGCCGAGTTTACTAAACAAACGTAACGTTTCGTTCCCGAGGTCAGCCGCATAAAGAAAGTAGTCTATCGGGTACTCACCAGAAGGAAGTTCTGGCGTAAAATCGTAATGAAGCGTTTCTGTGATAGCCATTCAGTTTTCCGACGGTTACATTTTGATTTCGACGTCGCAGCCGGCTGGGAGCGAAAGGTTCATGAGTGAATCAATCGTCTTTGGCGTTGGCTCGGTAACATCGATAAGGCGTTTGTGCACGCGCATTTCGAACTGCTCACGACCTTTTTTGTACACGTGCGGGCTTTTTACGACGGTATAGGTACTACGGTCGGTAGGCAGTGGGATCGGACCAGCAATGGTAGCGCCCGTGCGCAGGGCAGTATCAACAATCTGCTTGGCGGCTTGGTCAATTACCTTATGGTCGTAGGCCTTTAGACGGATACGAATCCGTTGTTTTTGATCTTTCTTTGGTTCTGCAACCATGGTGTTACTACTCCTTGTAGTTGGGTGCCGTAACCTCTGCTGGCTCTATGGCCGAGCCGAGTTCTCGGCACAATTAGTAAATAGTGATGTGTATTATACATTTTTGCCTTTGGTAAGGCAATAAAAAAAAGCGCCCGGGATAACCCGAGCACTTTTTATTGGATTTAGATCGATTATTTAACGATCTTAGTTACAACACCGGCGCCAACCGTTCGGCCGCCTTCGCGGATAGCGAAGCGCAAACCTTGGTCCATGGCGATTGGGGCGAGCAACTTAACCTTAAAGGTGATGGTGTCGCCTGGCATAACCATTTCTTTGTCGGCTGGCAGTTCAACTTCACCAGTTACGTCCGTGGTACGGAAGTAGAACTGTGGCTTGTAGCCCTTAAAGAATGGCGTGTGTCGGCCACCTTCTTCCTTGGTAAGGATGTAAACCTCGGCGTCAAATTCGGTGTGCGGAGTAATAGTGCCTGGCTTAGCCAACACTTGGCCGCGTTCGATGTCTTCGCGCTCGATACCTCGGAGCAAGATACCAACGTTGTCGCCGGCTTGGCCTTGGTCGAGCATCTTCTTGAACATTTCGACACCGGTTACCACGCTCTTGCGTGTGTCGCGGATACCGACAATTTCGACTTCTTCGTTCACCTTAATAACACCTTGTTCAACACGGCCGGTAGCAACAGTACCACGACCCTTAATGCTAAACACGTCTTCGATAGGCATAAGGAAGGTCTTGTCGAGGTCGCGCTTTGGCTCGGGGATATATTCGTCCATAGCGTCAACGAGTGCCATAACAGCGTCTTCGTTGGCGGCGTCGCCTTCCAAAGCCTTGGTGGCTGAGCCACGAATGATTGGGCAGTCGCGGTCAAATTCGTACTTGGCAAGCAAGTCGCGAACTTCTTCTTCGACCAAGTCAACCAATTCAGCATCGGCAAGGTCCATCTTGTTAAGGAATACCAAGATGCTTGGCACGCCCACTTGCTTGGCAAGCAGTACGTGTTCGCGGGTCTGAGGCATAGGGCCGTCAGCAGCAGATACAACCAATACAGCGCCGTCAATCTGAGCAGCACCAGTAATCATGTTCTTAACGTAGTCGGCGTGGCCAGGCATGTCTACGTGGGCGTAGTGACGCTTCTTGGACTCGTACTCCTGGTGGGAAGTAGCGATAGTAATACCACGTGCACGCTCTTCTGGGGCGTTGTCGATCTCGTCGTACTTAACTGGTTTGTTAATGTTGCTCGGAAGTTTCTTAGCGAGCACAGCGGTAATAGCTGCGGTCAGCGTAGTCTTTCCGTGGTCAACGTGGCCCATGGTACCAACATTAACGTGTGGCTTGCTACGGTCAAATGCGTCTGCCATTAATTATGACTCCTTAATTAGTTTTATAGTCGTATGAGAAATACACTCATACGAGTGACTTGCCTATTGTATCGTAAAGTGTTTACGGTGTAAAGAGTAATGCCACTGATGGCTAAAAAGCTTGATCAGGGCGGACAAAGCGGGCTTCGAAATCACAGACTTGCCCGTTATCACGACCAAAAATGTGCAATAAGTCGCGTTCTTCTTGCGTGGCTTCACGGAGTCCGTGACATATCAATATTGCAGGGCATACTTCTCCACTGGCAAGGCCTTTAGTTGGCTCATGGCGCGTAAAATTCATGCTGCTTACAATGTCGCAGCCTTCTCCTTGCAGACAGCCTTCTTCAAATACCGTTTCCTGAACGGCAAAAAGTGGCCCACTTAACATGTCACCAGCTTCAAAGTCAGCCATTTGATTACTCCTTTACAGTTGTGCAGAACCCTGACTATTGTAAGGCAGAATTGCAGTAGTATAAAGCACACTGCGATATTAAACGTTTACCAGCACGCGCAAAACTTGCTATGGTATAGGTAGTCTATAGTAAGGAGTTTGGACCGTGGCAGAGTACTATAAGCCTGATCGCTCGGATCCGGCGTATGATCTTTTAACTGGTCGTGTTGGAAAAATCATAAGCGGTGAGGCAGAAACGGTAGTCATTGACTTACACCCACCAGAACACCTAGCGGCCTTGGTTGCTCACCACCTTAGAACTGCGCGTCGAGATCTGCAGCCACATGTTGACTACATCTGTGGTAATCTACGGGCAGCAAAGCGCGACCCCCAGGAACGCTATACCAACGAGCACGACCCCGACCCCACCAAGCGGGGTACCGACCTAAACCGCGCCTTTAAAACCGTAGGCGCACCCACAACATATGAACAGGGACGAGCA
>Ga0075428_100003146_pt1 | contig 18029 bp, 13 predicted proteins | sample RhiMetdeltSRZDD2_FD_75291 | JGI IMG/M metagenome (GOLD analysis project Ga0075428, IMG submission 75291) | Populus rhizosphere microbial communities from Tennessee, USA - Rhizosphere MetaG P. deltoides SRZDD2 | ecosystem: Host-associated > Plants > Roots > Rhizosphere > Soil | place: USA... | reverse complement strand
GCCTGGCGCTGCACGATTCGACGGAGGCATGGTTCGCACTGGCGACGGCGCGGCTTCGCCAGCAAATTGCGCTGACGCCGGCGGAGCGCAACTGGGATCGCTTCGACCTGACCCTGAGCGAGGCGCAAAAGCGAAATCAATTATCGCAGCTGTCCCAGCCGTGGCGGATCGACCTTTTGGAGTTCGATGCTCGTTTGTCGCGACGAACTGCCGAGAACGACTCGAACTTAAAGCGGTCGCCCCAGCAAATCCTCAAGGATCTGGAAGCAACGTATCCTTCGGAGCCAGAACTCTGGCCGCGGCTGAGCCTGGGCTGGCAGCAGTTGAAGATGCCAGCAGACGCCGATCGGTGCGTGGACCATTTGCGTGGCCTCCAGGATGGACAGCGGCTAGCCGCGCAGACGCAGATCCGCCTGCATCGGATTCGCAACGAGCACCAGCAGGCCGAAGAGCTGTTGGCCAGTCTGGTGGCCAACATACCCGCGGCACAGCGGGCCGGCATAGTGCGCGAGTGGATCGACCTCAAACTGGCTCGCAGCGACGTAGATGGTGCTCGATCGCTACTCGTCAAAGAACTGCAGTTGCGTCCCAGCGATGTCTCTACGCTGCGGCTCCTGGCGGAGTTGGATATCCAGGCGGGCCGCTGGGACCAGGCCCAGAAATGGGAGGAGCAGCTGGCGAAGCTTCCCCATCCGGCTGACCTGCACGCGCGCGTGCTCAAAACCCGCCGCCTGCTGCTCAGCGCCAAGGATTCCGCACTGGCGCAAGCGGAAACCGAATTGAAGGTGCTTCGCGACCAGGCGCCCTCGTGGGGGGAAGTTGCCGCGCTGGCTGGCGCCGCAGCTCAGCAGCGGCGCGATTGGGACGAAGCGGTCAGCCAGTATTCGCAGGCAATCCAGCTTGGCGAACGCCGGTTGTCGGTGTTTGAAAGCTTGATCGCGGTGCTGGAGAAACTGGGACGCCTATCGGAAGCACAGGAATATCTGCAGAGGCTGGAGTCGCAAATACCTCGCAGTCAGGCCTTGACCGAGCTGCAAGGAACCGTGGAGATGCGGCTCGATCAGCCTGAGCGCGCTCTAGCCGCGGCACATAAAGCGGTCGAGCAGCGTCCGCGGGAAGTGGAACCGCGGCTTTGGCTCGCGCGCCTCTTGACGTTCTACGAAAAATCCGACGATGCCGAGGCCGAGCTCAAGGAGGCGCTCAAGTTCGCGCCGCAGGACATGCGTGTGCTCGGCGCACTCGAGCTCTTCTACCTGCGGACGCAGAATACGGAAGCGGCCATTCAACTGGCACACAAGATTCAAAACCAGAACGACCTGCCTGAAGCGGAACGGTACTTCGTCGCTGCGCAGGCCCTCGAGCTGGCTGGAGAGCGGAACCTGGCTGAGGAAAGTTTCCGCCGCGCGGCAGCGGCCGCAGCCAACAATGCCGCGATCCAGTTCCGCATGGCGGAGTTCTATTTGCAATCCGACAGCCAGCGGGCACAAGACTGTCTCGAGAAGACGCTTCAAATCGATCCGAACCATCGCAGCGCGCGGCGGATGCTGGCGACGCTGCTGGCCTCCCGCGGCAGCGACGCCGATTGGACGCAAGCGCAGTCGCTGTTGACCGGTCAGCCAGATCCGGGGGACTCGTCGGGGGACGTCCGGCTGCACGCTTCGCTGTTGGTCCGTCGCGGCGGACAGGAGAATCTCGCTCGCGCGCAAATGCTGCTCGAGCAGCTAGTTGCCAACTCGACCCGCAGCGCACCGCTGGACCGGCTCCTTCTGGCGCAAGTGTACGAGCGACAGGCTTACTCGCCGGTGGACGACAAGGTCAGGTCCCAAAAGCTCAGCTTGGCCCGCCGCGAGTTGGAAACCATCGCCAGCCGTAGCCAGAGCGAATGGACTTATTTCGTTGCCGTCATCGACTTCTGCCAGCGACAGCAGGACATGCCGGCGGTCGAGGACTGGCTGGGCCGTTTTCAGCGGTGGATGAGCCAGCAAGAAAAACCTTCAGCCGAAGCGGTCCTGCAATTGGTGCGGCTCCAGCTCAAGCATCAGGTGTCGGCCGACAGCGGCCCGTGGCTCGACCGGCTCGAGGCCATGAAGGCCGATCCGCTGTCCGTCCTGCTGCTGCGGGCTCAGTGGTCCAGCCAGCAAGGCCGCAGCGAAGAAGTCACCAATCTCGTCGATACGCAAGGTGGGTCGCTGCTGGCCCAGGAACAAACCCAGGCCGGCAAGATGCGGATCCTGGCTGGGATCGCAGGCATCTATCGCGCCGTCAACCGTCTGGCAGACGCCGAGCGTTGGCAGCGCCGGCTGGCGGCAATCGATCCACAGCGGTACGACGGGCTGGCCGCCACCTTGGCGCTGCAAGGAAAGTGGCGCGAGGCGATGGACCTTTGCCGGCGAGCGGCGGAAACGGATAAATCCGCCCGGCCGGCGTTGGTGGCCCTGTCGTGTCTTTCCCAAACGGAGATCACTGACGAAAAGGTCACCGAGTGCGAGCCGCTCATTCAAGCGGCGCTGCAAAACAGCAAGCAGAACGCCGATCTGCATTATTCCCTCGGGGTGGTGCGCGTCGTTCAAAAGCGAACGGCGGACGCCATCACATCGTTCAGGGAAGTGGTCAAAGCCAATCCGCGGCACGTGTCTGCTCTGAACAATCTGGCGCTATTGCTGGCCGAAGATGGCAAGCAGCGCAAGGAAGCCCTGGCTATGATCGATCGGGCCATCGATCTGGTTGGGCTGACGCCGGACCTGTGCGATACAAAGGGAACGATCCTGATCCTCTCGGGCGATCATGCCGAGGCGGTCCGCTTTCTGGAAATGGCGACGCGCGGACCTGGCGCTGATCCGCGGTATCAATTCCACCTCGCGCTGGCTTTGTACGAGCAGGGGCACCACGACCGGGCACGGCAGCACTTTGAGAAGGCAATCCAGGGACAGCTGGAAAGCCAGGTGCTGACGGATTGGGACGGGCGAATGCTCGCCCTGCTCCGCAAACATTTCGCCTCCAGCACGTAATCGAACGAAGACAAGTGAACGCGACAAATTTCCGGCTGGTGATCGCCGCGGCCTTGGTGCTGGGTATCACCTGCGGCGCGGGCGTGACTCACGGCCTGCTCTCCAATCGTTGGCGGCCGCGGCCCAGCATGGTCGCCGCCGCCAGGCGGCTGGAGCGGCCAATGCCCGAGCGGATCGGCAATTGGGTGCTCCGCGGCCAGGATGAACTGCAGTCCGATGTCCAGGAAACGCTGCACTGCGCCGGCTACGTCGGGCACCGCTACGAGCATGTGGAAACGGGCGACCGCGTGAACGTATTCGTCGTTCTGGGACCGCACGGACCGATATCCGTACACACTCCGGAAATCTGCTTTTCCAGCAGCAATCACCGGGCGCAAGGCGAACGGCAGGTGCAGCGGATCGAAGACGCCAAGGGAAACAAGCACGAGCTGTGGGAGCTGAACTTCAAGGCGAATGACGTCGAGGCGGCCGACATCAGGGTCATGTACGCCTGGAGCAGCGGCGGCCCCTGGCGGGCCGCCAATCGCCCGCGCTTCGAATACGCCGGCGCGCCTTACCTGTACAAGATCCAGTTGGCTGGACCTCCTCGCGGCGAAGTCTCGGACTTCGACGCGTGTGGTGATTTTCTGCGCGAATTCCTCACCCAGTTGCAACAGCGCCTCGCGGAGCCTGCGGCAACCATGTCGGACGGTTCCTGATTCTTCCTCATGGATTGACCCATCATGTCCGCCCCTTACCACTCTCGTCCTGCGAACGGCGGCCGGCTGAGCCAGGTGACGGCTCCACGCCGCGACGCTGCCAGTCCCACCTTGGTTCGATCGCATTACTTTGCCTGGAAAGGACTGCTGGACCGCTTGATGGCGGCCTTGCTCCTGATTCCCGGCTTGCCAATGATCGGCATCCTCATTGTGCTCGTGCAGCTTACCTCGCGCGGTCCTGGCGTCTACCGCCAAACGCGCGTCGGCCGCGGCGGCCGCCTCTTCACGATGTATAAGCTCCGCAGCATGCGGATTGATGCGGAAGCCCGATCCGGTCCCACCTGGGCAGCGCCGGGCAAGGACCCGCGCGTCACGTCGCTGGGCTACTGGCTGCGCAAGCTGCATCTGGACGAACTGCCGCAGCTCTTCAACGTGCTGCGCGGCGAGATGTCGCTGATCGGACCGCGCCCCGAGCGGCCGGAGTTCGTGGACGTGCTGGGGCGCTACATTCCCGAGTATCACGACCGCCACACGGTGGCCCCGGGCATTACCGGCCTGGCCCAGATCAATCTGCCCCCCGACACCGATCTGGACAGCGTGCGCCGCAAGGTGGCCCTGGACCTCGAGTACATCCACACGGCCAGCTTGACGCTCGACTGCCGCATGTTCCTGTGCACGCTGCTCCGCATGCTGGGCTTGCGGGGCGATCGGGCGATGAGCCTGATGGCCGTCAATCGGCCGATTCCGCACGTAAAGCCCACCAGCGGCGAGTTGCATGCCAATGGCCACACGCCGGGCAACGTGCGTCTGGCCGACCTGATGCAGTCGCTGGGGCTTTCCGCCGAGGCCAGCAGTCTGCTGGCTAAGGCGCGGCTGGAAAGCGAACAGGCCGAGCGGAACGAGAGTGTGCCTGCTACCGCCGAGGCGCTTGCCGCCGGCAATCCGCTGGCTGCTGCTGAAGCCATCACGCAGTAGCCGGCTCGTCCGTCGCGGGCAGCCGCTGCCATGCTCACCGCCTTTACCGTCGACGTCGAAGACTATTATCACGTCAGTGCGTTCGAGCGCTCGATTCCGCGCTCGGCGTGGGGGGACTATGAAAGCCGCGTCGTCGCCAGCACGCAGCGGCTAATCGACTTGCTCGCCCGCCGCGATGTGCGGGGGACCTTCTTCATCCTCGGATGGATTGCCGATCGCTTTCCGTTCCTGGTGCGGGAGATTGCCGCCGCGGGGCATGAGCTGGCTTCGCACAGCTACTGGCATCGGCTGGTTTACGAGCTGACGCCCGACGAGTTTCGCGCCGACTTGCGACGCTCGAAGCAAGCGATCGAGGACGCCGGCGGAACCGCCGTCAGGATGTATCGGGCACCCAGCTTCTCGATCACGGCAAAGTCGCTCTGGGCCTTGCAAATCATGGCCGAGGAAGGGTTCGAGGTTGATTCGAGTATTTTTCCCACCAGGCACGACCGCTACGGAATTCCCGGATCGGAGCCGGGGATCCACATGCACCACACGCCGGCGGGCTCGCTCGTCGAATTCCCGCCGACGGTCGTCTCGATCGGCCGCATGCGGCTGCCGGTCGCCGGCGGCGGCTATTTCCGTCTCTATCCGCTGGCACTCACGCGGCACGCCATGCACCGCGTCCAGCGCAGCGGCAGGCCGGTGATGTTTTACATCCATCCTTGGGAAATCGACCCGTACCAGCCGCGGCTTCGCGCCGGCTCGTATCTGGCGCGGCTGCGGCACTACGTCAATTTGCATTCCACCGTCAGCAAGCTCGATCGGCTGCTGGAAGATTTTTCCTTCGGCACGGTCAGCCAGATACTCGCCAGACATGCTCCTGCACGCGCGGCCGATCTTGATGCCCATTCGGTTGCCGGCCTGCAGGCGGCAAATTGAATTTGTGAAATCGACCGGCCGAAAACAGCTTCTCATGCTCGTGCATCGGGTGCCATATCCGCCCAATCGTGGCGATCGCATTCGGTCGTATCACCTGTTGCGCCATCTGGCGGCAGAATATGACGTGCATCTGGCGACGCTCTGCGATGAGCCAGTTTCGTCCGACGCGGTCGAAGCGCTGAAGAGCATTTGTCGGCGTGTGGAAATTGCCTCTGTGACCGGTTCGGCAAGGTGGTTGCGGGCCGCATGGTCACTGGCAAGAGGCTTTACCGCAACGGAAGGACTGTTTCGTTCGCCGCGCCTGGCGGATGTCGTGAGAAGGTGGGCGAGCCAGACACGGTTCGACGCGGCGCTTGTATTCTGCTCGAGTATGCTCCAATACCTCGACTGCGCGGAGCTTGGATCGGTACGGGCGGTGGTCGATCTAGTCGATGTCGATAGCCAGAAATGGTTCGACTATGCCGGCCGTGGCTCGGGGGCCAAGCGATGGCTGTTTCGTCTCGAAGGTCGGCGACTGCGAAAACTGGAACAGCGGGCCATCGATCGCGCCACTTCCGTGACGCTCGTCAGCGAGGCGGAGGCCGAGTTATTCCGGCGTGTCTGCCCCAATGACAAGACCGTGGCCATCCCTAATGGCGTCGATCTCGACTATTTCCGGCCGCAAAACGACGGCACGCGGCCATGGACGCCGCTGCCGCCAAATGATCGCACAAACCTTGTCTTTATCGGCGCACTCGACTATCGAGCGAACATCGACGGCATTACCTGGTTTGCATCCGAAGTCTGGCCGCTGTTGCGGCGCGAAATGCCGCAGTTGACGCTGGGGCTGGTTGGCCGCAATCCCGCGCCCGCGGTGCGAAAGCTGGCTGACATAGCCGGCATTCGCGTTTTCGGCACCGTACCAGACGTGCGCCCGTTCGTTGCCGCCGCCGACCTGGTCATTGCCCCGCTGCGGATTGCCCGCGGCATTCAGAACAAGGTGCTGGAGGCGATCGCGATGGGGAAGCCGGTGATTTGCTCGCCGGGGGCACTGGAGGGGATCGACGCCGTGCCACAGCGAGATTTACTCCTGGCCGCGGCACCGAAGGAATGGCTGGTGGCCGTGCGTCGCATGTTTGGAGACGCCGAGCTGCGCCAGCAAATCGCCCAGCAGGGGAGGGAGCTAGTCCAGCGCGAGTACTCGTGGAACTTGGCGCTCGCGCCACTCGATGGACTATTCGCTCCGTGCCGCTCGCTTGGGAATGTAAACCCCAGCGATCGTGTTCCCCTCGCCGCGGTTTGATCAAGAACCAAGAACCGTCAGCCGACAAATTCGCGATTGGACCGCCAGCGGTTGACTCTCGCGAACATTTGAATACTTCCGAACAGGCTGCAAGTCCATGTCAACGGCACTATCATCACTTCCGAATGAAATTCGCCTTTCGCAATCATCTTCGGCGACGCCTGCTGCCCAAGTATTGGGTGAAGGCTGTGGCGTGAACCAGTCTCTCCCGGGACTTTCGATTGTTATCCCCGCGCTCAACGAAGAGGAGAGCATCGAGTCCACCGTGAGGCGCTGTCTGAACGCGCGCCAGCATGTTCAGCGTCGCGGTGGGATAGGTGAGATTGAGATCATCGTGGTTAACGATGGATCCACGGATCGAACATCCGAGATCGCCCAGCACATCGCCGATGTTGAGCCGGCCGTCTCGGTGATCAATTTCGCCCACAACCGGGGTTACGGGGCGGCGCTCAAGGAAGGATTTCGTCAGTCGCGAGGAGAATTCGTATCGTTCCTTGACGCCGACGGGACGTGCGACCCCCGGTACTTCGCCGACATGTGTTCGGCGATGCACAACCAGGATGCTGCCGTCGTGCTTGGCTCGCGAATGGGACCGGGGAACAAGATGCCGGCGATCCGGCGACTGGGCAATACGCTGTATGCGATTCTGTTGGGATTCTTAAGTGGCCGCGCCGTTACCGACACTGCCAGCGGCATGCGAGTGATTCGCCGCGACGCGCTCTCGGCGCTCTACCCGCTTCCGGATGGGCTGAACTTTACTCCGGCCATGAGTGCCCGGGCGCTGTTGAGCGATCTGCGAATTGTGGAAGTGCCAATGTCCTATGCCGAGCGGGTGGGCGAAAGCAAGCTGCACGTGATGCGCGACGGTGTGCGTTTCCTTGTGGCAATTGTGAATGCCCTGCTCCTTTATCGGCCCAGCCGGATCTTCGGCGTGCTCGCGGGGCTATGCATTTTCGTCGCGCTGTTGTGGGGCATGTATCCGCTGGAATTCTACGGCAGGAACTGGCGTTTGGAGGAATGGATGATCTACCGCGTCCTATTGTGCGCTTTCCTCGGCACCTGTTCTTTCGTGTTCACCGGCGCGGCCGCACTTTCCGAGCAGATGTTGGCACTTTTTTACCCTGGCCGCCGTCGAACGTTCGCCGGGCAACTGACGGAAGCGTTTTTCTCGCCGCGCGTCCTGTCGGTATTTGCAATCGCGGCAGCAATCGGCAGCGTCGCCCTGGTATGGCCCGGGCTGATCGACTATCTCTCGACCGGTCACACGACACTACACTGGTCGCGCGCTATTGTTGCCGCGAGTCTGCTCCAGCTTGCAGTCTTGGCCATTGTACTGGTTGTTCTCCAGCAGGTTGTCGGTCTGTGGCGCGAACAAATTGAATTTAGCTCGCGGACGGCCGAGTCTTCGGATGCATAGAACCGCGGCCAAATTGCCAGTCAACGGTTGCAAGAGAATTCGGAAGTCTCGGTGGAGTCGATTACGCCTGTGACCAGTACGATAACAGACGCTCGCTCACGTCCTCGCCACTATCTTCTGATTCTCGCGGCGCTAATGCTTTTCGCAGTCGCCGCTGCGTATCAGTTCGTCGGTTTTCGCTCGCTGTTGTTCGGTGTGGGGTCTTCCGTACCTGTCGATATTCGTCTTCGCTGGATTGAGTCTCGACTGTTAGTCGAAGGGAAGGACAGCCACAGTTGGGGACATCCCGATCCTGAATTGCCGCCCGCGCTGCGCTGGCAGCGCACGCTGGGCGGTGGATACCCTCCCTGGGCGACCGCGATCGGGTTGGTGGCTGCTCCCCCCGTTTCATGGTCCCTTGCGCGAACGTGGTTTGCGATCTTGAACATCGGCGCCCTGGCCGTCATTTGCGCGTGGGGATATTCGATCGGAATCAAGTACTCGCGTCCCTTTGGATTGTTTCTCGTCGCTGCATCGCTGGCCTGTGCGCCGGTTGCAATCTGCGTGAGCTATGGCCAGTATCCCCTGCTAATCGCGGCGGGTCTTGTGATTGCTGGCGAGGCGCTGGAACGAAATCGAAAGTTGGCTGGCGGACTTGCCCTGGGATTTGCCCTGGTTAAGCCTCAATTGGCCGCCATGGCCGTGATGGCAGCTCTGATTCGGCGTCAGTACGCCGCCTTTGCGATCGCCTGTGGCGTGGTGTTGACGGGCTGCGGCGTCATGTGGGCTCTCACCGGCATCGACCCGATCACCGCTTTGCAGGACTCGCAGAAGGACGCCAAGATATTCTCGTTTCTCTCTGTCAATCCATTGACCGCATGGCTCTTGCCGATGCTCGGCTTTGAACGGACCACCGCGCTGCTGGGACTGTCATTCCTTGCGGTCGGATGCGTCGCGGCGTGGAGCGCGCCGCGGAACGTGCGTATGACCAGTTTATTTGGCATCGCTGTAATCATCAGTATGTTCTGGTCCTACCGCCGCGGTTATGACTGTGCGCTATTGGTCATCCCAATGGTGCTCATGTTCGAGGCGGCGGCTCGACAAGGCAATGCGGCAATCTGGATTATGGCATTTGCCTTCGGCATTTCGCTTTGGGTGCCGGTGCGGAACGAGCAGTGGACTTGGACCAGCGTCCAAGTCGCGCATTTGGCCGTTTGGTTGCCGGCGGCTATCACGCTGTACTTAAGCCAGTCGCGGGAAGAATCCTACAGCACCGATTATTCCGCGGAGAGAATGCGGATGGAGGCTTTGGCCTGACTCTAAAGGGCCTTCCGCCGTACCAATTATGAAGGGCCTACTATTTACCTATGCCATGACCTATGGCGGGGCGGCCGTGTCCCTTCTGCACCCATATTATGGCTTTCTGATCTACGTTGCTTTTGCCAATCTCAAACCCGACGCACTCTGGTTCTACTCCGTCCCTCAAGGCGGAAACTATAGCAGAATCGTCGCGGGCGCGTTTCTCGTAGGCTGGCTGATCCACGGCTTCGGTTCTTGGAATTTTGGCCGGGCCAAATCGATGGTCACGTGTCTGCTATTCTTCTGGGGTTGGCTTGTCCTGGGCGCTTTCAACTCGCCCGATCAAGAGAAGGCGTGGCCCTCCTTAATTGCGCTTTCAAAGGTTTACCTTCCTGTCGTCGCTGGCATCACGCTCATTGACTCGGTCCACAAGCTCAAGCAACTCGCATGGGTCCTCGTGGCGACGCAGGGCTTTCTGGCATTTGAGTTCAATCAGATGTACTACGCCGGACAGTTCAGTCCCAGCGATTTCAACGCACTGGGCATGGACAACAACTGCCACGCCATCACCATGGTCACCGCCGCGGGCATCGCACTCTTCCTCGGCCTGCACGCCGACAAATGGTGGCAAAAGGCCGCTGCTTTCGTGGCGGCGGCGCTTATGGCCCACTTCGTTCTCTTCAGCTTGTCGCGCGGCGGTATGCTGGCGATGGGAGTGATGGGCGCGGTTGCCTTCTGTCTTGTTCCGAAGCGCCCCTGGCACTTTGCCGTATTGATTGCCGCGGCTCTCGTCGTCGTGCGACTGGCCGGTCCAGAGGTTCGCAAGGAGTTCTACTCCTCCTTTGGCAACAACGAGAAACTCGACAGCTCGGCACAAAGCCGCTTCGACCTCACGCGCCATTGCCTGGACGTGATGATGAAAAACCCCATCACCGGCTGCGGCCTGCGGAACTGGCCCAACGTCGCTCCGGAATACGGTTGGCCCAAAGGCAAGGAAGGTCACAATACGTGGGCCCAAGCCGGAGCGGAACTCGGCATTCCAGGCGTAGTGTCACTCCTCGGCTTCTACCTATTGGGCTGCTGGAACTTGCTGGGCATTGCGCGCGAGTCAACGCCGGTGGCCGATCCCTGGCTGCGATATATGGCGCGAATGGTACTGGCCGCCACTGCCGGCTTTGTGGTTTCCGCGGCATTTGTCACCCTGCACGGGGCGGAGATCCCCTACTACACGATGGTCCTCGGCGCCGGTGTGCTCAAGCTGCACTCGCTGGGTCTCGTCCCCGCGACGTCGCGGCCGCTGCCTATGCCGACGGCCCAGGCGGCCACGGCTTAAAACGCCAAAATGAGTCTTTCCGAAACTACAGTTGATACTGCGCCGTGTCCCGACGAGGCGCTGGCCCGTTCGAACGACGAACCGGCCTCCCTCACCGGCCACCACGAGCCACAGCTCACGATCATCCAGGCCCGCCCCGGCTGGCAGATCGTGGACTTCGCCGAAATCTGGCGATTCCGGGAGCTGCTCTACTTCCTCGTCTGGCGCGACGTCAAAGTCCGCTACAAACAAACCGTCCTCGGCGCCGGCTGGGCCATCCTCCAGCCCTTCGCCCAGATGGTCGTCTTCTCCATCTTCTTCGGTCGCATGGCGGAGGTTCCCTCCGGCGGCGTCCCGTACCCGCTCTACGCTTTTGCCGGCCTGCTCCCCTGGATGTTTTTTCAAAACTCCATCACTGCCGCCAGCCAAAGCGTCGTCGGGAACCAGAATCTCATCACCAAGGTTTATTTTCCGCGGCTGTTCATCCCGGCCAGTGCCGTCGGCGCACCGCTTGTCGATTTCGGGATCGCGTTCAGCATGTTGCTGGCCTTGATGTTGTATTATGCCGCGGTGCCCACGGCGGCGATCCTGCTCACGCCGCTGTTGGCCCTGGCGCTGGCGGCCGCGGCATTCGGCGTCGGAGCGCTTCTGTCGGCATTGACGGTGGCCTACCGCGACTTCCGCTACGTGGTGCCGTTCATGGTGCAACTGTGGATGTTCGCCACGCCGACCGTATACATGGACGCCAGCACGATCGGCCCGCGGTGGGGAGTGATCCTGCCATTCAATCCGGCCTACGGCCTCATTCAGAATTTTCGCTGTGCTGCCCTCGGCCGCCCGCTCGAATGGTACTCGCTGTCGGTCTCGCTGGCGGTCACCGCCTTGCTCCTCATCGTCGGCTGCCTGTACTTCCGGCGCGTCGAGCGGCACTTCGCGGACATCATTTAGACGGCGTAGCACCGATCGGCCTGGCACTGAACAACTGCGCTGGGCTGAGCTTGACCCTTCTACAGTACGAGCGTCCGCCCGGCCGCCGACAACGAGCCCACCTCCTTGATCCGACTGCTCACCGAATGCTGATCGCGTCTCCCTCCACAACAACCAGCGCCGCCAACGAGCGCCGGGGTAAGACCCCGACGATCGCCTTCGTCTTTGGCGCGCCGCGCTCCGGGACGACCTGGCTGGGAAAGCTCCTGGATTCGAGCCCATCGGTCGCCTACCTGCACGAGCCGATCAACAAGGGGCGGGACCTGGTGCTGCACCGGGTGATCGGCGCCCTGCGTCGGGGCCAGCCGATTGATCGCGGCGCAGGCCAGGCAGCAGCCTGCGAGCTGGCCCGCAGTTATCCCTCCTTTCTCCAGCCCCCCTTTTTTCGCAAGGACTTTTGCACGTTGCCAGGCGCCCTTTCGCTGGCCTGGACGTGGAAAAAGCTGACCGGCCGGCCGGCGACCCTGCTGGCCACGCCACGAAGCCCCCAGCGCGTCGGTTCGATCATCGTCAAGGACGGCCTGTGCTGGTTTTCCCGGCCCCTGACCGAGGCGCTCGATGCCAAGGCCCTGATCCTGCTGCGGCATCCGTGCGGAGTGGTCAGCTCGATGCTGCGGGGACAGCAGATCGGCGCGATGGATAAATCGTCGCGTGAATCCCTGTGGCAAGCCGACTCCAAATTGCTGCGGAAGCTCGGCTATCGCCAGGAGGACCTGCGCGAAATGGCCGATGACGAGTTTGAAGCGCTGCGGTGGCTGGCCGCGTATCACGAGGTTCCATCCTGGCCCGACGATAAACGCTTCAAGATCATCACCTATCATCGAACGGTGGTGGAAACGCCGACGCTCGTGGACGAGATTTTTTCCTGGTTGGGGCTGGCGGTGACGGACCAGACGCGGCATTTCATGCGGAAAGCCCGGCAGCCGGGCGGGGACTGGCTGCGGCGGCTGTTGGGCAAGAAGAAGCTGTATTACGCGGTGGCCCCGCGGTCGGAGCGACCCGACCTGGCGTGGCAAAAGGAACTGCCGCGAGAATCGCAGGAGCGCATTCTCAAGATCGTGGCGTCGTTTCCGCTGTCGAGATATTGGCCGGGCGAGGCCGCAGATTGATGAAACTCTCCCTCTACACCGCGGTCCGCGATTGCGTTCGGAACGATTATCCGTTCGAAGAGATGATCCGGCATCATCTCCCATTGGCGGACGAGATCGTCGTCAATGAAGGCTACTCCAGCGACGCCACCTACGAGCGGGTCTGTCGCATTGATCCCAAGGTCAAGGTGTTTCGCACCCGCTGGGAAAGGCCGAAAGGGGAAAACTGGTGGATTCACTTCAAGGATGCAGCCCGTCGCCAGTGCACGGGGGATTGGTGCATTCATCTGGACTGCGACGAGTTCATTCCCGAATGGGAATTTGACGAGATTCGCCAGCATCTGGCGACGACCAGCGACGTGATGATCCCCGTGCGGTTCACCAACTTTTATGGCAATTATCGCGTCTACCACCCCGAACCGGCCAAAGTTCGCTGGGTGACGAGCAAGATGATCATCCACCGGAATCGAGCGGATATCGAGTTCTGGGGGGACGGTTCGAACGTAAAACTCCAGGGGGACGAATTCACCTGGAACACGTCGAGTCGCAGCTTTACCGTGCATCATTTCGGCGCCGTCCGTCACCCCGGCCGTCTGCGCGAAGCCTGGTGGAGCGCTGGCAGGTTCCGCGCCGGTCGGTCCGTAGCTTTCAAGCCGCCAAGTTTCGTCTTTGACTGGTTTCCGTATGACTGGAAGGATCCGGACTACTTCGGTGACTTGAACATTTATGACGGGCCATTCATCCAAGCTGTGAACGAGAACCCGGGCCGCTTCACTCGCGACGGAATGCTCCTCTATCGGCTGCTGAGCCAGCGCGAGGTCGCGCCGGCCGCTGCCGGATAACCTTCCATGCGTCCTGCAATTCGCGTTGACAATCTAAGCAAGCACTACCTGCTCGGCGAGCGCCAGGCCGGTTACAAGACCTTGCGCGAAACGATTGCCGACGCGGTGAAAGCCCCCTTCCGGCGGCTGAGAGGTCAGAAGTCAGAGGTCGGAGGTCAGAAGTCGGCGGATTTTTGGGCACTGAAGGATGTGAGCTTCGAGGTCCAGCCGGGCGAGGTGGTCGGCATCATCGGCCGCAACGGGGCGGGCAAATCGACGCTGCTGAAGATCCTCAGCCGGATCACCGAGCCCACCAGCGGCCGCATCGAGCTCCGCGGCCGCGTGGGAAGCTTGCTGGAAGTCGGCACCGGCTTTCACCCGGAGCTGACCGGCCGCGAAAACATCTACATGAACGGCAGCATCCTGGGGATGAGCCAGCGGGAAACCACCCGCAAGTTCGACGAGATCGTGGACTTCGCCGGCATCGAAGAATTCCTCGACACGCCGGTCAAGCGCTATTCCAGCGGCATGTACGTTCGCCTGGCGTTTGCCGTGGCGGCCCACCTGGAGCCGGAAATCCTGATCGTGGACGAAGTCCTCGCCGTCGGAGACGCGGCTTTCCAGCGAAAATGCCTGGGACGCATGGGCGAAGTGGCCAAACACGGCCGCACCGTGCTTTTTGTCAGCCACAACATGGCGGCGCTGGAGTCGCTCTGCCACCGCGGCGTCTTTTTAGAGCGGGGACGGATTACACTGACCGGAGAAATTCGTCGCGGCATTCATGAATACCGCCGGCGAGCACTTGAGGAGCGCGGGTCCGACGAGATCGCCAGGGAGTTCGACGATCCAGTGCTGCGGCGGGCGGAGATGCTGGACGAGCAGGGGCAGCCGACCAATGCCGTGCCTCTGGGCGGCCTGTTTCAATTGAGGCTGGACTTGCGGCCGGAAGTGGAGCTGCACTCGCCGCGGCTCATCATCGGCATTGATGACGCGCTCGGCGCGAGGCTATTGAGCTTGGTTACTCCATTGACGAACGAGCAATTCAATGAACTTCGCGGCCCGCGCACAGTTGTTTGTCGAGTCCAACGTTTCCCATTGGCGCCAGGGGTGTACACAATCCGGCTCCGCATCCTGGAGGGAAATCAGGAGCGGGCTAACATGGCGCAGGCGATGACTTTCTCCGTCACCGACGCCGAACTATTCGGCGGTGGTCATGGATTCTGGGCGGGAACTTGCGTAGCGCCGGCCGAGTGGTCAGTTCTGGGAGGTGCAGCGCCATGAGATCGAAGGAAAAACTCGAATGTGTCAGCGACACTCGGCCGACGATCCGGCGTCCGATATTTCCAAACCTGTTTATCGTTGGTGCCATGAAGGCGGGTACCTCATCCCTTCATGAGTACCTGCACCAACATCCGCAAATCTTCATGTCGCGGTTCAAGGAGCCGCAGTACTTTGCACCGCATCGCACGCAATATGGAATGTGGGGGCAGGGGCAGGCGCTGCCGGAGCGTGGGATTGATTGGTATCTGCAACTGTTCGCCGATTCCGGAGATGTAAAGTGCGCGGGCGAGTCGAGCGTGAGTTACACGGCCCGCCATTGGATCGGCGGATGTGAGCAGCGAATCTGGGAGTTCAATCCCGACGCGAGAATCATTTACCTCATGCGCGACCCCGTGGAGCGCGCGATTAGCCATTACTGGCACTTCGTTGCGGCCGGCCGCGAAACGCTCCCGCCACTGGCTGCTGTCAAGCGCCGGGATGACTACATCGCGCGCAGCGACTACGCGTACCAGATCGAACCGTACATTCGTCGCTTTGGAGAAGGTCGAGTGTTCCTCCTGACGCTCGAGGCGTTGCGGGAAAACCCGCAGGAGACGTTTCGGAGACTCTTTCGCTGGCTTGATGTCGAGGAGAGCGTCACCATCGACGTCAGCGAGCGGTTTAACGTCCGAGAGCAGAATCTCTTCCAAACGCGGCGGTACGCGCGACCCCTCGCAAGATTCCTGCAAGGATGGCGCTGGCAGAAGTGGAAGCGAATTAGTCCCATATGGCTGTCGGGCGCATTGGAGTCGGTCGCGTACCGGCCAGTCGACCGCAACGAAGTGGACCTTCGACCGACACTCGAGTACCTGCGAGGCCGCCTGCGCCCAACGGTGTCGCGTCTTGCCGAGCTTGCGGGGCGCCAATTCCCTGAATGGACAACGATGCATGTGGGCGGCGGAGCATGTGCGCCTGCAAGTGACTCATTCACCGCTTGCGTCTATCGCTCGCACATTGACTGGGTATGTTGAGGACTCGATCGCGTTGCTGACTCGTGAGAGCGTACTATGAGCCGACTACTACTGCGTAAGATGTTGAAGCGCATGGGACTGTTGGAACCGCTGCGCGCTGTCAAGCGACGTTTTTACCATCGGCCCAACGAGTTCAAGCCGGCCGATCCGCGGCTCTTGATTTCGACGATTGCGTGCTTGAATTGGCTGAATGAGCATGGCGCTCTCGAAGGTAGCGACGTCATCGAGTTCGGAATCTTTCGAGGTTTCAATGTGTGGTTTACGCACGCGTACTCGCGCGTACTGGGGGTGAACGACGTTCGTTTCTTTGGGTTCGACTCCTTCTTTGGAATTCCGCCGACGACCGGCATCGATGCCGACGGCACGTTCAAAGAGGGCGAATTCAGTGCGTACCGTGAAGAAGTCGAATCCTTTCTCACGCGCTACGGCGTCGATTGGTCCAAAACATTCATGGTCGAAGGCTTCTTTGACCAGACCTGCAATGCCGATACGGCCAACAAATACAACTTGCGTCGTTGCTCGCTGTGCATCGTGGACGCCGATCTGTATTCATCGGCCAAGACGGCGTTGGCGTTTGTAGAACCGTACCTGGCGGAACACTCGATCCTGTATTTCGACGACTGGAACGATTATCTCGACGACCCCAACAAAGGCGAACCCCGCGCCTTCGCGGAATTTCAAGAAGAACACGCCAAGACGTTCTCCGCGGAACCGTTTACAGACTTGAAAAAAATTGGCGGCAAGGGAACCGCATTTATCATTCATCGCCTTTCCTAGCCGCTCGCACGAATCCAATGAATTCAGCCATTGAAGAAATGTCGCAGTCCGTGTCGAGCTCAGACCCGGCGGCAGCCCGGACGCAATCCGGAGTCGTCCGCCTGGCTCTCATCGGCTGCGGAGCGATTGCCGAGCAGATGCACCTGCCGGTGCTGGCCGGACACGAGGGGCTGAAGCTCGCCGCCCTCGTCGATCGGGACGAAAAGCGGGCCAAGAAGCTGGCCGCAGGCTATAGCGTGGCCACGGTCGTCCGTGATGCTGACGACTTGCCGGAAGACTCCATCGATGCGGCCATCCTCGCCACGCCCCCCTTCCACCACGCTCCCGGTGCCATCGGGCTGATGCGCCGCGGCATTCACGTGCTGGTGGAAAAGCCCATGGCCTTGAACCTGGCCGAAGCCGAGGAAATGTGCCGAGTTGCCGAGGAAAACGGCGTTGTGCTGGCGGTTGGATACTTTCGTCGCCTCTTTCCCAGCATCCGCCTGCTCAAGGGACTAATCGACGCGGGAAGCTGGGGTCGCGTGCTGTCGTTTACGGCCGAAGGGGGCGGAATGTACAACTGGCCCGCCGCGACGCTGGGCAATATGCGCCGCGACCTGGCCGGAGGCGGCGTGCTGATCGATTTCGGTTCCCACGTGCTCGACCTACTGTTTGCCCTCTTTCAGGAGCCGGCCGAAGTTCTGGAGTATCGCGACAACGCGCTGGGAGGCATCGAGTCAGATTGCACGATCGACCTGCGGCTGCAACATGCCGGCGAGCCGATCCGCGGCTCCGTCGCCTTGGCTCGCACGCGCCAATTGCCCACCCGTATCTGCGTCGAATGTGAGCGAGCGACGCTCGAATTCCTGTTCACCGAGCGGTTCCGCATCCGAATTCACCCGCGCGGCGATGAAGTCGTCGATCCGTTCCATGGCAGCAGCAAGGGGTACTGGATGAATGCTGCGTGGGAGGGAGAAGCCGAGCCCGAGTCGTGGTACGACACGTTCCGGCTGCAAATCGATGACTGGCTGGAGGCGATTCTGACCGGCCGCGAAACGAGCCTGTCGGGACGCTCCGCCCTGGCTGCGGTGCGGGTCATCGACGCCTGCTACCAGCGGCCGCAGCCGATGAGCGAGCCGTGGGTGTGGGAGGGAATCGACCAATCAGTAACAGGCACACTCTGTGTGCCGTCCGT
>Ga0075428_100003140_pt1 | contig 18043 bp, 20 predicted proteins | sample RhiMetdeltSRZDD2_FD_75291 | JGI IMG/M metagenome (GOLD analysis project Ga0075428, IMG submission 75291) | Populus rhizosphere microbial communities from Tennessee, USA - Rhizosphere MetaG P. deltoides SRZDD2 | ecosystem: Host-associated > Plants > Roots > Rhizosphere > Soil | place: USA... | reverse complement strand
GAGGACCTCGGCAAGCCGCGCGAGGCGATGTTCGACGACCTGCTCGCCGGCAAGACGAAGTTCCACAACGTCTTCCACTACCCGACGAAGACGTGGGCCGACATCGGCGTCATCGCCTGGCTCGTGGATGCCGCCGCGATCGTCGCCCAGCAGGCGCTCCGGGACTCGAGCTACGCGCCGTACGCCCGGACGATGCAGAAGATCTGCTGGGAGGAGTCCGTCCACATCATGCACGGCCGCGACGTCGTCGTAACCCTGGCAAACGGGACGCCGGCGCAGCGCGAGATGCTCCAGGAAGCGCTCGACCGCTGGTGGGCGCCACTGATGCAGATGCACGGCCCGCGCTCCGACCGCGCGAAGGATCGCGATCTCCATTGGCGGATCAAGGCAAAGACGTCCGAGGAGCTGCGCCAGGAGTTCCTGTCGATCTACGTGCCGCGAGTCTGGGAGCTGGGACTGACGCTGCCCGACCCGGCACTGCGGCACGACAAGGCAGCCGGCGAGTGGCGCTACACCGAGCCGGACTGGGACGAGCTCCGGACCGTTGTCACGAACCACGGTCCCCGTTCCGAGGCTCGCCTCGAATTCCGCCGGATCGCTCGCGCCGAGACCGCCTGGGTCCGCGACGCGATCGTCCACGGCCGGGGTCTCGCGGCGTGACGGATGAGGCGGTCCGCGACCGCGCGGACGCAGGGTCGGACGAGCACGCCGGCGGTGAGCCGTTCGAAGTCTTCCGGCAGGAGAAGGACGGCGGCCCGATGGTCCACGGCGGCAGCGTCGTGGCGCCGGACGCGCTCCTCGCGCTCCACTACGCCCGCGAGATGTTCAGCCGGCGCGGCGAGAGCGTTCGATTGTGGGTCGTTCGCCGGCTCGACGTCCACGAGCTCGACGATCTCGACGTCCTCGCCCCGCCGCTCGATCGGTCGTACCGGAAGCCCGGCGGCTACGTGATGCGCGACAAGCTCGCCGCGGCTCGCGAACGCGCCGGAACGTCGAAGCCGAAGGCCAGCTCGGGCGGGCGCGACACGACCGGCCGGAAGGGCTCGAAGCCGTGACGACGACCGCGGCCTCGGTCCGCGTCAGTCTCGATGCGGCCACACGCGCGGGCCTCGACGCGCTGCTGCTCTCGATGGCTGACGACGAGTTCGTCATCGGGTTCTCCGACTCGGAATGGACCGGGATCGCGCCGATGCTCGAAGAGGACGTCGCGATGAGCTCGCTCGCCCTCGACGAGATCGGGCATGCCCGCGCGCTCTACGAGCTCCTCGCAGAGCTCCGGGGCGACGGCAACGACGCCGATTCGATCGCCTTCGACCGGCAGCCGGCCGGGTACCGTCACTGCCGCCTCGTCGACGGCGGCCGTGGCGACTGGGCGATGACGATCGCCCGGCGCTACCTCTACGACACCGCGGATGCCGCTCGCCTCGAGGCCGTGGCGCAGTCGTCCTGGGCGCCGCTCGCCGAGCTCGTCGCGAAGCTCAGGCGCGAGGAGAAATACCACGTCATGCACGTCTCGACCTGGCTCGAGCGGCTCGCGCTGGGCGGTGACGAGGCGCGAACGCGACTGCTGGCGGCCTTCGCGAAGCTCGCCCCGGACGCCGCGACCGTATTTGCGCCGTTGCCCGGCGAGTCCGTGCTCGTCGCAGGCGGCGTCCTCGCCACCCCGCTCTCGGAGGCCGAGGCTCGCTGGCGCGCCTCGATCACGCCGGACATGGTTCGCCTCAAGATGCCGATGCCGCCGCCGGCCGTGGCGCCCGAACGTGGCCGCCTCGACCACTCCGACGACTTTCGCTGGCTGTGGACCGAGTTCACGACCGTTCGCAGGCTTGATCCGGAGGCGACGTGGTGATCGAAACCGCGAGCCATCCGTCGGTCACGCGGGCGCACGTGCTTGCCGCGCTGGCCGACGTCGCCGACCCGGAGATCCCGGCGATCTCCATCGTCGACCTCGGGGTCGTCCACGCCGTCATCGTCAAGGACGGAGGCGTGCGGATCGAGCTCCTGCCGACGTTCGTCGGCTGCCCGGCGCTGGAGATGATCGAGTCGACGGTGAGGGATCGGTTGTCGGAGTTCGGCCGCCCGGTCGAGGTCGATTTCGTTCGAACCGTTCCCTGGACCTCCGAACGGATCACACCCGCCGGACGTGCGGCCCTTCGGCGATCGGGCTTCGCGCCGCCGGCCGAGCCCGCTGATGTGCGCTGCCCGTACTGCGCGTCCGCACGCGTCGCGATGGACTCGGCCTTCGGACCGACCCAATGCCGCTCGCTGTTCTACTGCCGCGACTGCCGACAGCCCTTCGAGGCGTTCAAGCCCGTCTGACCGCCTGAGCTCGCGGGGCGGGCGGGGCGGCTCGGTGCGTCACTGGCGCAACGAAACCCCGGACTCGTGGCGGCCGTGACCGGCGTTCCCGTGAGCTTCCGCACGATCTACGCAGGTGGGCCGGCCGAATCCCATGAATCGTTGCACCACTGAAGCAACCCCGCAGCTGAACACCCCGACCGCCAGCGCCCGAACCGATTGACATGCAAGTAATCACTTGCCTATCATGTCGCCGTGGGTGACGTCTTCAAGGCACTGGCCGACCCCACGCGGCGGACGATCCTCGACGAGCTGGCCGATCGCGACGACCAGACGCTGTTCGAGATCTGCGCCCGCCTCGCCACGAAGCACCAGCTGGCCTCGACGCGCCAGGCGATCTCGCAGCACCTCGACGTCCTCGAGGATGCCGGCCTGATCGACGTCCGGCGCGAAGGCCGCTTCAAGTTCCACTCGCTCAATCGAAAGCCCCTCGAGCACATCGCGGATCGATGGCTCGATGGGTCGTGAAGGAGGCCGTCATGCGCATCCATGTCACGAGCGTCCTGGTCGATGACCAGGCGAAGGCGCTCCGCTTCTACACCGACGTTCTCGGCTTCGTGAAGAAGACCGACATCGACCTTGGCGCTGCCAGCTGGGTGACCGTCGTCTCGCCGGAAGCGCCCGACGGTGTCGAGCTGCTCCTCGAGCCGGACGGGCATCCCGCAGCGAAGCCGTTCAAGGCAGCGCTCGTCGCGGACGGCATCCCGTACACGAGCTTCGCCGTTGCCGACATCGACGCCGAACACCGGCGACTGACCGGGCTTGGAGTGATGTTCACGCAGCCGCCGACCGAGATGGGTCCCGTCACCACGGCCGTCTTCGACGACACGTGCGGGAACCTCATCCAGATCGTCCAGCTCGCGGCCGCGTAACCGCTCGCCGGCCGCGGCTACGCTGCCGGGGTGAGCCGGGACGCAGCAGCCACGGCAGCAGCCGATCCGATCACCGGGCCGGTCGCCGTCATCGGAGCCGGGACGATGGGCGCGGGCATCGCCCAGGTCGCCCTCGAGGCCGGGCAGGAGGTGCGCCTCCAGGACGTCGCGGCCGATGCGATGCTCCGCGGGCTCGAGCGGATCCGCGACGGGCTCTTCCGTCGCGCGACGAAGGTCGTCACGGACGAGGCGGCGCGCGGGCCATGGGTCGTGGAACGCTTGGCGCGGATTCGGACGTTCGACACCGCGAACGACGTCGAGGAGGCCGTCTCCGATGCGGCCCTCGTCATCGAGGCGGCGCTCGAGGAGAAGGAGCTCAAGCGTGCACTCTTCAAGCGGCTCGACCGCGCGGCCCCGCCGCGGACGCCGCTCGCGACGAACACCTCTGCGCTCCGCATCCACGACCTCGCGATGGCGACCTACCGTCCGGAGCGCGTTCTCGGACTCCACTTCTTCAACCCCGCGCCAGTGATGGCGCTCGTCGAGGTCGTCTCGCACCCGACGACGGATCGCGAGCTGGCTGCCGCCTCCGCCGCGACGGTCGCGCGGTGGGGCAAGACGCCGGTCGCCTGCTCGGATTCGCCCGGGTTCATCGTCAACCGCGTCAACCGGCCGTTCACGCTCGAGGCGCTGCGCCTGCTCCGGGCCGGCGCCGGAACGGTCGAATCGATCGACGCCGCCCTCACCGACGCCGGCTTCCCACTCGGACCGTTCGCGCTGATGGACCTCGTCGGCTTGGACATCAATCTCGCGACCGCGCGCAACCTGTTCGAGGCCTTCGACCGCTCGCCGCGCTTCCGGCCGTCACCCATCCAGGAGTCGCTGGTCGAGAGCGGACGCCTGGGCCGCAAGACCGGCGAGGGCTTCTACCGCCACGACGCGGACGGCCGGCCGCTTGCCGTCGCGCCTCGGTTCGCAGGCACGCCCGGCCGCGGCGCCCTCGACGCCGACACGATCGCGGAACGCGTCATCCTCGCGATCGTCAACGAGGCCTATCGGGCGCTCGGCGAGAAGGTCGCGAGCGCCGCGGACATCGACCTCGCGCTGAAGCTCGGCGCGAACCACCCGTTCGGACCGTTCGAGTGGGCGGCCGAGACCGGCCTCGCGGAGGTCGCGGTCATGCTCGACGCCCTCACGCCAGAGGACCCCGACACGTTCCGGCCGGCGATCGCGCTCCTGCGCGCCGCGGCCGGCTAGGCGGCTGAGCCGGCGAGCCGGCTCAGCCCATGGACGTCGGGTCAGCTGAGGAGCTCGCACAGGACGGCGTCGTGGTCGCCGTAGTGAGCGCCCACGTCGTCGACGAACTCGAAGCTCGGGTTGCCGTCTGCGTCGAACGTGATGTGGATATGCGTCCATCCGACGTCGCGGTAGGCGTTGCCGTTGCCAGGACCGTGCAGGGACTCGATATTCCCGGTCGTGTACAGGTCGAAGCTGCCGTCAGCGTTGGCGTAGAACCGATCCGGTCCGACGTTGACCGCGAAGACCGAGCCGTTGTCCGAGTGGTAGGTCACGAGCAGGTTGTAGTTCGTGACCTCGCGTACGAGGTTGCCGTCGCTGTCGGTCCAGATGTGATCTGTGATGTGACCCGTGACGTCGACCCAGACGGCGAAGTGACAGAGGGCAGTCAAGTCATCGCTTGGATCGCCGATGACATTGATGTCCTGGCGCTCGATGGTCGGCGCGCCGGCGGCGACCGGTGTGGCGGCCAGCAAGGCAAGACAGGCGGCCACGAGGCCGAGGCGGACGAATTTGGACACGCGCGCTCCTCCCACGTCCCACAACCCCGGATCGCGAAGTCTCCGCCGTGCGGACGCGAGAGTCCATCCCAGACCGCACCGGAACCACCTCCAGGTGTTGACTGCACGCACCACCGAACCACGATCCGGCGACGGCTGGCGTGGCCGTGGCCGTCGAAACCTACAATCGCGCCACATGGCCCGCGACCTCAACCGCCCGCTCCGCGACGCCTGGATCATCGATGCCGTTCGGACGCCGGTCGGGCGCTACGGCGGCGCGCTCGCGACCGTTCGACCGGACGACCTCGCGGCCCTCGTGATTCGGGCGGTCGTCGATCGGACAGGCATCGATGCTTCCAAGGTCGAGGACGTCATCCTCGGCTGCGCGAACCAGGCCGGCGAGGACAACCGCAACGTCGCCCGGATGGCGCTGCTGCTCGCCGGGCTGCCCGTCGAGGTCGCCGGCCAGACCGTCAACCGGCTATGCGGCTCGGGCCTCCAGGCAATCAACGCCGCCGCCCATGCGATCGCGTTCGATGACGGCGACGTGTTCATTGCCGGCGGTGTCGAGTCGATGACCCGCGCGCCCTACGTCATGGCGAAGCCGGAGGCGGCCTGGGATCGCGGCTCGCGGGAGCTGTACGACACGACCCTGGGCTGGCGCTTCACGAACCCGAAGCTCGCCGAGGCGCACTACCCGTATTCGATGGGCGAGACCGCCGAAAACGTCGCAGAGCGGTGGGGCGTCTCGCGCGAGCGCCAGGACGCCTTCGCCCTCGAGAGCCAGCAGCGTGCCGTCGCCGCGATCGACGCCGGCCGCTTCGACGGCCAGATCGTTCCCGTGCCGGTGCCACAGCGAAAGGGTCCACCAATCGTCGTCGAGCGAGACGAGCACCCGCGCGCGGATACGTCGGCCGAAGCGTTGGCCGGGTTGCGAGCCGCGTTCCGGGACGGCGGCACCGTGACCGCCGGCAACAGCTCCGGGATCAACGACGGGGCATCCGTCGTCCTGGTGGCCGAAGCGGGGCGTGCCCGGGAGCTCGGGCTGAAGCCGCTGGCGCGAGTCATCTCGACCGCGGTCGCCGGGGTGGATCCGGCGGTCATGGGCGTCGGCCCGGTGCCGGCGACGCGCAAGGCGCTCGAACGAGCGGGAATCTCCGTCGGCGACCTCGACCTCGTCGAGCTCAACGAAGCGTTCGCCTCACAGTCGCTCGTCTGCATCGACGAGCTTGGTCTCGATCCGGCGAAGGTCAACGTCAACGGCGGCGCGATCGCCCTGGGCCACCCGCTCGGGATGAGCGGCGGCCGCCTGATCACGATGCTCGTCCACGAGCTCGCGCGGACCGGCGGCCGCTACGGCCTCGCGACGATGTGCATCGGCGTCGGGCAGGGGATCGCGACGATCGTCGAGCGCCTCGAGGGCTGATCAGCCGGGTTCCGGGCCCCAGTCGATCTCTAGTGGTGCCGCGGCAGAAGGCATCGTCAGGCGTTCGGGATCGCTGCCGTCCGAGCGCATCAGATAGAGCGCGAACAGATCGCGCTCGCGGAGCCGGAAGATGATCGACTCGCCGTCCGGCGAAAACGTCGGCGTCAGCGCTCGCTGGTCGTCGCGCTTGTAGGCGGTCAGGTACGTCGGCTCCGAAACCGACGAGCCGTCGGCCCCGAGCAGTGCAATGTTGGCTGCCGTCAGCTCATGCGCGAGACGGTCGCTCGCGACGATCCACTTACCGTCCGGCGACCAGTCATGCTCCGGGAAATTCGCCCAGTTCGGCGAGACCCACCGCGGGTTCGAGCCGTCGATGCCCATCGTGAAGAACCCCTCGCGGTGCTCGTCGCCCTCCTTGAGATTCCAGCCGGAGGCACTCACGGACATCCCGTCAGGCGACACCCTGGGAGCAACAGCAAGCCCAAACCCAACGCCGATCTCTACACGATCGGACCGTCAGGATTCATGCTCCAGATCCCATCATTCCCTGTCACGGGATCCACTCGTTGGAACACGATCCGCCCGCCGTTGGGGGTGAAGGTCGGCTGAGACTCGCACACGCCTGACTCGTGGGGCAGGACGGTCATGTTCGATCCGTCGGGATCGACGAAGGCGACGCTGCATTCGTCGTTGGCATTCACCTGGAAGGTGATGCGGCTGCCGTCAGGTGCCCACTCCGCACCGACCGCATCGCCCTCGACCTCGGTGATCTGGTGCGGTTCTCCTCCGTTCGCGTCCATCGTGAACAGCTGAAGGCCGTGAGTCGTTTCCCTGAAGAAGACCAGCCGTCCTTCGAGCTTGAGCGTGGGCGAGGGTGAGGGCTGTGCGGTCGTTGCGGGCGTGGCTGACAGGCTTGCCGCGGGGCTGGGCTCGGGGGCGCTGCTGGTCGGAGGTGAGCCGGACACGCAGCCCGAAACGATCAGACACGCGGTCACGAGTGCAGTCGCAGGCCTGCGCCCGGTTCGGCGGTTCGGTCGATTCGTCGGTTGGGTCATGGATCCGGCCCTCTTGCGTCGCGGCGGACCCTTCATCGTGGCCGCACGGACCATTGATGGTTCCTGAGGCCGATCGGTTGGGCCAAACTTGGGCCGAGCCGCCGCGCGCGAGGCACGCGAACGAAAATGACCCAACCGGAACGCCGTCCGAACCATCGTTGGAGGCGTGAACCGAAACCGCGCGTCGAACCGATCGCACCGGGCGAGACTCCGGCGGTGATGGAGCCTGCTGTCGTCGCGGTTGGCGCGCTGCCGGCTTCGCGGCAGGTCCAGCTCGTGATGCGCGCCGCGCGGGGTGACGCCGGCGCCTTTGAGGAGCTCGTGACCCTCAGCGCTGACCGAGCGTTCCGGATCGCCCGGGCGATCCTCGGCGACGAGTCCGACGCGCGCGACGCGACGCAGGACGCCTACGTGTCAGCGTGGCGGGAGCTGCCGCGCCTTCGGAGCTATGAGACCTTCGACGCCTGGCTCCGGCGGATCCTCGTCAACGCCTGCCGCGAGAAGCTGCGTGGGCGACGGCGGATCCGGGAGATCAGGCTCGATCCCGCTCTCGACCAGCGGATCACCGGCCCGTCCATCGCGGAGAGCGTGATCGATACGGACCTCCTGAGCCGGGCGTTCGATCGCCTCGACGCCGACAAGCGGGCGATCCTCGTCCTGCACTACCTGAACCATGAACCAGTCGCCGCCATCGCCGCCGCGCTGGACATCCCTGTCGGGACGGCGAAGTGGCGGCTCTCGGATGCGCGGGCAGCGCTTCAGCGCGCCCTGACGGCCGAAGGAGCGCCGCGGTCATGACAGGTCCGATGCCGTTCGAGCTGACCGACGCGCTCATCGAGCGAATGCTCGTCCAGCGGGCCGGTACGGGGCTGCCGTTCGACCTCGTCTCGGGCATCGCGGCGCGCGTCGACGTCACGCCGCAGCGCACGCGTGGAGTTTCCGCGTCCCGGGCGCGGTTTCTGGTCCTCGCGGCGACTCTCGCCTTCGTCGCGCTGGGGTTGGTCGCCGCCCTGATCGGCGGCCTGCTCAATCAGAAGCCGGCGCCTACGGACCCTTCGTCCGGCGCTTCCCTCGTCGGCCTCTGGCTTGGCGACCCGATCGACGTCGTCGGCGTTGGGACCAGCCACCAGCCGGTCCTCAATGTTTTCGACAGCGATCTCGTTCTCGGCGGCGCAGGCCTGGCCGGCGCCGTCCTCCACTCGGTCACGGCATTCGAGGCGCCCGACACGCTGCTCCTTCGTGCCACGGACGACGCGATCGGCTGTGCGCCGGGCGCAGCCGCCACCTATCGCTACACCACCTCGGCCGGGGGCCTGATTCTGACGATCTCGGCAGTCCAGGATGCCTGCCCGGACCGAGCCGCCGCGCTGGCTGGGACGTGGTATCGCGCGGCCGCTACGTGCGAGAGCGGCACGGCCCTGTGCCTGCGCGAGCTCGAGGCCGGGACGTTCAAGTCCGTGAATCTCGACCTTCGAACGACTCACGCCGAGATCGGGACCTACGACCCGACGTTCGGCGCCCTGACGTACACGGTTCCTGATGGCTGGGCTGTGAGCCGAGATAGCCGCACGCAGCTCTGGCTCAATCCGATCGCCGAGCACGTGAAGAACCCCGAGGCTCGAGAACGATCGCTGTCGGTCTTCGCTCGCGTCGCGGCGTATAGCCAGGCCGATGGCTGCCCCTACGAAGCCCTCGACCCCCCGATCGACGCCACGCCGGACGCCTTCGCCACGTGGATTGCCGGGCGCCCGAGTCTCGACGCCGGGCCGATCCATGCGATCACGATCGATGGCCATCCCGGCCGCTGGCTCGACGTCCGGCTCTCGGCCAGCTGGACGAGCGCGTGTCCCTGGTCAGATGGAACGCCATACGCGCCACTGCTCTTCTTCGAAGACGGCGAGGAGGGCTCGGATGGCGTCGGGCTCGGCGAGACGGAGCGCTACGTCTTCCTCGATCTCGACGGCAGCGTCGTCTTCATCAGCATCTCGGCGTCCGCTCCCGCTTCGTTCGAGGACTTCGCTGCCCAGGCGATGCCGATCGTCGAGAGCTTCGAATTCCGCTGAAGCCCTCGAAGTCACGCCTCCGTTGGGGCTCGAGCCCCGCGCCGCAGCAGCAGCTCGAATGCGGCCACGACGACGAGTCCGCCAGCGGCGCCGAGGTCGATCGAGAGGCCGTCCGGAGGTGCGTCGGCGAAGCCGCGAATCAGCCGCACGACCAGGAACGCGCCCACGCCGAGGCCGATGACCGCCGCTGCGATCGAGGCTCGGTGGCTACCACGCCAGACCAAGGCGGCAATCCAGAAGAGTGCAACGACGGCGATCGGGACGGCGGCGTAGCCGAGTCGCTCGGCGACCGAAAGAGCGCGGCCGCTGAAGTCGGGCGCTCGCCCGCCGATCGCCGACAGGGTGACCAGGAGAGCCGGGGGCACGAGCACCACGGCGCTGAGGCCCAGCAGCCCGGCGGCGAGCCGGCTCGCCACGGATGCTCGGCGCGACCTCGTCGGTGCCATTGAGCTCCCACCGTACCATCGGCGTGCACGGGAATTCGACCGTGGTAGTTGTCGGATTCGGTTGCGCTGCGTACGATGTCGCCAGATCACCCGTTCGCGGGCCACGAAGGAGAACCGCACCGATGCTCGAGCAGGCCACCACGGTCGTCAGTCTCTCGGACGCCGCCGCCTCGAAGCTGCGCGACCTGACGAAAGAAGAGACCAACCCGGCGATCGGGCTGCGCGTGTACGTGTACTCCGGCGGCTGCAGCGGTTACCGCTACGGGATGATGCTCGAAGACGCCCCGACGGCCGAGGATCGGATCCTCGAGGCGAACGGCGTCAAGGTCTACGTGGACGGCCAGAGCGTCGCGCTCCTGCAGGGCTCCGAGATCGACTACGTCGACACGCTCATGGGCGCCGGCTTCACCGTCAACAACCCGAACGCGGTCACGGCGTGCGGCTGCGGCTCGAGCTTCCGGACCGCTGACGACTCCGGCCAGGCGAGGGCCTGCGCCCACTGACGACCTGACCGCCCACGCGGTCAATCCAAACCGAAGCCGCCGGGCGACCGGCGGCTTTTCGATTCCCCGGGCACCCGGCAACGACTTTTCAAGATTTGTTGAATAACCCATTGACAAGGCGTTATTCGGGCGATACGGTACGTTCATCAACTCATGAATGTTCGCCTCAGAGCGAACGTGAACGAAGAAGTTGAAAGCGCCCGAAAGGGGACTGAGATGGACGCTCGGACCGACCTGAACCGGTACATCGTGAACGACCGAATGCGCGACCGCATCAACGACGCAGCCGCCGAGCGGCTGGCCGCCGAAGCCCGCACGAGCACAGAGAAGGTCGCGAGCCAGTCGCGGTTCCGCTTCGAGATCCGCAGCTTCAGCGGCCGCGTACCGTCGAAGGCATAGCGATCGCCACGATGGCCACCACCGAGACATCGCCGGCAGCGGCCGCCGCCACGTTCGAGCCGCTGTCGGAGCGGGTCATCAACGACGTCGAGACCCTCAAGGCCCTCTCGGATCCGCTGCGGATCCGGATCCTCGAGGCGATGGTCCAGGCCGCCGCCGAAGGCTGGACCGCCAAGCGAATTGCGAAGGCCCTCGGCGTCGGTCAGACGAAGCTCTACCACCACCTCAAGCTGCTCGAGGACCGAGAGCTCATCAAGCCCGTCGATCGTCAGCTCGTCCGCGGAATCATGGAGACGAGCTACCAGATCGCGCAGCTCTCGCTGCGCCTCGACCGGAATCTCCTCGCCGCCGGCGGCGCGGACGTTCGAGCGTCCGCCCAGGACGCGATGTCGTCGGTCTTCGACATCGCTCGAGACGACTTCGAGCGCGCCCTCGCCACGGGCCTCCTCCCGATCGACGGCCCGGCCGACGACTCACGGCCGTTCATGCTCAACCGCGGCCTCATGAAGATGTCGCCGGCGAAGGCCACCGAGCTCCGGGAGCGCCTTGTCGCCCTTCTCGAGGAGTACGGCGCGGAGCCGAGCGGCGAGCTGCCGGTGGGCCTCTTCATCAGCCTCCACGCCATCCCCAGCTCGACCCTCGAACCAGCGAAACGGAAGCGCAAGTGACGGCCGAGACCAGCCGGGGCACGATGGGTGCGCGCGACGTCCTGAGGCTGCGCGACTTCCGGACCCTCTGGCTGGCGCAGCTCATCTCGGACGCGGGCGACGGCCTCACAGGCACGGCGTTGCTGCTGCTCGTCAACAGCCTCACCGGCTCAACCGCCGCGATCGCCGCGATGGCAATCGCGCTTGCGGTCCCGCCGCTGACGATCGGCCTCATCGCCGGCACCTACGCCGACCGCTGGAACCGGCGCCGGATCATGCTCGCCTCGGACGCGTTCCGGGCCGTGCTGGTTCTCGGATTCGTCGTCGTGGGCACGGTGGCCCAGCTGCCGATCCTCTACGCGCTCGCGTTCCTCCAGGCATCCGTCGCCACGTTCTTCAACCCGGCCAAGGGCGCGATCATCCCGCGCATTGTCCCGCCCGAGGGACTGATGTCCGCAAACTCCGTCTCGCAGGCCACGCGGGTCATCGCCGGCGTCGCCGGGACCGCGGTCGCAGGCGGGCTCATCGGCTTCGCCGGCCTGTACTGGCCCGCGTTCGTCCTCGACGGTGCGTCGTTCCTCGTCTCGTTCCTGCTCGTCAGCCGAATCCCCGCAGCGCTCGGAGCGATCCCCACGGGCGACCACGCAACTGCTCCGACCGGCGTCCGCGAGTCGCTGGCGATCGGGCTGCGGGTCGTCGCCGGCAGCCGAATCCTGTGGGTGACGATCGCCTGTCTCTCTCTCGCGATGCTCGGGCTCGGGGCCGTGAACGTGCTGTTCGTCCCGCTCCTGATCAACGTCCTCCACGCGAGCGCGGCCTGGTTCGGTCCGCTCGAGGGCGCCCAGACCGCCTCGATGGTCCTCGCGGCCGGCATCGTCGCGGCGCTCGCGGCGCGCTTCTCCGAGTCGCGGATCATCGTCGCCGCCTGCCTCGGGGTGGGCGTGATCATCGTGCTCATGGGCCAGGTGAGTGCCGTCTGGCAGCTGCTGATCCTGCTCTTCCTCGTCGGCTGGTTCGTCACGCCGCTCCAGGCGGCTGTCGTGACGATCCTCCAGACGCGCAGCGCCGATGCGACGCGCGGCCGCGTGATGTCGGTGCTCAACGCCTCGATGTCCGCGACGTCGGTGGTCTCGATGGCCGCCGCGGGGCTGCTGGCCGACCGGCTCGGCGTGCCGGTCGCTTTCGTCATCGGTGGCGGCGTCTGCTTCGCTGCGGGAGTGCTCGGCCTCGTTCTCTACCCACGCCAGGCTGCGGGAGGCTCGGAGGCTGTCGCGAGCGCGACACACATGGAGGCCGCCGGCCCGTCATCCTGACCGCGTGACGGTCCCTGACACGCTCCTGGCGCCCGCGACCGATGCCGCGCGTGCGGTGGGCGCCATCTTTGAGCGCGCCTTCGAAGGCGAACCGGCGCCGGGCATTGCCTACGGCCTGATCGCCGACGGCGAGCTCGCCCACGCCAGTGGGCTGGGGACGCTCCGCGCCGGCGACCGGCGGCGGCCAGACGCCGATAGCGCGTTCCGGATCGCGTCGATGACGAAGAGCTTCACCGCCGCGGCGATCCTCCAGCTCCGGGACGAGCGGCGCCTCGCGCTGGACGAGCCCGTGGCGACGTACGTACCGGACTTCGCGGCCGTGCGTGGGCCGACGCGCGACAGCCCCCCGGTGACCGTCCGCCACCTGCTGACGCACACCGCCGGGTTCGCGACCGACGATCCGTGGGGCGACCGGATGCAGGGTCTCGACCTCGCCGAGTTCGCTCGGCTCCTGCGCGCCGGGCCGACGTTCGCGTTCGCGCCAGGCACACGCTTCGAGTACTCGAACCTGGGCTACGGGATCCTCGGGCGCGTGATCTCGAATGTCACCGGCCGGGAGTATCGCGACGTTGTTGTGGAGCGGCTCCTGGGCCCGCTCGGGATGACCTCGAGCGGCTACGTTGCCGATGACGTCCCCGAGGACCGGCGCGCAGCCGGCCACCTCAAGCGCGACGGCGCCTGGATCGACGATCCGGTGGCTGGCTACGGCGCCTTCGCGTCGATGGGCGGCCTCATCTCGACGGTCCGTGACCTCGCCCGCTGGGTCGCCTTCCTCGCCGACGCCTACCCGCCGCGCGACGATCCCGAAGCCGACGCACCGCTGTCGCGCGCGAGCCGGCGCGAGATGCAGGCGTTGCACGTGGCGTGGCCGCCGGACATCACCTTCGAACGGGTCGCGGGTGAGCCGGTCGTTGGCGCGGGCGGCTACGGATTCGGGCTGACGATCGTCCAGGACCTCGAATTCGGCACGATCATCACGCACGGCGGTGGCTATCCGGGCTTCGGCTCGAACATGCGCTGGCACCCGGCATCCGGGCTCGGGATCGTCGCGGTCGGCAATGCCCGCTATGCGAATGTCTTCATGCCCGCGCGCGACGCGCTCCGCGCGGCCATTCGGGCCGAGCCCACGCGAACGCGCGCCGTCGTCCCATGGCCGGTGACGGAGGCGGCGCGGCGGGACGTCGAGCGGCTGTTCGAGGCCTGGGACGACGATCTCGCGGCGCGCCTGTTCTCGGTCAATGTCGACCTCGACGAGCCCCTCGTTCGGCGGCGGGCGACGATCGAGAAGCTCCGCGGGATCCATGGCCGGCTCGTTCCTGACGACTCCGAGCCGGCGCGCAGCGATTCACCCGCGCGCCTGGAGTGGTGGCTCGTCGGCGACCGCGGTTGCGTGAAGATCGAGATCCTCATGTCGCCCGAGCCCGAGCCGAGGGTCCAGACGTTTGACGTCACGTCGGTGCCGGAGCCGCGAGCCGAGCTGAGCACGGTGGCAGCGGCGATCCTGGCCGCGTTTGAGGATCCGGCACCGCGGTGGCCGTCGGAGCTGCGTCTCGGTCCCGCGGTCGATCGGGATGTTGCGGACCGTGAGCTGCGGACGGCGGCCGCGCGTTACGGCGCGGCGCGGCTCGGGCGCTGCATGGCCGGCGACGGCGAGCGGAAGGCGACGTGGCGAGTTGCAACCGAGCGCGGCGAGCTGGAGCTGCGCCTCGAGCGAGATCCCGACACGGGTGACGTCACCGCCTTCGCGCTCCAGCCGAAGGCCATGACGGCGCCGTTCCTGGCGGACGGCTAGCGGCCGGGCGTCGACGCATGGCCGCCGTCGTCACTCGATTCTCGATCGCGCCGGTGCGGAGCCTCGGGCTCGAACACCCGGACACGATCGACCTCACCACCGTCGGCGTCCGCGAGGACCGACGCTTCTATCTCGTCGACCAGGACGGCCGGCTCGTCGATCGGCTCGTGTCGGGGCGGCTCGCCCCGATCGGCGCACACACAGACGCGGACGGCGAGCGGCTGCGCCTGACGTTCCCGCACGGCAACGTCGTGGAGGACGACGTACGGCTGGGCGAGGCGGTCGAAACGTACGTCTACGGCCGGACCGCCGTCGGGCATGTCGTCGAAGGGCCGTGGGCTGTCGCTCTCGAACCCTATGCCCGGCGCTGGGTCCGCCTCGTCCGAACCGACAGACCGGGCGGCACGCGCGATCGCGCCCATGCCTCGCTCGTCAGCCGCGCCTCGGTCCTCGCGCTGTCCGCGGCAGCGGAGGTCGCGGACGTCGATGCGCGGCGATTCCGGATGCTCATCGAGATCGACGGGACAGCAGCCCACGAGGAAGACCGCTGGGTCGGCGGCCGGATCGCGATCGGTGACGCAATCCTGCGGATCAACGAGCGCGACGCCCGGTGCGCGATCACGACCCAGAACCCCGACACCGGCGAGCGCGACGTCGACACCCTCCGAACGATCATCCGATACCGCGGCCTCATTCCCGACCGCCACGGCGCCCCGAAGGCGATGTTCGGCGTTCTCGCGGACATCGATCAGCCCGGCCGGATCCACCTCGGCGACGAGGTCCGCGTGCTCGACTGAGCTGCGCTATTCGGAGTAGCGCTCTTCCTTCCAGGGATCGGCGTCGTTGTTGTAGCCGTAGCGCTCCCAGAAGCCGAGGATGTCGTGGTCGAGGAACTCGAGGCCTCGAATCCACTTCGCGCTCTTCCAGAAGTAGCGCTTCGGGACGAGGAGCCGCAGCGGGTAGCCATGCTCGGGTTCGAGCGGCGCGCCGTTGAAGGTGTCGGCGAGCATGACGTCGTCATCATCGAGCACGCTCAACGGCAGGTTGGCCGTGTAGCCCTGTTCGCAATGGGCGAGGACGTGCGTCGCGCTCGACTTCAGCTGGGCGAGGCGCAGGACCTCCTGGATCGGCACACCCTCCCAGGTCGTGTCGAGCTTCGTCCAGCGGGTCACGCAGTGGATGTCCGTCCCGACCGTCTTCCGCGGCAGGTCCTTGAACTGCGCCCAGGTCAGCGTGAACGGCGACTCGACCTCGCCCCAGACCTTGAAGTCCCAGGTCGCGAGATCGACCTTCGGCACCGAGCCGTAGTGGAGGACCGGGAACTTCTCCGTCCGGTACTGGCCCGGCGGGATTCGCTCCGCGACGGCGGGGTCGTTCGGCCGGTTGCCGAAGAGCTTCTCGAACATCGCCGCAGCGTAGCCGACCCTCGGATTCGGTCAGGGTGCGGGTGTCGCGAGGTAGAGCCAGATGCCGCGTCCTGGATCGATGAGCACGGGTTCCAGGGTCACGTCGCGGATGTGCACTGGTCCGTTGGTCTCGACCGCCGCGTAGAGCCCCCGCGGCAGGTCGCCCTGCGTGTCGTGGTAGACGAACTGGCCGGCCTCGAGCGGCGTTGTCCGCGGATCCAGCCAGCCCGTCGACAGGCCGGCGACCGACGTCAGGGGCAGCCCGAGGTCCACGGCGAAGCGCGGCCGAACCGCCGTGGGGACGACCCAACCGACCCCGCCAGGGAGCACATCGGCCGAGAGTCCGAGTTTCTGTGCGACCCGCGCTTCGTTCTCGTTCAGAGTTCGGAGATCGGTGACGACGGCGTTCAGCCGCGGATCGAACGGCCCGAGACGCAAGAGCGCGATCCCGGCGATGGTGAAACCAAGTGCCGCGGCAGCGACGGTCATCGAACTGACCCCAAAGCGCGCTGCCGCTCGGGGGACCGCGATATCGATGAGCCAGCCGAACCCAAACGCGGCGCTTAGGAAGAGCGCGAGATCCACGGGGAGCGCGTAGCGCTCCGGGGCGTACAGGCCGCGCGCCGCGAGCAGGACGATGAATGCGGCGATGCCCGGCCCGACGGCGATCAGGCCGGCGAGCAGCCCCCAGCGGTTAGCGCGGACGAGGCCGACGAACCCGACGAGCGCGAGGACGGTCGCCGGCCACAGCTGGATGTAGCGTCGGGCGAACCAGGCCACGCGTTCGATTGGACCGAGAACCGTGGCCCCGCGGTCCCGAATGGCGTCGGAGTAGGCGCGGGAGACCTTGACCCAGAAGAACGCGTCGCCGGTCAGCAGCCAGTCGTGGAGCAGCATGACCGGGAGAGCGGCGAACGGCAGCGCCACCGCGATCCAGATCCGTGACGGCAGCGCCGGCCTTGGCCCCGGCAGGAGCCACGGTCCGAAGCGCACCCACGCGAGCGCGAGCCCGACGACGCCGACGACGACGAGGGTCTCGAGCCGACACAGCGCGGCCAGCGCGAGGACGAGCCCCGCCACGGCGGGACGCGGGCGCGGACCGAACAGCAGGGCCGCCGCCACGAGCCAGCCCAGGAGCGCCCACGGCACGGCATTCCCGAAGGCCGCGTCCTCGATGAGCAGCGGCGTTCCGGCGACGACGAGGCCCGCCGCGACGCCGGTAGCCCAGCCCGCACGCCCGGCCAGGCTGGCCGCGAGTCCCGCGGCCGCGGCCTGGATGACCAGCGTCAGCCAGACGATCGGGCGCCAATCGCCGGTCAGCGCATGGAGACCGCCTTCGACCAGGGTCAGCAGTGGCTTCGGCGTCGTCGAGAGCGCCTGCTCGAGATGCTGGCCTCGGACCAGGCGATCGAAGTACGCGACCGTCGACTGGGTGTCGAAGCTGACGGGGACGTCGCTGAACGGCCGGACGATCACCAGCCCGATGCCCAGGCTCGCCGCCGCCACGAGCCACGGCAGGATGCGCCCGCGGTCGCGGACGAAGAGATCCCGCACCGCGCCATTCTACGGACGGCGCGTCCACGCGGACGGCGCGTACACTGCGGCCCGTGCCCAGCCCAGGCGCGCCCGTCCCGCCCTCGGCCGCGCCGTTCCCGGCGCCGCTGGCCGCCCCCTCGGAGTCCGATCTCCGCGTCGTCATCGTCATGCCGGCCTACAACGCCGCGCAGACGCTCGAGCGGACCTACGCGGACATCCCCCACGACATCGTCGACCGGATCATCCTCGTCGATGACGTGTCGCAGGACGAGACCGTCGACGTCGCCCGGACGCTCGGGCTGGACGTCGTCGTCCACCGCCAGAACCTCGGCTACGGCGGCAACCAGAAGACCTGCTACGACACGGCGCTCGAGGGCGGCGCCGACGTCGTCGTCATGCTCCACCCGGACTACCAGTACGACGCCACGAGG